>Ga0209536_100004720_pt1 | contig 21469 bp, 21 predicted proteins | sample DeeMarSeWOR28_12_FD_187461 | JGI IMG/M metagenome (GOLD analysis project Ga0209536, IMG submission 187461) | Marine sediment microbial communities from White Oak River estuary, North Carolina - WOR-2-8_12 (SPAdes) (version 2) | ecosystem: Environmental > Aquatic > Marine > Intertidal zone >... | reverse complement strand
CCGCAAGCCGAACTCAGCCTGCTCGCGAACCACGCTAAGGCGCAAGGGTTGGATGGCTGGCTGGTCGATCTGTCGGAACCCTCTTACCGCGCGGTGATGACCCATGCGCAAGACCGGGAACTGCGGCGCGAAGTTTACACCGCCTACGTGACGCGCGCGTCCGAACAGGGCCCGAACGCGGGGCAATGGGACAACACGCCGGTGATCGATGAGATGTTGGCGCTGAGGCACAGCCTGGCCCGCCTGCTCGGCTTCGGGAACTGGGTCGAGTACGCCCTGGCCCGGCGCATGGCGGAGACCCCGGAGGCGGTTCAGGCCTTCCTGCAGGAACTCGCCACGAAGGCCAGGCCGGCGGCCATGGAGCAGTTCGCCGAACTCGAAGCGTTTGCGCGCAGCCGGGGCGCGGAGCTGCCGCTCGAGGCCTGGGATATCGCGTTCTGGTCCGAGAGCTTCCGGCAGGCGGAGCTGCGCCTGTCCGAGGAGGAGTTGAAACCGTATTTTCCGTTGACACGCATGCTCGACGCGCTCCAGCACATTGCGAGGGACCTCTTTGGAGTGCGGTTGGTGCAGGATGCGGATGTGGCCACCTGGCACCCGGACGTACGCTTCTACTGGCTGGAAGACGAGGGTGGCGGCCGCTTCGCCGGGATCTTCATGGACCTGTTCGCGCGCAAGGGCAAGCGGGCCGGCGCCTGGATGGATACCTGCCTTTCCCGCCGCAGGGCCGGCGGGGAGATCCAGCGGCCGGTCGCTTACCTGACCTGTAATTTCTCGCCGCCGGCCGGCGATCAGCCAAGCCTGCTGACTCATCATGACCTGCAGACCCTGTTCCACGAATTCGGGCACTGCCTGCATCACTTGCTTACCGAGATCGACTGGCCCCAGGTCAACGGCATCAGCAATGTCGAGTGGGACGCCGTCGAATTGCCCAGCCAGCTTTTTGAGAACTGGTGTTGGGAAGCAGAACTGCTTTCGAAATACGCCCATCATTACCAGACCGACGAGAAGTTGCCGGAAGACATGAAGCAGCGGTTGTTGCGGTCGCACCGCTTCCAGAAGGCGCTGATCCTGGTCAGGCAACTGGAGTTCGCACTTTGCGATTTGCGCCTGCATCTCGAGTACGATCCCGGGCGTCCGCTCGATCCGCGCGGGGTGCTGGCGGAAATACGCGAACAGATCGGGGTCGTTGCCGTGCCCGAGTGGAATCGCTTTCTGAACAGTTTTTCGCACATCTTCGGGGGTGGGTACTCCGCCGGCTACTACAGCTACCTGTGGGCCGAAGAACTGGCGGCCGACGCCTGGGGACAGTTCCGCGAACGGGGTGTCATGTCAGCGGAGGCCGGGCGGGCCTTCCGCAGGGAAATCCTTGCGGTCGGGTCTTCGAGACCCGCACTGGAGTCCTTTGTGGCCTTCCGTGGCCGGCCACCGGTGCCGGAGCCTCTGCTCGAGTCTTACGGATTGATGTGAGCCTGCCATGCTGAAGATCGCATCCTGGAACGTCAACTCGCTGAACGTGCGGCTGCCGCACGTGCTGGCCTGGAGCCAGGCCGCCCGGCCCGATGTGCTGGCGCTTCAGGAAACCAAGCTCACGGACGACCGCTTTCCGGCCGCCGAACTGCTGGAGGCCGGGTATCACGCGGTTTTCTCCGGCCAGAAGACCTACAACGGGGTCGCCATCCTGAGTCGCCAGCCCGCCAGCGACACGGTCACGGACATTCCCGGGCTCGACGACCATCAACGTCGCATCCTTGCGGCCACGATCGACGGAGTGCGCATCGTCAATCTGTACGTGGTCAACGGCAGCGAAACAGGCTCGGAGAAGTTCGACTACAAGCTGCACTGGCTGGACCGCGTCACGGCCTGGCTGGCCGGGGAACTCGAGCAGCACCGGGACCTGATCGTGCTCGGCGATTTCAATATCGCCCCGGACGACCGGGACGTGCATGACCCCGAGGCCTGGCGGGAGAAAATTCTCTGCAGCTCGCTCGAGCGTGAAGCACTGCAGCGGATTCTCGACCTGGGCTTGCAGGACACCTTTCGCCTGTTCGAACAACCGGATGGCGTATTCAGCTGGTGGGACTACCGGATGAACATGTTCAGACGCAAGATGGGCTTGCGAATAGACTTGGTGCTGGCATCCGAAGCGATGGCCAGCCGTTGCAAAGCCAGCTACGTCGACGTCGAACCGCGCCGCCAGGAGCGCCCCTCGGACCACGCACCCGCGGTCGCCGAATTCTCAACCTGACCGCGAGCCCGCTGTAGGAGCGGCTTTAGCCGCTCCCACATAGTGTTAACAGGCCCTAGTAGGTGGGGATTGAGGAATCGATCTCCATCGACCAGGCGTGGATGCCGCCGGCGACGTTGCTGATGTTGGTGAAGCCCTGCTTGCGGAAGTACTCCGCGGCGCCCATGCTGGAGTTGCCGTGATGGCACAGGAAAGCGATGCCCGTGTCTTTCGGCATGGCTTCGAGTTTCTCCATGGCAGCCCGGTCCAGCACCAGCGCGCCGTCGATGGACGCGCGCGCCCTTTCGGATTCGGCCCGGATGTCGACGAGGGTCACCGCGCCGCTCTGCAGTTTCTCGGCCAGTTCCTGCACGGTCATCTGTTTTACCGGGGGCGGCGCTTGCGGCAAGTGGATCGTCAGGCCCTCACCCTGCATCGTGGACGCCCAGTCGATCACGGCTCCGCGGGCGCGCTGCGCGCTCGCGATATCCATCAACACCTCGATGCCGTTCGATTCGCTGACGATCTCGCCGCCCTGGGGCGGGGCCAGATTGAACTGCGCATCCCAATTGGCATCGACCTGGAAGTGGAGCTTGACGCCCTCGTGTCCCTGCATCGCCTCGCGGATCTTGTCCGCTGCGGCAGGGGTGAGGGTGACCTCCGGCGGCGTGCGGTCGGGGGCGCTCAGGCCGAGGTACTCGTGCAATTCGCCGGTGTTGAGCATGTTGAGCACGATATCGCAGCCGCCAACGAGTTCGCCGTCGATGTAGAGCTGCGGAATGGTCGGCCAGCTGCCGTATTGCTTGATGCCTTCGCGAATGTCCTCATCGTCGAGCACATTCACGGTCGCGTAGTCGGGCAGGATACTGTCCAGCGCCGCTACCGTCCGCGCGGAGAATCCGCACATGGGTTGCTGGCGGGTGCCCTTCATGAACAACACGACCTTGTTGCCGTGCAGGTAGTCCTCGATTTTGCCTTTGACGGTTTCAGAAAGTTCCATGGTTCCTGCTGCTCATCCGAGTCTGGTGATACACACAAAGCGCATATGGCGGCTAATGATGCCGTTATCAAGCATCATATCAACCCCTTACCCGGCCGGGGGGCGCGGTCGCGGCGTCCGGGCACAGCCGCCGTGTTTTTTCGTCATAGACGATCGTAGCCGGGAAGGCCACCGTGTGGCCGCCGGGAATGCGGTCGCGCAGGCAGGCATGGATGTCATTCAGGCCGCGCGGGCCGAGCGGGTAGTAGTTTTCCACCCGGCCGTCCTGCACGACCGTGATGGCGACCGTCCCAAGGTCGCCATAGCTGTGTTCGGTGACGACCGGATCCGGGACGCTCGCCACGGCCTCGCTGCTTTCGACGAAGAAGCTCCCCTGCAAGGACCGTCCCGAATCCGGCAGGTGGAAGTGCAGATTCAGGCCATGCGCTTGCAGGGTGGTGAGATACTGCCGCAGTTCACGGGTGTGATCGCCGTAGGCCTCCGCCAGGGCGAGCCGCCCCCCCGGCAGGTCCGCACCTCCGCCCTGGTTCGCCCAGAAGTCGAAGGTCTGGAAGGCGGTGTGAATTCGCGCGTCCCTCCATTCGTATTTCTGGCCGCCGGGGGTCGTGACCGTCAGTGGATCCACGCGCCCCGTCAGGGCGGCGTCCAACAGCTCCCAGAGCGGCAGAAAACCGAAATGCTCCAGTTGCATGCGCAGCAGGGCGCTGAGGTCAGTCAGCGTCATCAACCTGGCGTGATGGATGGTTATCCCGAATGCCGTGGCCAACCAGGCTGCCGAATGCGCGGACAGCTGGCCTTCCTCGAGAAAGCGGTACTCCATGGACCGGCCGAGTTCGGCGACCCGCGGTGGGGGGCCGTGGATGACGACCGGCAACAACTGCAGCATGCCCAGCGGCATGGTGTCGGAGGGCTGCAGGTCTTCGAGCGGCATTTTACCCCCGGTAGCGCCGATGCTCGCGAGCGCCGGTCGAAAACGTTCGGGGTCACCGCCGGCCGCCGTAGACTCCAGGGCGGCGAATACCGGATAGCCCGGGCGGAGGAGCTGGGTCTGGTCGAACAGGGCGCCTGCCGCGATCAGGCTGCAACGAGAAATATCCGGCAGCAGGGCCTGGAGGTCGGCGGCCAGGTGCGCGAGCATTTGTTCGGCCTGTCTCGTTTCCAGCAGGGCCGGGCGCGAAGCGTCTGGCCCGTAATAGCGGGTGGCGTCAGTTTCGATCGCCACCAGGGCCCGGTAGAAACCCGACGGGCCGCCGACCGTAGACATCAGAAAAGCGAGAAGGGGGAATGTCCGCCGCCTTTGCCCCTGCTGCGTCGGCGGCGCATGCGCGAATGCAGCTGCTTGCGGCGTTCCTCCAGCCAATCGGTGCGGTCGACCTCGAGCGCTTCCCGCCCTTGCCTGCTCGATTCCGCCGCGCGGTAGACGCAAAAGTCGCGGTAGGCCTGGATTTCGTGTTTGAGTTCACGGCAGACCATTTCGATCATGATGGCGTCGTCCAGGTAGCCCAGCCCCGGCACGTCGTCCGGGATGAGGTCTTCCGGCTCGGAGAAGTAGGAGATCGCCTCGATCACATGATTCCGATCCTCTGATTCCAGGCCCCAGCCGGCGTCGACGACCATACCGATAAGGGTTTCGAGCCGGTTCAGGCGCTCGCGAATGAAATCGGAAGTTTCCGACTCCCAGACCTGGGCGAGCAGCTTGCGGGCATTTTCGATGATCCTGGCCTCGTCCAGGCCGCTGGTTTTTTCACGCGCCCTCAGCATGACCTGCCGGAAGAATTCCAGGTCGTCTTCGCTCAACTCAAAGGTGATTTCTATCGACACGTCGTCCTCTCCGCCCCTGTGCGGTCCCGCGCAGGGCATTGGCCGCAGCCGGAGCCTGTAGACTAATTCGGGCGCCGGTCCTCGTCAAACGCGCCGGTCACAGCTTATCGTCGCGACGCAACTCCTGCGCTTGCGTGACCGCCGATCGGAAAGACCCGGGCCTTCCCGGCACCGGATAGAGGTGCCCTTTCTGCTCGAAGCGCAGGTAACCGTCTTCCTGCGTGAGGACGCGGCCGCTGAGCGTGAAGGGCAGGCTGTTCACCTCATGCCTTTCGAGCGACATGAGCGAATCGCGCGCGAGGTCGGAGGGCTGCTGTGCCACTCGAACATCTTCGGCGCTGTTGGCGTCGATAGAGAGCTGCAGGTTGCGGTTTTCCCGCAGCAGCTCTGCGTCGTTGACTGCGACCGTGATGTCGACGGCCTGTATGTTCATCGCCACCTCGTTCTGGTTGTCGACCCTGAACTCGGCGGTGAGGTCGTTCTCCACGAGACTCAGGGTGGCGATGCTGACGAACGGCGGGCGGCCCTCGATGACCTGGGGTCCGCAGGCCGTGCAGGCCGCGGCGGCGAGCAGCATGGCGGCCAGCGGGCCGCGACGAACAAATTGAAAACGACGGGTCAGGCTTTCCATAGGAAACATCTTACACTGTGATGCGGCTCGAGGCTGCCCGGATTGGACTGTGCCGGCTCCTCGGCAGCGCAGCGGGCCAGGCGTTCGGAACAGCGCTTATGAAACACGCAGCCAGCGGTCGGGGTCAAGGCCGATGGGGGCTCGCCGGGCAGGACCAGCGGCCGAGGCAGGCGTGGATCAGGCGCCGGGGAGGCGGCCAGCAGGGCACGCGTGTACGGGTGTGCCGCGGCGGCGAACAGCGCCTGGGCCGGAGCGGTCTCGACCACGGTTCCCAGGTACATGACCGCGACCGCGTCGGCCAGCCGCCGCACCACGGAAAGATCGTGCGACACGAACAGGAAGGCCACTCCAAGCCGGTCCCGCAGTTCCAGCAGCAGGTCGACGATGCGGACCTGTGAAGGCACGTCCAGGGACGACAACGGTTCGTCGGCGATGATCAGCCTGGGCCCGGAGACCAGGGCGCGGGCCAGCGCGACGCGCTGCCGCTGCCCACCGGACAACTCGTGCGGCAGGCGATACCGCAGTGCCGGATCCAGGCCGACCGTCTCCAGCGCGGCGACGGCGCGGTCCTCGCGTTCACCGGCAGCGCCGATCCGGAAATGGTCGAGCGGCTCAATCAGGGATTGCAGAACGCTGCGGCGCGGACTCAGGGAAGCCATGGGATCCTGGAAAACGGCTTGGATGTCGCGACGGGCGGCGCGCAACTGCTGGGGGCTCAGCGCTGCGAGGTCCTCCCCGCTCAGGAGAACGCGGCCGGATGCGATGGGCTGCAACTGCAGGATGGCGCGCGCCAGCGACGTCTTGCCCGAACCCGACTCCCCCACCACCGCCAGGATCGTGGCGGGAGCTATGTCGATATTCACGCCTCGCACGGCCACGATCTCTCCGGGCCGTCGGCCCCGCCCTGGGTAGCGAACCACGAGATCACGCACACTCAACAGGCTGGTCGCCATGCCCGCCATCAGGGAGCCTCTCCCCGGGCGGCCGCCAGCAGCCGGGCCGTGTAAGGATGCCGCGGTTGCCTGAACAACTGGTCGACTGCCGCTTGCTCGACGATTCGCCCGTCGCGCATGATCAACGCGCGGTCGCAGTAATGGGCGACGATGCCGAGGTCATGCGTGATCAGCAGGATGGCCGTTCCGGCTTCGCCCGCCAGTTCGGTGAGCCGCGTCAGGACCTGGGCCTGCGTGGTGACGTCGAGCGCGGTCGTGGGCTCGTCCGCCACCAGGACGCGCGGCCGGCAGGCCATGGCCATGGCGATGACCACCCGTTGCCGCATGCCGCCGGAAAGCTCGTGTGGATAACTGCGCAGCACATGCCCGGCGTCGGCAAAGCCGACCCGCTCGAGCATTTCCAGGGAAGCCCGGCGCGCTTCCGAGCGGCCCAGGCGGCGATGACGGCGGAACACGGCGGACAGCTGGTGACCGGTCCGGAATACCGGGTCGAGCGCCGTCAGGGGCTCCTGGAAAACCATCGATATGTCGCGCCCGCGAACCCGGCGCATGGCTGACTCCGGCAATGCCGCAAGGTTGGTTCCGCCGAGGACAATGGACTGCGCGCTTACCGAGCCGGCTGAAGCGGGCACGAGGCCCAGCAGGGCCTCGGCGGTCTTGGTCTTTCCGCAGCCGGATTCGCCGACCAGGGCGAGGATTTCGCCCTCGGCCAGGTCGAAGCTGATGCCGTCCACCACGGCCCGCGGCTGCCGGTCCTGCAGGACGGAGACAGTGAGATCGCGGACCACGAGGACCGGCGCGTTCACTGGGCGGCCTGCTTCGGGTCGAAGGTGGGGTCAAAGGCGTCCTGCAACGCATCGGCCAGCAGGTTGAAGCTCATTAGCAGCACGAACAGCATCAGCGAGGCCGCGAGGAAGTTGTTGAAATGGCCGGCCAGCACCTCCTGCGTGCTTTCAGCCAGCATCAGCCCCCAACTGACGCCATCCTGGACGCCGAGACCCAGGAAACTCAGGATCACCTCGGTCTTGATCGCGGCCACGAACGCGATGCTGGCTTGCACCAGCAGGATGTGGACCGTGTTGGGCAGCACGTGACGGCCGAGGATCAACAGGTCGGGAAGGCCGATGGTGCGGGCCGCCATGACGAACTCTCGGGTTTTCAGTTTCATGACCTCGGCACGAACCAGGCGGCTGGTGCCGGTCCAGAACGTGGCGATCATGGCCACGTGCATTGCCCAGGGTTGTCCCTGGAGGGCATAGGCGACCGCCGCCACGAACAGGTAGAACGGAATGGAGTCCAGCACCCCCATGAGCCACAGGATCGCGCCATCCGGCCACCCGTGGCTGTACCAGCCGGCGAGCGCGCCGAGCAGCGCGCCCAGCAGGGTCGACAGGACGGCAACGACGAGGCCGACCTCGAAGGCCGTCCGCACGCTGTAGACCGCGCGCTGAAAAATGTCCTGGCCCAGGATGTTGGTCCCGAACCAATGCTGCGGACTGGGCGGCTCCCAACGCCCGCCGGCGGCAATGGACCAGTCCTGGCCGATCAATCCGAGCCAGACCGCGAGCGCCAGCATCAGAAACAGGCTGACGACCGCCAACCCCGCCAGGCCGGCCCGGTCCTCGCGAAGCCGTCTCCAGATCCGCCCTTCGGGCTCCATCAGGCAACCCTCGGGTCGACCAGCCGGTACAGCAGGTCGGTGGCGATCTGGATCAGCACGAAGGCGACGGCGGTCAGGCCCACGACGGCCTTGAGAACCGGCTGATCGCCGCTGGTAATGGCGTCGAAGGCAACCTTGCCGACGCCGGGAATGCCGAAATAGCTCTCGATCAGCAGGCTCCCGGAAATGACCACCAGCGGGATCGAAAACATGACGCGCGTGATGATGGGCACCAGGCTGTTCTTCAACACGTGTTTCCACATCAGCACCGCCGGCGAGGCGCCGAACGCGCGGGCCGTGCGGATGTGGTCCCGGGATGCCTCTTCAACGAACACGGCGCGGTAAAACCGGGTGTTGTAGCCGAGCGTGACGAGGACCAGCGACAGGGTCGGAACAGTGACGTGCCACAGGTAGGAGGGCAGGTCGGTTACCTGCCAGCCCCTTACCGGGAACAGGTTGAGGCCATACGGGGTGCTCAGCAACACCTGCAGGGCGATGATGATGACCAGGAAGCTGATGCTCATCCCGGTGACCGACAGCCCGGAGATGAGCCGGTCGGTCCACTGGCCGCGCCGGCGGGCGGCGGCCAGTCCGAGCGCGATGCCCATCAGGTTGCCCAGCACGAAACCCGGCAGCATCAGGGCCAGGCTGACCGGCGCGGTCCGCGCCAGGATCCGGCTGACCTGCTCGCCCGAGGCATTGGATGCGCCGAGTCGCAGGGTAAAGAGGTCGGCTACGTAGTCCAGATAGCGCCTCAGGAACGGCTGGTCGTACCCCAGTTCGTGCCGCACTTCGGCTATCTGTTCGGCGGTCGCGTTCTTTCCCAATAGCGTGTAGGTCTGGTCCGGCCCGAACCAGACCATCAGCACGAAGCTGATGAACGTGACACCCAGGACCAGGAGCAAGCCGTGAAAGGCCTTGCGCAGCGGGTACTGCACCGTTACTCGGCCTCGCTCCCGGATGGCCCCGGATCGGCGAAGCGGAAGAAGAATCCGCCGACGAACGAACGATCCGGCAACATCGCGCGGTCGCGCTTCCAGAGCAGGATCATCGTGCGGGAAATGCCGCTGATCGTGACACAGTCGTCAATGACCATGCGGTTCATGTTGCGGTACATCGCCGTCCGCATCGGTGATGGCTGCATGGAGGCGCTCGCGCGGTACAGGCGGTTGAATTCCTCGTTGTCGTAGTTGGCCGAGTTGGTGCCGGGCGACGCGTTCGGCCCGAAGAACAGCTGCATGGTGTTTTCCGCATCGGGATAGTCCATGGTCCAGCCCGTGGTCGTCAGCATGACCTCGCGGTTCAGGTAAGCACGGGCGTAGTCACCGTAGGTCGCGTAGGTCAGCGGCCGGATTTTTTCCGCGGGGTAGCCAATGTCTGCCATGAAACTGCGAAACTGCTCGAACATCTGGCGTTCCGTCACGCTCGAGGGGAAGCCGTATTCGAGGACCGGCAGATTGCCGCCGTGCCAACCGTTGCGACTCAGCAGGTCGCGCGCGCCATCGAGATCGCGGCGCACCGGCGAGCTGTCCCCGTGCGCGTCGAATTCGGCTGTCAGCGGGGGAATGATGCCCGGAAACACCTTGCCGATCCCGTAGTAGAAAACCTCGTTGCGTTTCGGCCAATCGAACGCCTTGATGATCGCGCAGCGCAGGGCGCGGTTGCGTGCCTGCTGGTCCGGGTCCGGGTGGTAGCCGATGCGCCGGTCGTCCATGTTGAAGTCCGTGTGCACGAAGCCGGATTCCAGGCTGGCGCCCAGGCGGTAGCGCTGCGCCAGTTCCGGCAGCAGGGTCGGTGGATCGCGAGTGGCGAGCACCTGGTCGAACTGGCTGACCGGAACCTTGATGAAGTCCAGTTCGCCGGCGATGAAAGCGTTCCAGCGCGCGGCGTCCTCGGCGATGAATTCGACCTCAATCCGGTCAGCGAACGGCGGCGCCCGGTCAGCGAGCGCTTCCAGGCCAAGTTCTTCCTGAAGGGCGGGATCGAATCCTTCCGCTTCAAGGCTGAACGGCTCCCGCCGGAAGCCCTGGTTGCGGATCAGGACCGCGCCCGAGCTGTGGAAGGACTGCAGTCGGAAGGGCCCTGAGCCAACCGGACGGACGGCGAACTCCTGGCCATACGCGACGACGGCTTCGCGGGGCACAACCGCCGAATAACCCTGCGCCAGCGTATGCGTCAACTGCGGGAACGGGGCAATCAGCTGTATCTGGATGGTGCGGTCGTCGAGCGCCCGCAAGCCGGGGACTTCCTCGTCGTAGTCAGCTCCGTTGTCCTTCCATTCGTCCAGGCCGACGATACGTCCCTGCCACAGCCACGCCCCCTGGGACCGGGTGGCGGGATCGAAATGCCGCTTTATCGAGTAGATGAAATCCGCCGCGCGGACCGCCCGGCCCTGGCCTTCCGGGAAGGCCGGGTCGTCGACAAAGTAAACGCCGGGTTTGATTCGGATTGTGTAGATGAGGCCGTCGGCGGACACCTGCGGCAGGCCCTCCGCCAGGTTGGGCTCCAGGCGATAGGGCCTCGCCAGGTACTTGTAACGGTACAGGGTATCGTAGAGATTGACGGCCAGGAAGTTGGCGTAAATATTGGACGCGTGGGCCGGGTCGAGGCTGCTGGGCGCGCCGTCCATGGCATGGCGGTAGATCCGGTCGGTCGCGGGCCCGTCGTTTCTCTCGGGTTCGGGCTTGCAGCCCGCAACGGCCAGGGCCACGGCCAGCAAGGCAACGGGTTGCCAGAAAAATCGCCTGTTTGTCCACACTCGGCTCACGGTGATCCAGCTTAGCCGAAGCGCCGGGGGCAGGGAAGCGGATGCCCTAGTATTCCTCCAGCAGGGCTTCGTAATCCGGCGCCGGGGGGTCACCGTCGTAGATGTCGAACTCGCGATTCTGCAGGTAGACGTCGCGGATGAGCAAGTAGGGGTCGTCAGCCGCGTCGATGTCTGCCTGCAGGGGCAGCAACTGGGCGCGCAGGGAGATCAGGTCGGCTGCCAGTGGCCAGTAGTTGTTGTGTTCCCGGATCATGTAGCTTACCGGGTGGAAATAGCCGTAGAAGCCCCGGCCCAGCAGGTCCCGGGCCGTGTAGGGTCCGATGATGGGCATCACCAGGTAGCGGCTGTCTTTCCACCCCCAGACTGCCAGCGTCTGGCCGAAATCCTCGTCATGGTAGGGAATGCCCGCCTTGGTCGCCACGTCGAAAAAGCCCAGCAACCCGATTGTGGAATTCATCAGGAAGCGGCCGGTGGCGGTGAAGGCATGCTCGATCTTGCCTTGCGCCAGCGAGTTCAGCAGCGTGACCGGATAACCGAGGTTGCGGAAGAAATTGCGCACCCCGCGCTGCGGGCCGTCCGGCATGATGACGTCGTAACCCTTTGCGACCGGCCGGAAGATTGCCCTGTCGAATCCCTGGTTGAAGGCGTGCATCTTGCGGTTGTAGGCCTCCCAGGGGTCCCGCTCGGGATCGGTCAGGGTAACCTGCTGCGTCGAGCAACCGCCCAGCAGCGCCGCCAGAACCAGGATTGCGGCGACAGGCCGCCAGCGCCCCCGCCTCACGCCTGCCCACCCCTGCCCGAGATGTTCAGCAACTCGACTGCCTCGCTCAGTTTGGCGAGTCGCAGCAGGCTGCCGGGCGCGTTCGTGATGGTCAATGCACGGCCGCGCCTGCGGTGCCGCGCCTGCCATTCCAGCAGCAAGGCAAGGCCGGCGCTGTCCGCCGTGGAAACTCCGGAGAGGTCGACCCGCGAGATCGGTCCCGTGCCGGGCAGGCGCTTCTCCATGTCCCGGTAAAGGCCGGCAACGGTCTCGAGCGTCAGTGCGCCGGACAGACAGGCAGTGTCTTCAGGACCGATGGTGAGCGTGTACGTGTCAGTCATCGATCTTGAGGTTGCCGGCGGCGATGTCGGCGGTCACCTTTTCGATGCCCTCTTTCTCGACGCGTGGTGCAATCTGATTGCGGAACGTAATGACATACGAGATGCCCTCGACCGTCACGTCGAAAGCTTTCCAGCCCTCTTCGGTCTTGTGGAAAGCATAATCGACCGGCGCCGTGCCGCCGTTATCGAGCTTGATGCGGGTGCGGACGCGGGTCAGCTTCTCATTGTTGCTGCCCTTCATCGGCAGGACTTCCAGTTGCTCGTCGGAGCGGAATTCAAGCAGCCCATCCGCGTAGCGATTGATCAGCACGCCGCTCATGGCATCGGAAAATGCGTCGAGTTGCTCCGGGCTCACCCCGCGTCCGGCCTTGCCCAGGATCAGGCGCGCCGAGTAGTTCAGGTCTATCAGTGGCAGCAGATCTTCGCGAACCATGGCGCGCAGCTGCTCCAGGTCCGCCGCATACTCTTCCCGCCGGCTGTCGAGGGTCTGCAGGATATGCGACGTGGTTTCCTCGATGATGGTCATCGGGTCGCGCTGGTCGAGCGCATGGGCCCAACCTGCCGCGAGGAGCAGCATCAGGCAGAGCCCGCGCGTGAAAAATTCTTTCATCATTCCTCTTCACCCGATCCGGTATTGAACATGTACTTGCTGATCACCTGTTCGAGCACGATGGCTGACTGCGTGATGAACAGCTCATCGCCATCCTGCAGCATGTCCGGCGCCCCCCCGGGCTCGAGCCCGACATAGCGGTCCCCGAGCACTCCCGACGTGAGCACCGAGGCGCCGGTGTCCGTCGGAATCTCGTTGAAGCGGGACGCGACGTTCATTCGCACGATGGCTTCGAATGAGACCGGATCCAGCGAAATTGATTCCACCAATCCGACCGTGACACCGCCAATTTTTACCGGCGCGCGGTCGCGCAGATCGCCGACGTTGCTGAATCGCGCCGAGATGGTGTAGGTCTCCTTGCCGATGTCCTGCCCGTAGTCCGTGGCCCGCATGGCCAGCCAGACCAGGGCGGCGATGCCCAGCAGCAGGAAAATTCCGGAAGCGAGTTCAACTCTGTAGTTCGCGCGCATGGCGTTACCTCAGGTCAGGAAAGACGTCATGATGAAATCGAAAACCAGGATCAGGACGGAGCTCAGCACAACGGTGTTGGTAGTCGCCGTTCCGACGCCGGCGCCGGTTGGCCGGGCCGAGTAGCCGAAGTACACGGCAATCAGGCTGACGGTGCCGCCGAAAACCACGCTCTTCCAGATTCCGCCGATAAAATCCTTCTGGAAGTACACGCCCGTTTGCAGCTTACTCCAGAAGATGCCGGCGTCCAGCCCCATGACGCCGATCGAGAACACGACGCTCCCCAGGATCGCCAGTGCGCAGAACATCCCCGTGAGCAGCGGCACCGAGATGACCCCGGCCGCAAAGCGCGGCAGCGCGATCCGCTGCACGGGGTCGATGGCCATCAACTCCATCGCCTCGAGTTGGTTCGTGGCCTTCATCAGGCCGATCTCTGCGGTAATGGAAGTGCCGGCCCGCCCGGCGAAGAGCAGCGCGGTCAGCACCGGCCCGAGTTCACGGAACAGGGATTTGCCGACCAGCAGGCTGACCTGGTCGGAGGCACCGAACTGCTCCAGGGCATTGATGGCCTGCAATGAGAGCACCATGCCGACGAAAAAGCCGCAGATCATGATGATGACCAGCGAGCGCGCGCCGATCAGGTAGGTCTGCTGCAGAACCGTCAGCACCTGCTGTCCGCTCAGGCGGATTCCGGACAGCATGCGGAAGAGGAAGAGCAGGCAGCGGCCGGCTTCCGTAATGGGCCCGGTCAGCCTGTCCAGTCGTGTTGCCGGCGTGCTCATCTCAGTCCAGTAGCCCCCAGGGCGCGCCGGGTGGTTCGTAGTGGAAGGGAATGGGGCCCTCGACCTTGCCGTTCATGAACTGGTCCACGCGCGGTTCCCGGCTCGATGCCAGTTCCTCCGGCGTACCCTCGCCCGCGATCTTCGCCGAAGCGATGATGTAGCAGTAGTCAGCAAACTGGCGAACCTGCGTCACATTGTGGGACACCACCACACTGGTCTGACCCAGCGCATCGTTCGTCTCCCGCATCAGGGTGCGAATGGTCGATACGGCGATAGGGTCCAGCCCGGTCATTGGCTCGTCGTAGAGCATGATGGCGGGATCGAGCACCACCGCCCGGGCGAACGCGACGCGGCGCGCCATGCCCCCCGACAGTTCATGCGGCATTTTGTATTCGATTCCGCCGAGTCCGACGGCATTGAGCTTGCTCATGACGAGGCGCCGAACCAGGGCTTCTGGCAAATCGGTATGTTCGCGCACCGGGGTCGCGATGTTTTCGAACACCGTGAGGTCCGTGAACAGGGCGCCGTCCTGCAGCAGGACACCGATGTTGCGGCGGAAATGGTGCAACTCGCGGTCCGACATCGAGGAAATCAGTTGTCCATTGATCTCGACGGTGCCGGAGTCCGGGCGGAGTTGGCCGGAAATGAGGCGCAGTATCGTGGTCTTGCCGACGCCGCTCGGGCCCATGAAGGCCACGATGGCGCCCCGCGGGATGTCGATGTCGACCCCGTCGAGGATGGTCCGATTGCCACGCCGAAAAACCAGGTCACGGATTCGGACCACCGGGGCTCCGGGTGCATCGGATGTGCGACTGTGCGTATGCATTTTGCCTCGAGCAGGATTCCGTTGTGCTGACACCCAGGCCGGCTGGCCGGGCGACCGTCGCCAGGTTCGCGCAATTGTAGTCGATCCACGGGAAATTTTCGGGACAAAAAAAAGAGAGGAGGCGTGAGCCTCCTCTCCGGCGTAGGGCATTGGAACTCCGCTTACGAAAGACTGCAGATCTTTCTAGGCCTTTCCAACTTCGTCCGGTTCCTCAGGGCTCTGCGCCTGGACCCCGGTCGCGGGTCCTCTACACCCGCCTTATTTATCGACGTCTTTCGGCCTTCCAACTTCCCGGGCCTTCGCCCGTTCCGTTGCCGGCTCCCGGAGCTTTCGCTCCTTTCGCCTGGTGGGTCCTCCGGCTCTCGCCTTCCTACCCCGAACCCTTCGCGACCTGAGCCGCTCCCGGTTCCGACCTTCGCCAGCCTAAGCCGCCTCCGGTCTTTCAGCCTGTTGAGGCCTTAGCCTCCTGGCGTCTATCTCCAGGGATCGCGTATCCCTTTCGAGTCACCCTCTTTGGTACGACCGGCTTTTGCAGGGCCCGGCCTGGGTGACATGCCCAGTACCACGTGGGCATTCAGTTCCGTCTTCTGTCACCCTCCAGTGCCTTTCGGCGGGTCGGCCGTCCGGCCGGCGGGTTTCATCTAACGGGGAATTAAAAGTACTCCCGGGAATCGATGCTGTCAAACCCACCAAATGCAAATTTACGAGGATCATTTCACAGTCTGTCTCACTTCAAATTTACAAGTGACTGAATAGCCAAAGAACAACAAATTTCAAAACTTTTCAAATTTGCGACGAACCGAATTCAATGCTCAAAAATTGATCAAACAGGGACTTCGCAAAATTTGCTATCTTGTTCAGGCTTTCCAATCCGTGAGTTCGACCATGCAAAAAGTCCGCTTACTGTTGCCGCTCGTCCTGCTGCTCACCGCCTGTAATAATGCAGATTCGACCGTTCCCTCGGGCGATCAGGCGGGCGCATCCGACTCTGGGGCCCCCTCGCCGGAGACCGAGCCGGCCTCCGCGTCACTGACCCTCGAGCAAATCCAGGAAGAGCTGGGAATCCCGGCGCTGTCCACTGCCTGGAAGGGCGACCTCGACGGCATGCAGCAGCGGCGTGTCATTCGCATCCTTACGGTTTACGGGCCGCCCCGTTATTTTCTGGACGGGGCGAGGGAGCAGGGTCTCACGTTCGAACTTTTCAAGATGTTCGAGGACTTCATCAACCAGCGCCTGGGGCAAAAAGCGTTGCGGATTCACGTCGTGTTCATTCCGGTCGCCCGTGACGAACTGGTCAGGGGCCTGGTCGATGGCCGCGGAGACATCGCCGCCGCCGGACTGACGATCACGCCCGACAGGGATGAGGTGATCGATTTCAGCAACCCGGTCAGCCGGGAATTGTCGGAGGTGCTCGTGACCGGTCCCTCCGCGCCGGCTATCGAGTCGATCGAGGATCTTGCCGGACAGGAGGTATACGTGCGGGCCTCCAGCAGCTATCGGTCCAGCCTGGACGCTCTCAACCGGAGGCTGGGCGAACAGGGCATGCCCGAAGTCGTGTTGCGCGACGTTTCCGAATCGCTCGAAGACGAAGATCTTCTGGACATGGTCAACTCGGGCCTGTTGCCCTGGGCGGTCGTGGACGACTACAAGGCCGAGTCCTGGGCGGAAGTGTTCGACCGCATCGACGTGAGGAAGGATCTCGTTCTGCGCACGGGCGGAAGGGTCGGATACGCGGTGCGGAACAACAGCCCCCTGTTGCTGACTGCGCTCAATGACTTTCTCAAAACCCGCAGGGAGGGTTCGTTGACCGGCAACATCCTGATCAACCGCTATATCCGGGATTTCGACTGGAGCGGCAACGCACTCGCCGTCGAGGATTACAAGCGGTTCGAGGAGGTCGTGGACACCTTCGAGAAATACGGCAAACAGTACGGTATGGATTACCTGCTGATCACAGCCCAGGGCTACCAGGAATCACGGCTCGACCAAACCGTCAGGAGCAAGGCCGGCGCGGTCGGCATCATGCAGTTGTTGCCTTCCACTGCCCAGGATCCGAACGTCGGCATACCGGACATCACGGAGGCCGAGAACAACATTCACGCCGGCATCAAGTACCTGAATTTCATCCGCACCCGCTACTTTGATGAACCGGGGATCGATCGTTACAACCAGACCCTGTTCTCACTGGCCTCGTACAATGCCGGCCCGGCCCGGATTCGTTCGCTGCGCGACAAGGCCGAGGCGCAGGGATACGACCCCAACCGCTGGTTCGACAATGTCGAATTGGTCGCCGCCCGGGAGGTCGGCACGGAGCCGGTGATCTACGTGGCGAACATAGTCAAGTATTACGTCGCCTATTCCCTGAGTGTCTCCCGCCTCGCGCAGCGGGAGGGCGAGCGGCAACGCCTCAACCCGGACGGTTAGCCCGCTTGGCCGACGGCCTGGCGAGTGGGGGGGCTGAAAGCTCATCTATGCCGATGACGGCGCGGCGCCTGCCTGACGCCAGGGGTTCGTTCGCCAACTCCCGATTGGCCGCCAGCACCTCCGGGCTCGACCACGGCCGTTCGTGCCAGAGGTGGAGGATGACCGCTGTCCAGCGCACGGTACTGGCCTTGATGCCGGACAATTCGAGGCGATAGCCGAAATCGGCATCTTCGAAGCCATAGGTGAATCGGTGGTCGAAACCGTTGATCGCCAGCGCATCGGCGCGGAAACAGGACGAATTGCTGCCCAGCCAGTAAAGCGTGGTGGGGGTGAGTCTGTTGAGCCGGCGTCGCAGACCGGCAGGTAGCGCCAGCCGCAGGTAGCGCCTGTTGAATCCCCGTCCCTGGCGCGTCAGCCACGCAGCCTGGAACGCGCGACCGCTATGAATGGCCGCTTCGGTGATACGTTCGCTCAGGTCCCGACCGAGCCGGATCAGGCTACCGTTCAGGTAGTGGCCGGGCCGAGCCTCCAGAACATGCTGGCTGATGAAGTCGGGATGCGCGATGCAGTCACCGTCGATGAACACCAGGTACTCGCCCGAAGCCGCCAGGACGGACTTGTTGAGGATTTCCGTCTTGCGGAAGCCGCGGTCTTCATGCCAGACATGCTTCAGTGGGTGGCCACAGTCGCGCCTGTGCCGTTCAATCAAGGACCGGGTGTCCTCGCCCGACCCATCATCGGCAATGAGCACCTCATACTCCCTGCAGGACTGCCGACCGAGTGCCACCAGACACCGGTGCAACAGGCGCGGCTGGTTGTAGGTGGATACAATTACGGAGACACTGTGCATTCGTGGCATCTTCCCTTCGGCTCTTTCTGCCCATTCCAAACGTACAGGACGGGACAAAGCATGGCAATCAGGCGGCGGGGGCCGTACAATTCCATATATTAAATATATCTAATGTGAGGTGTACCAAATGTCTGGCATGGCCTACGAAGTGACGATGGACGAATCCTACGACAAGGCGCTCCCAAGGGTCATCGAAGCGCTGAAAGAGGAAGGTTTCGGCGTCCTGACACGAATCGATGTTCACGACGCGTTCAGGGAGAAGCTCGGCGTGGAGTTCAGAAACTACTCGATCCTCGGCGCCTGCAACCCCCCGCTGGCACACAAGGCGCTCTCCAACCGCCCCGATGCCGGCCTGATGCTGCCCTGCAACGTGATCGTCGAGGAACAGGGCGGCGGAACGCTGGTCCGCATCGTGGACCCGGCTGCGATGATGCAGGCGGGCGGACTGGCGGGAGATCCGGTCTTGGAAGAGGTTGGCGGCGAAGCCGAAAAGCGGCTGAAACGCGTCGCTGCGGCACTGGCAAACTGATTGCGGCATACTGGGCGGCCGGCGCGGGATTTGGCCGACCCAGGTGAACTGATCGCATGACGGAAGAACAATCGCCCGACACCGGCCTGCGCAGGGAAATCGGGCAACTCGGATTCGGCGCCATCGCCCTCAATGGCACCATCGGCGCGGGCATATTCGCCTTGCCGGCCGTTGCCCTCGACGCGGCAGGCCTGTTCAGCCCCTGGATTTACGTGCTGTGCGGCCTGCTGATCATGCTGATCGTCTTCGTTTTCGCCCGGGTCGCGGGCTATTTCACCGACACCGGGGGTCCCGTGGTTTACGCCGGCCGCGCTTTCGGCCCATTTGCGGGATTCCAGGCCGGCTGGTTGCTGACGCTTTCGCGGGCGGCCGCCTTCGCCGCGAACGCCCACCTGATGGTGACCTACGCCGGCTGGCTCTGGCCGCCCTTGATCGAGGGCGCTTGGCACACGGCTACCGTCCTGTTGATCTGCGTGCTGCTTGCGGTCATCAATATCGTCGGCGTCCGGCAAGGCATGATCGCGCTATTCGCCCTGACGGTTCTGAAGCTTTTGCCCCTGGTACTGCTGGTCCTGTTGGGACTCGGCCAGTTCGACCCTGGCATCTTCACGGATGCCGACGTACCGCCGCTGAGTTCCCTTGGCGAGACGATGCTGATCGTCTTTTACGCCTTCGTCGGTTTCGAGAGCGCGGTGATCCCGGCCGGCGAGGCGCGCGACGCGCGCCGGGACATTCCTCTGGCCCTGGTCAGAACGATCCTTGCCATCACGGTGTTCTATTTTCTGATCCAGGTCGTGACCGTATCGGTCGCGCCGGAAGTCGGCGGCAGCAAGACGCCGCTGGCCGACCTGGCCCTGGTGCTGATGGGCGCCACCGGCGCCGCGCTATTGACTTTGGGCGCCGTATTCTCGATCAGCGGCAACTTGACGGCGAGCATGCTTTCGGCCCCCAGGATGCTCTATGCAATGGCGCACATCGGTAGCATGCCGGCCTGGTTCGGCGCCGTGCACGCGCGTTACCACACGCCGGCCAACGCCATCCTGTTCTACGCCGCGTTCGCCATCGTCCTGGCGATCAGCGGGGGATTCATCTGGCTGGCCGCGATGAGCACGGTGGTCCGCCTGCTGGTGTACGTGATGTGCATTGCGACCCTGCCGCGCCTGCACCGCCTCGTGGGCGAATACGAGGGACAGTTCCGGCTGCCGGGGGGAACGGCCGTGCCGCTCCTGGCGCTGATCGTCAGCGTCTGGCTGATAACCCACGCGTCGCTGAAATCGTGGCTGGTCACCGCTGCGTTCATGGCTATCGGGTCGCTGCTGTACCTGTTCACGAAACGCGGCGTTCCGCCGGCAACAAAGCCAGTATGACCGGGATCGCGGTGACAACAGCCCGTGAGCTTGCCTGTCGGCTCACTGCTGCTCGTGGCTCACCAGCACCAATTCGTCCAGTTCGAAACCCAGCTCACGCGCCTGCTGTTCAAAGCGGCTCATGACTTCGTCACTGACGACGGGCGTTCGGGCCAGCAACCAGAGATAGGAGCGGTCTGGGCCTGAAATGAAGGCATATTCATAATCGTCATGGTCCAGCTCAAAGACGACGTAGGAACCATAGAACGGACCGAAGAATGATACTTTCAGGTATCCCTGGTCTTCCGCGCCCACGAAGCGAGCCTTGCCCTCAGCCTTTGCCCATTCGCCTTTCTCTGCCGAATAGCCGCGATTGATCACCCGGACACTGCCGTCGTCACGCAGGCTGTACTCCGCCGTGACGTTGCTCAGCCCGCGTTCAAACGAATGATCGAGCCGGGCGATTTCGTACCAGGTGCCCAGGTATCGCCCCAACTCGAAGTTCTTTACCGGCTTGACCCCATCGGGCATGCCCAGGCAGGCCGTCAAGAGCAGAGGTATCGTCAACAGGGGCAGCAGAGGAAGCAGGCGGTAATTCCGGTATTTGGTCATGATACTTTCCTGTGAGAAGGGGCTTACCACGGGATCGTACTTCCGTCCCAGTTCAAGAACTGGCCACTCTGATTTTCGTCTATACCCTCGAGTACGTCCAGCAGCCTTTTGGCCGTCACTTCCGGCGCGTAGAGCTTTCCTTCCCGGACATTTTTCTGAAACGGCCGGGACAGGTCGGTGTCTGTCGTTCCCGGGTGAATGGCGACGATAGCGGCCCGCGGGTGCTTCAGCCTGCATTCATTGGCCATTGTCTTGATGAACTGGTTGAGCGCCGCCTTCGAGGCACGGTAGCCGTACCAGCCACCGAGGCGATTGTCACCGATACTTCCCACCATCGCCGATAGCGCAGCGAACGTAATGCGCTGGTTCCGGCCTTGTGTCGGCAACAGCGCTCCCGCCACCATCAGGGGGCCGATGCTGTTGACCTCGAAGAGGCGCATCAGGTGCCTTGAGTTGCACTGCGACAGGGACTTTTCCGGCTCGATCTCATGGTCGTGAAGCAGGCCGGCGGCGTGAATGGCCAGATCGATTCCGGTCGGCTGCAGGGCCAGGAACCGGCCAAATGCCCGCAGGCTGGTCTCGCTGGTGACATCCAGCGGCTGCAACCGGAGTTTCCCGGGGCAGTGCCGGCCGAGGCTGGACAGTTCTGACAGGTCAGCTGCCGGGCGGTGTGTTGCGATAACCGTGGAAACCTCCGGTCGCTCCAGTTGCGCCTTGACCAAGGCCAGGCCGATTCCGCGATTGCCACCGATCACCAGGCGCAGGCTGCGGGGATGGCCATTCATTCCGTTGCTACGCCGCATCGGCAACCAACCAACCGGGAGCAGCACGGCGCGTCCACCTGGCAAAACCGTATTTTTCGCCC
>Ga0209536_100004719_pt1 | contig 21475 bp, 20 predicted proteins | sample DeeMarSeWOR28_12_FD_187461 | JGI IMG/M metagenome (GOLD analysis project Ga0209536, IMG submission 187461) | Marine sediment microbial communities from White Oak River estuary, North Carolina - WOR-2-8_12 (SPAdes) (version 2) | ecosystem: Environmental > Aquatic > Marine > Intertidal zone >... | reverse complement strand
CCCTCGGCCTGGAACCCGACCATCTTGGGCAGAGAGCTGATCTTTTTATCCGCGAAATATTCTTTGTAGCCCTTCCAGTAGGCGGTAATGTTCCCTGCGTTTCCGACGGGAATAGCATGGAAGTCGGGGACGGCGTTCAATTGGTTGCAGACCTCAAAGGCGCCCGTTTTTTGTCCTTCAATTCTAAAGGGATTGATCGAGTTCACAATTTCTACCGGGTATTTTTCGCCGATTTCTCGAACCAGGTCGAGTGCCTGATCAAAGTTTCCGTCAACCTCAAAGACTTTTGCACCATGCATAATGGCCTGAGAAAGTTTTCCCAGGGCAATCTTACCTTTGGGAATGATAACGATGCAGTCGAGTCCGGCGCGGGCGGCGTAAGCGGCGGCGGAGGCAGAAGTATTTCCCGTTGAAGCGCAAATTACCGCTTTATTATTGTTCTCAAGCGCCTTGGCGATGGCCATGCACATGCCGCGGTCTTTGAACGACCCGGATGGATTAGCGCCTTCATATTTGAGGAAAACCTTGCATTTGGTCAGGTCGGAGATCTTGTTGGCAAAAATTAGGGGAGTATTTCCTTCCTGAAACGTTACGACCGGGGTTTTATCGGTTACCGGCAGGTATTTTCGATATTCTTCGATGACGCCTTTCCAGAGCATGATGTGAGATTATAGCATAAATCGCCGAGGTGTTAATAGCCGGATGTGTCGAGCTTGCAAATGGCCTTTTTTGATGTGAAGCCGAATTTCATAGAAAACCAGACGTTGATATTCCTCTCAACGATATAGAATGACGGGATCAGGAAGAGGGTAATAAACGCCGAGAATACCAGCCCCCAGCTGAGCGAGAGCAGGAGCGGGAAGAGAAAGTCGACCCGGCCGCCGAAGAGCCCGTAAAGAGAGGGCAACAAGCCGGCCACGGTAGTGATCGTCGTCAGAACGATCGGACGGAAACGCAGCATGGCCGCGTCGGCGATAGTCTCCAGCGTAAGCCTTTCACCGTTGGCGCAAACCTCTTCTTCTCTTTTATTCAGGAATTTAAGCATGACCAATGAGTTGTTGACAACGACGCCGGCTAACCCAAGGATGCCGATCAAGCCGAGGAAGCTCATCGGCTCGCGATGGATGAGGAAAGCAAGAATGACCCCGACCAATCCGAAAGGAATGGCCATCAGGACGATAAACGGTTCGGTGAAAGAGTTAAAGAGCACGACCAATATCAAATAGATCACGATCAGCGCCAGGACCATCGCGTTAAAGAAATTGCGCAGGGATTCCTGGGCGTATTCCTCTTCGCCGCCGATCTCCATGCGCATGTCCGGATATTGCGCCACCATCGGTTCAAACTTATCTCTGATCATTTGGGCATATATCCCGGGATCCTGTTTTTCCCGATCGAGCTCAGCGGTAATGTTTAATACCCGGTCGCCTTCCTGGTGCGAAATCGCCAGAGGAGATGACTTTTCTTCGAAATGGATAAAACTGCCCAGCTCGATCAGTTTTCCCATGCGGTTGGGCAGGGTTAAGTTCTTGATGAATTCCGGGTCATTGCGGTATTTCTCGTCGAGCATGACGCGGAAGTCGACGTCTTCGCCCTGGTGGCGGATGGAGGTGACCACGTTGCCGCTGATCGCGGCCCGGACCACGCCGGCCACATCAGCCGCCGTTATTCCCAGTTCACTCATCAGGTCATGGTCGAGAATGATATTTAATTCCTTTAATCCCTTTTCGTCATTCCGGAAGATGTCTGAAACTGCCGGGTTTTGGCTGATAAAATCATAGAATTCATTTCCCAGCTTGGTGCGGATCTCATCGTTATTGCCGATGAAGCTGACATCGATCGGGCGTCCGGTCGGCGGCCCGCCGGCCCGGGCGACTACCCCGATATCAACGAATTTGTTTCGTTCCTTGCATTTCTTGAACTTTTCTTCAAGTTGATTCTTGATCTGAAAAGATGATATTTTTCGCTCCTGCGCCGGCGAGAGGTTGACATTGATCCTTGCCCAGTGGTCCTGGCTGATCCCGCTGACGCTGTCCCACATATCCGTGCCCTTTTCTCCGAGCGTGGTGATATAGCTTATCAGCACGTCTTTGGGAATGGTTTCGATCAGGATCTTCTCGATCGCGTTGACCCGTTTTTCGGTCTCCCGGAGCGGGGTCCCTTTGGGGGTTTCGAGCTTGATCATGATCACGTCCGCGTCAGAAGTCGGCATTAACTGAAAGCCCAGGATGGGGAGCAGAACCCCGATCGAAAATAAAAATGTCAGCAAAAAGAAGCCAATAACCAGATATTTTCGTTTGAGAACGCGCAAAAGGTTTCGGCGATAGATCTTTTCCAGGAACTGCAGCAGTTTTGGCTTTTCCTTCTTTTTCAAGGTAGTGTGCGCCAGGTGTGAAGGGAGGATAAAGACGGATTCAAATAATGAAGCCAGGAGAACCACGGTAATTACGATCGGGATCGCCCGGATAAATTCTCCCCAGATGCCGCCCATCAAAAGGATCGGGAGGAAGGCGGCGATGGTCGTGGTTACCGTTGCCAGCACTGGCCAGAAAATCTCCGAGACACCTTTGACCGAGGCCTCGATCGGCCCCATGCCTTTTTCCCGGTAGGAGAAGATGTGCTCAGCGACGACGATCGCGTCATCGACCAGCATTCCCAGGACAATGATGAAAGCCAGGAGCGACTGGTTGGTGATCGAGATATCATAAATGGGCATAAAATAGAACGCGACCAGGACAGAGAAGGGGATCCCGACAGCGGTCCAGAAAGCCACCCGCCGGTCGAGAAAGATCATCAAACAGAGTATGACCAGGAAGAACCCGACGATCGCGTTCGAGATCACGGTCTGCAGCATGGATTTAACGTAAATAGAATAATCCTTGACGATCTGGGCCTGGATGCCTGCCGGCAATTCTTTATTGTATCCTTTGAGGAGGGTGGCGACCCGCTCCGCCACGCGAACCGCATCGGCGTTGGCTTTCTTGTCGACGACAATGTTGATGCAGGGAACGCCGTTGGCTTTAACTACTTTGGTTTCTTCCTCAAAATCGTCTTTCACCTTGGCGAGGTCGGAAACGAGCAGGCGTTTGCCGGAGAAGACCGAGCGGACGATAACGTTCTTGACGTCCATCAGTTCTTCGAACTGGTTCAAGGTGATGATCTTTTTCTTGGTGGCGAGCGATTGGATGGTGCCGCCGCTCAGGCGGATATTGGTCGCGCCGATCGCCCCCATGACTTCGGCCAGAGAAACGTAGTTCTTCTCGGCTTTGATCGGATCGACCTCGATATGGATCTCGCGCTTGCGGTAGCCCACCATGCTGGTGCCGCCGACCCCGGGGAGAAGCAGGATCTTTTTCTCCAGCGCCCGGGCGTGCTCGCGCAGGTCGAGCTCCGTAATATGGGAATTGCCGCTGATCGCCACTTCAAAGACCGGGAAGATCTCGGTTTTAAGTTCGGTGACCAGCGGTTTATCTTTGATCTCTTTGGGGAGATTGGCCACCCGATCGACGGCTTTATAAACGTCCCGCTTGACGGCGTCAACATCTTTGGCCGAATCATCTATTTCCACAAAGACAGTGGAAAAATTCTCGGCCGAGTAGGAGGCCATCTCTTTGATGTTGGAAACTTTTTGGAGCTCTTCCTCAATGGGGATGGTGACGTTGATCTCCACGTCTTCCGGCGCCGCGCCGGGATAAACCGTGGTAACGAACATCATTTTAAAATCGACGTTCGGGATACTGTTGCGTTTTAAGTTGAGGAAGGAGAGCGATCCCATGACCACGACCAGGATCAAGACCAGATTCACCAGTTTAGGATGTTCAACAAACCATCCAAAGATCTTGCTCATAGTTTTAAGATGTCCTTATATTCGACCAGATACCGGTCGGTTAAAGTCTTTATTTGATTGATAACCTCTTCCCGGGCGAAAATAGTCTCGTTGAGGGAGCTCTCGGCTTTCAGAAGGTCGTCGTCCGCTTGGAGCACAAAAAATACGGAATTGCGGCCCTGATTGAATTTTCTTTTTTCCAATGCCAGGCGGCGCTTGGCAAGTTTAAGGTTGTTACGGCTGAGCTCGATCATATTGTCCAGGCCGTCGAGATTTTTGTAAAGAGCAGAGAGCCCCATCTCGGCATTAAGTAATATTTTTTCTTTCTCCCGGATTGATTTCTCGTATTCGATTCGAGCCTGTTCGGCTTCGGCCTCGGCCTGGTCGTTCCCGAGCGGACGGCTGGCGGTAACGCTGACGGTCTTTTCGCTGTATTCACCGATCTGGGTTAAGCTGTCCCCGAATCCCTCGGAAAAGGCATTGGGCTTGGCCGAAAGGACCAGGCTGACGTCCATTTGTTTTGCGTTTTCTTTGGTGTCGAGGTTCACGTTTTGCAGATCGACCAGGATATCGGCGGTCATTTTTAGATTGGAATTTTCTGCCAGATAAGTGCTGGCGGTCTTTTTATCCATGATCGATCCGTTCGGAGCAAATTTCTCTGGCGAGGTATTGGCAGTGTCTGTGTTAGTTTTTCCCATGAGCTGAAATATCTTGCGGGTCTGGGTGTCGCACGCCAGATGGGCCTGTTCGAGCATTATCCTATAGGCCTCGCGTTTTTGCTCGAGCTGGACGACATCCAGATCTTCGGAAAGCCCGTATTTGAGCTGCTTTTTTATTAAGGCCAGCTGATCGTTCACGGTCTTGACCTGGCCTTTGACCAGGGTGATATTCCTGGCGCATTTTTGCCAGATGAGGTATTCTTTCCGGAGCAGGCTGATAAAATCTTCCCAGTCTTCCGATAGTTTAAGCTCCGCTAGCCGGAGGGAATAGTCGGACATTTTAAGCGCGTTCTTGGCCGCCAGACCCCAGGCATTTTTGAGCAGCGGCTGGACGATGGTTACCGAAACGGATGATAGATAATATTTCGAAGGCGGATTAAAGTCGAGCGTGCCGACCCCCGGGATCGCGGTTGGTGGGGGATAAGTGGCATCGATCCGGGTATTGGCGTGTTCCAGCTGGATGGCGGTGCCGGTCTGGGCGATATATTTTTCAAGCCCGACCGTATAGCCCATAGTTTTCTGATAGGTCGAAGAAAATGTGCTGATCGGGGCAGGTGATGATTCGTTCCAGAGCCCGGATAAGATGAGGTTCCAATCTTCCAGAGATTTTGCGCTTTTGTTCCGCTCTAAGGCGATCAGGTATTCCTGCGCCGATATTTGATAGCTGGGATTGCTCTCGATCGCTTGTTTAATGAAATCCGATTGAGTAAGGACCTGCATCCCAAAGGCAGAGCTGGATATCAATAGTATTGATAATAATATAAAGGTAATATATTTACTCATCTTGTGGTTCCTGATTGGCAACGATCTTCTCAATTAATTTTAACATAGTTTCAATATCATTATTGGACAATTTTTTCAGCACGTTCAGGAGCATGTTCTGCCTTTTTTTTGTGGCTTTGGCTACGATATATTTGCCTTTGTTGGTTAATTTAACGATAACTACACGGCGATCGTTCGGGCCCTGTTCTCTGGCTACGTGTCCCTCTTTAATTAAACGATCGATCATGGTGGTCATGTTTCCCATGGTAACGCCAAGGTTTTTGCTAAGGTTGGACATTGTACAGTCGTCAGTATTAGCAATGATCTTTAATGCGATAAATTGATGCGGGGTAAGGTCCATCTTTTCCACGCAGCATTCGTCCATCTGGACCATGTTGCGGTGGAAGAGGGGCATGATCTGCTCGAATCTTTTTAAATATGGATTTAGGTTTCGCTGGCCCATGATCGTTTATATGTTAAATAGTTTAACACATAAAGTATATTTGTCAAGCACGGATTATTTGGCAGGGGGGATTACCGGCTGAAATTCTGGACCAAGCTGATATTGCCGTTCGGGATCGTGTGGCTGGTCCCGTCCTCGCTCGTGATAACCGTCATGCGCAGGGTCATTCTGCTTATCTTACCTTTTATGCCGGAGATCTGGACTTCATCTCCCAGGATAAATTGTTTTTCAACAATGATGAATATCCCGGTAATAATGTCGCGCACCAGATTTTGAGATCCGAAACTTATGGCGAAGCCCAGTATCCCGGCGCCGGCCAGGAGAGCGGTTATGTTGATCCCCAGCTGCTGAAGGGTGGAGATAAGGATGACGATTAACGTCACATACCGGAGGGAGCTTTTTCCGAGCGAAACCAGCATCATCATCCTTTCGTCGTCAAGACGATCCCTCAATGTTCGGTCGATGGCGATGACGATCAGCTTGTAGATCGCGTAGATCGCGAGGATAGAAACCAAGATCCCGGCCGCCTTGAGGGAATAATGCACGATCTTTTCCGGCGAAAATATTATTGAATATGCTTTGTGCAGAATTTCCATGCTATTCTATGCTACCAAAAAAATTATGCTTTTACAAATTTGAATGTCAAATGTTATCTTTGTTCTCGAAATCTGAAATTTTGCAAATATTTCACCGATATTAGAGCAGGAGGAAGCACTATGGAAAAATTGATATTTATGGCATTGATCTTGACTGTTTTAGGGGTGAATGTTTCTTTGGCTGCAAACTTGCCGAATTTCGATGAGCTGGCCCGCTCGATGTACGAAGAAAGGTTGTCGACCGAAGAAGGCGAAGAAGCTCCCTATTATAAAGGGCAAATATTTGTTTATGACCAGTATATAGTTGTCTACGTCCCGGAAATGAAGAAGTGGACGTTTGTCCGACTTTCCGACCTGCGCGATGTCGCCGTGGCGAAAGAAAGCGAAAAATAATTATTTGCTATTTCGCGATCTCAGCTAATTTCTCGACGATCTCAACCATTCCGCGGGTGTCCTGGCCGCAATATTCCAGAAGAGCTTTTCTTACCTGCGCTTTTTCTCCATCTTGAGCGTCGCCAAATGTTATCCGCAGGTATTCCGAGCTGGCCCGCCTGCCGTCAGCAATGTCCATTCCCTCGTAGCCGCTGCCGGTCAGCGCCGGAAGAACATCTTTTAAGGACGCGCTACCTCCCTGCTCCGGATGGTAGTAAGAGAAAGCCCGGAAGGGCGCCAGGAGGTCCACAAAGCGGTCTTTAATATTTTCGGCCCAGTCGGCGAATTCAGGGTAGGCGGCAGCGGACGATGCCAGGCACTTCATTTCGTACTGGGCATTGTAAGCCACGATCGATCCGCTTTGGCCGAGCAGTTTTTCCAGGCGCTTGAGGAGTTCCGGCCGTGGATCCGATTTTCCGTCCGCCAGATATGAATGCGAAGCGGCTTTCGCGCCTTCTTTTTCGACAACATAAAGCGAGAACTGAAAGGGAATATCCTGGTAGGGATGGGTCTTGTTATAGATCGGAATAGCCGGGGCCATGGTCTCGAAATCCAGATAGAAGATTGGATATTCGAGTGTTTCCAGGAATTCCCGGATTGCTTTTTTATCAATAAACGGCTTATTTGACCTGGCGGCTTGGACCTGAATGCTTTGTTTTTGGTTCAATTCAATGTAGTCTGGAATGTCTTTTAGCCGGAGAATGCCTTGATCCAACATGTCGAACGCAATTTTTTTTCCGGAGCGCAGGACAAAAACATTGTCCGGGGGCAGAAAATCCCAGCACAGGCCGTAAAGCAGGCAATATTGGCTGCAGTGTTCGCCGGCTTTCAGGTCGGGCTCCGGCCCCGCCATGGTCTGGAGCATACGGGCGATATTTTCTTCGACCGACCGGATTTCTTCGTTGACTTCTTCGGTGACGTCCCGCTTTTTCAATAATTTTTCGACTTCGAGCGGGCCGTTGCGTTCATAGCTTTTATCAATATGCATCAGATAGCAATTGCGGATCTTCAATCCCCGGCCGGAATAGACATATTTTTGAAAAGCGATATCCTTGATATGGTCTTCCTTCAGGCTGGCCGAGCTTTTTACTTCGATCAAATCCCACTCATCTTTGCCGACCGGCAGGAGGATGTCCGCCAGGGCGTAGGCGCGATTAAAAGTAAAACCGGCCTCAAATAATGGTTTTCTTTTTGCCAGTGCTTCGACAGATTTCTTGTTCATGTTGATGGGGCTGAATTCAAACTCGATCTTGATCCCGTCCGGGAAGAGCAGCTGGGCGTGTTCGCCCACAATTCTTCCCTGTTTCATTACCTCCAGGTCTTCTGGGGTGTGGGGGGGGATCTGGTCTTTGCGGTTGTACATGTACCAGAGGAGCTTGAGGCATTGGAGGCCGATCATGTATTTACTTTTTGATAAAAACGGCGCCATTGGTAGATTCTAGCATAAAAACACAAGTTTTTGGCTTCAAAATACGATAAATATTATAGAGAGGTGCGAGGGTCATGAAACCGCTAAGAACCCCGAGGGTCAAGGAAGTCGAGGAGGTCATAACGGTAGATTATGATTCGTTCGGGCTTTCGCACCTACATTATGTTATACCCAAGCCACATAATGTCCGCGAGTTAACCGTTCCCCGCCAGGATGACCGCGAATTAAAGCTGGAACTATTTTTGCCCTGCCCCGAGAAAAAGTCAATGGCAAAAACTAAAACTATGGTCCTCTTTCCGGGCTGCACCGTTCAGGGTTATGAGATGTCGAATATCGCGGAGCGTTTTGCTAAACAGGGTTTTGTGGTCTGGGTGGTCGATTTCTCCGTAGGGGAGGTCGAAAGCCACTCATTCTGCCATTACACCATTTCCCAGCTGATCAAAGATGTCAAGGATGTCATCGATTTTGTTTATGCCCATCCCTATACCGACAAGAAAAATATCTTTATGGCCGGCCACAGCTTCGGTGCGTTCTCTTCTCTCCTCTATCTGGCCCGGCATGATGAAAAAAGGATCAAAGCGGCGATCGGCATCTGCCCGGTAGTGGATGTGGTCGAGGTCGGGATAAACCATATCCAGCAGATCGTGCACAAGGCACCGCGCTGGGAGAGGGTCCTGCGTGTGTGGGTCTGGAAGGCCCGGAGGATCCTCCGCAATATCGCGTTTTTCGCCTGGAAGGCTTGCGGAAAGTTTGAATTCATCGTTAAGAACGGGAAGAAAGTTTTTCTGAGCCGGGAATTCTTGTACGATATCATCAAACACAATAATAAAGAAAAAGTTATGCGGGAGCTTTCAAAGATCAGGGTTCCATGCCTCCTCCTGCACGGCGAGGACGATCCCTGGGTGAAGCTTGAGAATGTAAAAGAGATCTACGAGACGATATGCTCAAGCGCTAAGCATCTATTGATCATGAAAGACGTGGGCCATCTTCCGCTGGACCGGTTGGGAGCAGAGCAGATCATCACCAAAGCGCTTCCCTGGCTCGAGAGCGTCGGCGGCGGGATCCTCCAGGAAATTCCGCAATTGTTCTCAATCTCTTAATTTTTTGTCATGAAAAAAAGGCAAAAGCAGTACTACCGGGATAAGGATATACACGTAAGAAGCATTTTCCGGGGAAAAAACCGAAATAACCATCGCCAGCAAAGCGATCGCAGGAGTTACCGTCCCTCTTTTTTTACTGACATTGATCTTCTCTTTGGATAAATTGGCCCTGACCAGGCGATGGCCGGAGGTCGCGTAATGCCAGTGCAGCTGCAGCAGAACCCCGACAACAAACAAGTTCAGCCCAAAGATAAATTCGGTCATCCAGTCGTTCGGGAAATCTCCGGATAAAGACGTGGAAAAAGGGATGAGCACAACGAACATCAATAGAACAATATTTGTCCAGATATGTTTCCAGTCGGTCCGGACAATGGAGTGGAACTGCTGGTGGAGGATGATCCAAACAATGGCCAGGAGCAGAAAACTCCGGATATAGTTGAAGAATTTATCGGCCTGGTTAAATAATAAGTTGTGCAGGGCGGCGCCGGTGACGGCTTGCCCGGCATCGGGGATGGTCAAGTTGAGCACCAGGATGGTCATGGCGATGGCAAAGATGCCGTCGGTCAGGGCTTCGAGCCGATTAGTGGTTAATCCCAGATCCTTGTTCTGTTCTTCGGCCATTTTGCGCATTATACCTCTCAGATAAGTTGTCGGCAAGGAGAAGATAATATGTTATAATCGCTGCGTTATGAAATATAATGTTCCCCGTGGGACCAAAGATATACTGCCCGGCGAAACGCCGCTCTGGCAGAAGCTCGAAGCGGCCTGCCGGAAGGTTTTTGCGATCTATAATTATCAGGAGATCCGCACTCCGGTTTTTGAAATGACCGAGCTCTTTGCGCGCTCGATTGGGAATACCACAGACATCGTAAAGAAGGAAATGTACACCTTCGAGGATCGGAAGGGGAGAAGTCTAACCCTCCGGCCGGAGGAAACGGCTCCAGTTGTTCGCGCCTGTCTCGAAAACAGCCTGATCGGTCCCGATCAAATTACCAAGCTGTACTATATCGGTCCGATGTTTCGTTATGAAAGGCCCCAGGCGGGGAGACAGCGGCAATTTCACCAGGCCGGGGTCGAGGTTTTCGGCTCGGGCGACTCCCTGGTTGATGTTGAAGTTATCCAGATGAACATGAAGCTGTTCGAGGATATAGGTTTGACGGACCTCGAAGTTGATATTAACTCCGTCGGCTGCAAAGATTGCCAGCCGGTTTTCCGGAAAGCGCTGAAAGACTATTTTAAGAATAATGTTAAAAAGATGTGTGAAGATTGCAAGGATCGGTTCGATAAGAATCCATTGAGGATTTTAGACTGCAAAGAGAAAGGCTGCCAATCCTATATAAATAAGGCGCCGGCGTCGGTCGATTATTTGTGTCCGGAATGCAAAAGTCATTTTGATGCGGTGATTAGCCGCCTGAACGATGCAAAACTAAATTATAAAATCAACAAACGTTTAGTTCGCGGCCTTGATTATTACACCAAAACCACATTTGAGATTATTTGCTCCAAACTCGGAGCGCAGAACGCAGTCTCCGGCGGCGGCCGCTACGATACTTTGGTCCAGGAATTCGGCGGCAAAGCGACGCCGGCAGTGGGATTTGCGATCGGGATCGAACGCGTGATCGAGGTCTTGAAAACCGGAAGCCCGAATTTCCGAAAGTCCGAACAAGGAATTTCATTATTCATAGCGACATTGGGCGGCGAAGCGAAGAAAATAGGTTTTGATCTGCTGACCAAGGCAAGAAATAAGGGGATCCCGGCTGATATGGATTATCTCGGTAAATCTTTGAAGGCGCAGATGAAAGCGGCCGACCGGACGGGCGCGAAATATGTTTATATAATCGGAGAGGATGAAATAAATAAAAAATCTGGTATACTAAAAGAGATGAAGAGCGGGAACCAGAAAGAAGTCCCGTTCAATTCTTTGGAGGAGGAAGTGTAATGAAAGATTTTCGGTGTCAGCAATGCAATCGGTTACTGGCCAGGGTCGAAGGGGTGGGGAAGGTCGAGATCAAGTGCCCCCGCTGCAAAGCGATGAATATGTATTCCTCTGAAGAAGTCTTCATAACTATTGAACAAAAAGGTAAAGATACGTGTATCGATCCAGAAATTGCGGAGAATTAAGAACTAAAGATATCGATTCCGAAGTCGTCCTCGCGGGTTGGGTCCATCGAAGAAGAGATCACGGCGGTTTGATTTTTGTGGATCTGCGCGACCGCTCAGGGATCGTGCAAGTTGTTTTTGGCCAAGGGAAAGGCGACCTGCATAAAACCGCCGAGAAGATCCGATCTGAATTTGTTATCCGCGTTAAGGGCCAGGTGCTGGCGCGCTCTCCGGAGACGGTCAACAAAAACATTCCTACCGGAGAGATCGAGATTGCTGTAGCTGAGCTGCAGATACTAAATACTTCAAAAACTCCTCCGATCGAAATCGCCGATCCAACTACCGAGCCGGACGAGAATATCCGCTTAAAATATCGCTATCTGGATCTGCGCAAAGATAAAATGCGCGAGAATCTGATTTTCCGCCACAAAATCACCAAAGCAATTTCCGATTGTTTAGATAATGAAGGATTTCTTGAGATCGAAACCCCCTTCTTGACAAAATCGACGCCGGAGGGTGCGCGAGACTTTTTGGTTCCCAGCCGGGTTAATCCGGGCAGGTTTTACGCACTGCCGCAATCACCCCAGCTTTTCAAGCAATTGCTGATGGTGGCGGGCATGGAGCGCTATTATCAGATTGTCCGTTGTTTCCGCGATGAAGATTTAAGAGCAGATCGCCAGCCTGAATTTACCCAGGTCGATATCGAAATGTCATTTGTGACCGAGAAAGACATTATCGATACGATTGAGAAGATCGTGGTCCACACGATGGCGGCGCTCGAGAAAGATATCGATATGTACCGCGGGATCCATTTGCCCAAGGTTAAAACTCCTTTTCCGCGCTTAACCTGGAAAGAGGCAATGCGCAAATACGGTTCGGATAAACCGGATACCCGGTTTGGGCTCGAAATGGTCGAGCTGACGGATCTGGTCAAAGACGTTGAGTTCAAAGTATTTCGCGACACCGTGGCCAAAGGAGGGATCGTTAAAGGTTTAACCGTCAAGGGCGGAGCAAAATTTGCCCGCGCAGATCTGGATAAGCTTGAGGATCTAGCTAAAAAGTTAGGAGCCAAAGGATTGGCTTGGGTGGCGATCACTGAAGGCGGGATGAAGTCGCCGATTGTTAAATTCTTTAAGATCGAAGAAATGAATGCGATCGTTAAAGAAATGCAGGGGGAAGTTGGGGACGTCCTTTTCTTTATGGCGGATAAACCGAAGGTTGCCAACCAGGTTCTCGGTCAAATCCGATTGGAACTTGGCAAGAAACTGAACCTGATCGATAAGAATCGTTTCGATTTCTGTTGGGTGACCGACTTTCCTCTTTTCGAATACAGCGAGACGGACAAGCGGTGGGCATCGCATCACCATCCTTTTACCGCGCCGCACGGCACCTGGGATGACATTGAAGAGCGGTTCGCCAAGGAACCAAGCAAGATCAAGGCCCAGGCATATGATTTTGTTCTGAACGGATCCGAGATCGGTGGCGGATCGATCCGTATCCACCGCATGGATATCCAATCCAAAATTTTTAAGATCCTCGGTTTTCCAGAAGATGAAGCCAGAAGGCGATTTGGTTTCCTGCTCGAAGCGCTGGAATACGGCGCGCCTCCGCACGGCGGGATCGCGCTTGGATTGGATCGATTAGTTGCGATTTTGGCAGGGATGGAATCGATCCGTGATGTGATCGCCTTTCCAAAAACACAATCGGCACTATGCCCGTTAACCGGCGCGCCGGATGTGGTAGATCCTAGACAACTTAAAGAGATTCATATAAAATTGGCATAACCCTACCGTGTTCGTGATGTAGGATTAAATGTCTTTACCCAAGTTTATAAGAAAGGGGACTCCGGTCGTGTCTGGGCAGTACCCGGACCGCTGAGTCAAAACCCGAAAGGGACCCACCGTTTATGGTTTTGGGTTCACAGACATACCTTAACACACGGCATGGTAGGGCGTTTTGTTGAAGATGAAAATTGGGGAGTTAATTATTATATGTCAGTTTCAGTAATTGTTGGGACGCAGTGGGGTGATGAGGGGAAGGGGAAGATCACCGACCTTTTATCCCGCGATATGGATATGGTGGTCCGCTACCAGGGCGGGAATAATGCCGGTCATACCGTTGTCATTAAGGATAAAACTTTTAAGCTTCATCTCATCCCTTCCGGGATCTTTTACGCCAACGTAATGTGTGTGATCGGTAACGGCGTAGTTGTAGATCCGGCAGTCCTTATTCAAGAGATCGAGACCTTGAAATCCCAGGGATTCCCGGTCAATAACCTTCGGATATCTTCACAGGTGCACGTTATTTTCCCTTACCATAGATATCTTGATCAAGCCCAGGAAAAAAAGAGAGAAGCGGGGAGGATCGGGACCACGTCGCGCGGGATCGGCCCCTGCTATGTAGATAAATATAACCGCCGCGGGATCCGGATCGGCGATCTGTATAATGAAAAGGTTTTTGATGAGAAATTAAAATGGAATGTGGAGGAAAAATCTTTCCTACTGGATAATTTTTATAAATTCGACAAGAAGATCGATATCGAAAAGATCCGGGGCGATTATCTGGGCTATGCGCATGCGATAAAACAGTACGTGGTTAACGAATCGACCGTTCTGGTCAACGAAGCGATCGAAAAGAAGAAGAACATTCTTCTTGAAGGGGCGCAGGGGACGATGCTCGATGTTGACCAGGGGACCTATCCATTTGTTACTTCATCCAATCCGATCTCCGGCGGGGCGTGTGTCGGGGCGGGCCTTGGCCCGATGAAGATCGATCAGGTTATCGGTGTGGTAAAAACCTATGTTACCCGTGTTGGCAGCGGTCCTTTCCCAACCGAGATCGAAGGCAAGCTTGGGGATGAGCTTCGAGAAAAAGGCGGGGAATATGGGGCTACGACCGGACGGCCGCGGCGCTGCGGATGGTTTGATGGTGTCGTAATGAAACATGCTTCGCGGATGAACGGTATTTCGCATATTGCTTTTACCAAGCTGGATGTTCAAGATGACCTGGATGTGATCAAGGTTTGCGTTGCCTACGAGATCGACGGCAAGCAGATCACCGATTTTCCGACCGATATCCACCGTTTGGAAAAATGCAAGCCGGTTTATATTGAAATGCCGGGATGGAAAAAAGATACTACGCAGATCAAAGATTTCAAAAAACTGCCGAAGAATGCCAAGAAATACCTCGAGAAGCTCGCCGAACTGGCAAATGCCAAGATCTATCTGGTTTCGGTGGGTGCCGAAAGAGGGCAGATCATTCGGGTTTAACCGATCTCTAAATTTTCACTAAAACGCGAAAATGCGAAATTTGCTCGCGAATTAATTGCTAAATAACGAATCTTCGCTAAATTATTATTTTATATGATCTCTTAATCCGTCAAAATGCTAACAATCTGTCGGGTTTTTTCTTTCTGATGATTTTTAGCGATGATTTGTGTTTTCGTGAAGTTTAGCGAGCAAAGCTCGCGTTTTCGCGATTTCGTGATGTTCGCGATCATTTTGTGATTAAAATTTGCCAATCCCTCTTTTTCTATAATATAATGCCTATATGAAAGCTATAGTTTTATTGTCGGGCGGGATCGATTCAACCACAACCCTCTATTACGCCAAGAAAAAATGCTATAAATGCTTTGCATTGATCTTTGGCTATGGCCAAAGGCATAAGCGGGAATTGCGTTCGGCGGTGGCAGTGGCGAAACGCGCAAAAGTTCCATACCAAATTATAAAAATTTCTCTTCCCTGGAAAGGATCCTCACTGTTAGATAAGAAAATAAAGGTTCCTAATCGGAATAAGTTTAAAGGCATTCCTTCGACCTATGTTCCGGCGCGGAATACGATCTTTCTGAGCTTTGCCGTCTCGTGTGCGGAAGCGATCGGGGCGGATGCGGTCTTTATCGGAGCCAACGTGATCGACTTTTCTGGTTATCCGGATTGTAGACCGGCATTTTATAAAGCTTTCCAGAAGGTTGTGCAGAAGGGGACCAAGAAGCGTAAGATTAAAATCTTGACCCCATTAATTAATATGACCAAGGCACAGATTATTCACCTAGGGAAGAAATTGAAAGCACCGCTTGAGATTACCTGGTCATGTTATAAGGGCGGGAAACGGCCTTGCGGAGTCTGCGATAGCTGTAAAATCCGTGAGAAGGGCTTTTCGCGGCTTAAGAGCTAGTATATAATGATAATATGTATATCAATCCGTTAGTCGTAGTCTGCTTCTTTACCGGCATGATCCACTTTACCGAGACGATCTCGTCTTCGATGCGCTTGACGGGGGTCCGGACCAAACAGCTGGCGCTTTCCCTTTCCTTCGTTAACGCGTCACTTTTAATTTCCAGAATGTCGAACATGCTCCAGGCGCCGCTCCTGGGCGGAATGGTCGATACCTCGATATTGAACAATACGGTCAGCGTTCTATGGGGAAATTTTAGGATCATCATCTTTGCGGCTTTTATCGGCAACCTGATCGGGGCGATCTTGACTCCTTTCGCCGTCTCGGTCTTTACCCGCGCGATCAAGAAATTCAACGAGATCCATTCGGTTCCCAGGTTGATCTTATATGGTTTTAAACCAAGTTCTTTAATTTCAATAGCAAAGGGGTTTAAGTTGCCGACACGCGAATCATTCCAGGGACTGTCTTTAAAAGGGATACCGAAAACTTTTCTATGGCTGAACCTTTTTATGGTCTCGATCTACGCGATCGGGGTTCTCTGTTCCCTGATGGCGGGAGCGCTGCTACCAGCTTACCGGGTGACGGCGACCCAGCTTTCGGGCATTGTAAACGGGATCGCGACTATTCTTTTCACTTTAATGGTTGATCCAATCGCCGCGCATATTACCGACCAGGCCTCCAAAGGGGAACGGCCCCAGGGCGATGTGCGGACGGTTGTCTACTATATAGTATTAGGCAGGGTAGTCGGGACGTTAATCCTTTCCCAGCTTCTGTTTATTCCCGGAACCACCTATATTAAATATGTTACGCTGCTGGTCCGGGGCGTCTTTTTACAATGAGATCAGTTGTTGCCCTCGGCACCTTTGATGGCGTCCACCGCGGTCACCAGACAGTGATAAAAAAGGCCGTCGCCTATGCTAAGAAAATCGGTGCTCGATCAGTAGCGATTACCTTTGACCCCCATCCCCAGCAGTTTATTATCCCCGAACGCGGATTAAAGCTTTTAACCTCTCTGGAAGAAAGAAAAGAACTGCTTTATGGCTTAGGGGTAGATAAAGTGGTCGTGATTCGTTTTAACCGCGCCACCCAGTTTCTGTCGGCCGAACGGTTTGTGAAGAAATACTTAGTTGAGAAACTAGATGCCTGCCACGTCTTTGTCGGATTCGATTATCATTTTGGCAAAAAACGAGGAGCAACCGTCCACGAACTCAAAGATCTGGGCAGGAAATACGGATTTACGGTGGATGTTGTCCAGCCGGTAAAATATCGAGGGGAGATCATTAAGTCGCGGGTGATACGCGAGCTGGTGAGCCAGGGGAATTTTAATAAGGCGGTCAAAATGCTCGGTCACGCATATCATTTGTCAGGGAAGGTTGTGAAAGGGCATGGACGAGGGGAATCTCTCGGCTTTCCAACTGCCAACCTTCGGATTGATTACCATCGATTGATTCCCCAGGCGGGGGTTTATGCCGGATCGGTGGACGGGGAAAAATGCGCCGTAAATATCGGCAGCCAGCCGACTTTTGGCAAAGGAGAGCTGACGGTTGAAGTCCATATTCCTAGATTCAGGGGAAATCTTCGCGGGAAGGTTTTGACCGTTGAGATAGACCGGAAAATCCGCGATGAAGTTCAGTTCTCAGATGTAGAAAAGCTTAAGGCGCAGATAAAGAAGGATATTAAACGATTATGATTAAGCTGGTAGTTTTTATCCCCAAATCGCATCTTAAAAAGGTTGAACGAGCAATCTGCGAAGCGGGGGCGGGCCATATCGGGAAGTATGATTCATGCACCTTTGTTACCTTTGGGGTCGGCAGTTTTCGGCCGCTGACAGGAGCGAAGCCATTTGCCGGGAAAAAGGGGAAGATCTCAAAGGTTAAAGAGGCTAGGCTGGAGACGGTCGTTCCAAGGGCAAAGATCAAGAGGGTTTTAAAGGCGATGAAAAAGGCCCATCCATATGAGGAAATAGCGTACGATGTTTATCCGGTATTGTCACATCCCCATTAATATGCTATAATAAATCAGTAATGCCGTTAAAAAAAGAGAAAAAAGAGTCAGTTATCCAAAAATATCAGAAGAAAGATAAGGACACCGGTTCGCCGGAAGTGCAGGTTGCCCTCTTAACCGAGCGGATCAACCAGATCGTCGAGCATTTAAAGAAAAATAAAAAGGATAATCACAGCCGCCGTGGGCTTCTGATGTTGGTAGGCCAGCGCAAACGACTTTTGCATTACTTGCAGTCAAAAGACGCTGGACGGCACAAAGAGCTGGTGACGAGTTTAGGGCTTAAATGGTAAAAAAGGTTGAATTGGATTTGGGCGGAGGCAAAGTCCTTTCGCTGGAAACCGGCAGGATGGCCAAGCAGGCGGGCGGCGCGGTGGTGGTCAGGCTGGGGGATACTATGGTTTTGGCCACGGCGACCTCTTCCGGGACACCCCGACCGGGGATCGATTTTTTCCCGCTTTTAGTTGACTACGAAGAAAAACTTTACGCCATCGGGAAAATTCCCGGCGGTTTCTTTAAGCGCGAGGGGAGACCCACCGAGATCGCGATCCTCACCGCGCGCAGGATCGACCGTCCGATCCGGCCGCTCTTTCCAAAAGGCTACCGCAATGATGTCCAGATCGTTATTACTCCACTCTCCGTTGATCAGGACACGCCGCCCGATATTTTAGCCATTAACGCGGCTTCGACCGCCCTTTCAATTTCGGATGCTCCATTTGATGGGCCGATCGGCGCTGTCCGCGTGGTGCAGGTGGACGGTCAACTGATCGTTGATCCAAACTATGACCAGATCAACCAATCTGATCTGGATTTAGTTGTTGCCGGGACAGAGGACGCGATCTCGATGATCGAATGCGGATCGGATGAAGTCGATGAGAAGGTGGTTTTAGAAGGAGTTAAACTGGCGCATAAACGGATCAAAGAAGTGATCAAGCTCCAAAAGGACCTGGTTAAGCAAATTGGAGTAAAGAAGTCAGAAGTAACTTTGTATGAACCGAATGAAGAGATCGCAAAATATGTTATGAACAAGGCTGCGGGCAAGATCGAGGCGGCGATGGGGATCGAGGATAAAGGTAAGCAGATGGATGAGATCGATAAAATCAAGGAAGATTTAGCGGCGGGGATGGACGAAGAATTAAAGAAACTCGCGGCTAACTCTCCCGCTGATCTGAAAAATGTTATCAATGACATCCAGAAAAAGGCGGTGCGCAAGCTGATTTTGGAGAAAGGCAAGCGCCCGGACGGCAGAAAATTTGATGAGATCCGTGAAATTAAATGTGAGGTCGGGGTTCTCCCGCGCGCGCATGGTTCGGCCCTGTTTTCACGAGGCGAGACCCAGGTCTTGACGGTTGCCACCTTGGGCGCCTTGGGCGAAGAACAAAGGCTCGAAGGTTTATCTCCCGAAGAGAGCAAGCGCTATATGCATCATTATAACTTCCCGGCCTATTCGGTCGGAGAGGTCCGGCCGCTGCGCGGGCCGGGACGGCGCGAGATCGGCCACGGTGCGTTAGCCGAGAAAAGCTTGCTTCCGGTTGTTCCTACCGAAGATAAATTTCCCTATACGATCCGTTTAGTCTCCGAGGTTCTGGGCTCGAATGGATCAACCTCCATGGCCTCGACCTGCGGCAGCACCCTGGCGCTGATGGATTGCGGCGTTAAAATCTCTAACCCCGTTGCGGGTATCTCGATCGGATTGGTCACGGACGGCAAGAAAGAAGTGATGTTCACCGATATCCAGGGGATCGAAGATTTCTTCGGCGATATGGATTTTAAGGTTGCCGGCACCAAAAAGGGGATCACCGGCATTCAGGTGGATGTAAAGGTTAAGGGGCTTTCGTTGGGGCTGATTGAAAAGGCGCTTAAACAGGCCAAAGACGCTCGAATGAAGATCCTGGACAAAATGCTTGGCGCAATCTCCGCTCCGCGGGAAGAGCTTTCCAAATACGCGCCTTCAGTTATTTCGATCAAGATCAATCCGGAAAAGATCGGCGCGGTCATCGGCCCCGGCGGCAAGATGATCCGCAAGATCACCGAGGAGACCGGGGCGCAGATCGATATCGAAGACGACGGCACGGTGCTTATCACCGCTACGGACCCGGAAGGCGGGAAACGAGCCTTAAAGATGGTCGAAGATATCACTTTTGAGCCGAAAGTCGGAGATGTTTATAAGGGCAAAGTCGTGAAGATCATGGCTTTTGGCGCCTTTGTGCAGATCGCGCCCGGCAAAGAGGGCCTGGTCCACATTTCAGAGATAGCTCCACGCCGGATCAATAAAGTTGAGGACGTTCTGAAGCTCGGCGATGAAGTTATCGTTAAGCTTAAAGAGGTTGATGACATGGGGAGGAACAACTTCTCCATCCGCGCGGTTACCCCGGAAGAGAAGCAAAAATTCGGTAAATGAAGAAGATCTTCCTCGTTATTTTCCTAATCATATTTAGCGCCCAGGTTTTTGCTATGGGCGAGCGCCCCCGGAAGGATGTCGCACGCCAAGAGGCGATAGATTTTACCCTGCAGGACCTAAATGGGGTCGAGCGGACCCTCTCAGATTACAGGGGGAAAGTTGTTTTTTTGAATTTCTGGGCGACCTGGTGCCCTCCCTGCCGGACGGAAATGCCCTCGATGCAGAAACTGCATGAAAAATTGATGAGCGATGATTTTGTTATGCTGGCGGTGGGGTTGGATAAATCGCGGCGGAAGATCAGGGATTTTATCCGCGAAGGGAAGTACACGTTTACGGTCCTGGTAGATTCAGAAAACAGGGTGGCGCGCAAGTATAGGGTAACTGGGATACCCACGACTTATATTATTGATAAAAATGGCGCTGTGGTGTTGAAGGAGGTCGGAGCGCGGGATTGGGCAACCGCGGAAGTTGTGCTGATGATCAAAGGGATGTTGAGGTGAACGCCTCACTGAGCTTGTCGTTTTTATTCGCGTTTATTGCCGGTCTTCTCTCGTTTATTTCCCCTTGCATTCTGCCGTTGATCCCGGCCTATATCACTTATGTGGCGGGGATCACGCTAAAAGAAGCGCAGGACGGGAAAAATGCCAGAAAAACCACTCTGGCGCATTCGCTTTTCTTTATTCTGGGATTTTCTATCATATTTATTTTATTGGGGGCTTCGGCGACTTTGCTGGGAAGCCTCCTTCTTGATTATCGTGACCTGGTCCGGCAGGTCGGGGGAGCTGTTGTTATCTTCTTTGGTATTTATATCACGGGGATGATAAAGATACCCTTTCTTGAAGTTGAACGCAAATTCACGGTTAAACACAAACCGGCAGGATTGATCGGTTCTCTGCTGGTGGGGATGGCGTTTGCAGCGGGCTGGACACCCTGTATCGGGCCGATCCTGGCGTCGATCCTTCTCCTGGCTTCGACCGCCCGGGGAGCAATTTCCGGGATGGCGCTCTTGGCTTTCTATTCTTTAGGCCTGGGGGTCCCTTTTGTTTTGACCTCCCTGGCGATCAATACTTTCCTCAGCTACTTTGACCGTATTAAGAAATACCTGCGAATAGTCTCGATTCTTAGCGGGATCTTCCTCATTATTCTTGGGGCACTATTATTTACTGACTCCCTTCAAGTTTTGAATATTTTCCAATAAAGTGTTAAAATTTAACCAATGGATGCCAGTACCGCTGTAATCATAGCTTTGTTTGTGGTGACCATTTTTTCGAGTTTAGGCGGAGTTGGTTCGAATTCTCAACCTGCCAGGCCGAATGTTCCTTCGCGCGTCGTCCGCCAGGCGGATAAACCGCAGTCCCGGGGACCGATCAATCCTTATTACGGGGCAGTACCGCCGGCGCAGGCCCGATCCTCAATTAAGAATTTTATCCTTAAGTATCGCAAAGCATACGAAGCGGATGAGATAACTGCCAG
>Ga0209536_100004716_pt1 | contig 21483 bp, 19 predicted proteins | sample DeeMarSeWOR28_12_FD_187461 | JGI IMG/M metagenome (GOLD analysis project Ga0209536, IMG submission 187461) | Marine sediment microbial communities from White Oak River estuary, North Carolina - WOR-2-8_12 (SPAdes) (version 2) | ecosystem: Environmental > Aquatic > Marine > Intertidal zone >... | reverse complement strand
CCACGGACGTGATCAGGGTATGCGCACCGACCATGGCGTCCCGGCCGATCCGCACGCCCGCATTGCCGTAGACGACGCAGTAGGGTCCGAGCCAGCCGCCCGCCTCGACTTCCACCCGACCCTGGTTCGCGTTGAGGATCACGCCATCCTTCAGGGAAACGTCGGCACCGAGCGATACCCCCACCGGAGCCTCCGTATTCGCGCGCAAGGCACAGCCCCGCCCGATCGAGCAGCCTGCATCGATCCGGATGCGTCGCGGGAAGCCGAAGTGCACGTGAGCGTCTACGGACACCTCCCGGCCCACGTGCCCGAGACGCAGCAGTCGCGCCCGGGTCGCAGCCCGGCGCAGCGTCCGTAAGGCGGTGCGGACGAGCGACTTCACGACAATGCTCCCACAGATTCCACGCCGGCCGACTGAGGTCTTGCCCGCCGCATGGCGAGCACGAGCCACGGCAGGACACAGGCGCCGGAAACGACCGCGAGCAGGGCTGCGTGTACCAGCAGACCTCGCCACGTCGACACCTCCACCGCACTCCCGGTAGCCGCGGCCGCGATCCAGAACCCGGCGAGTCCGGTGAGGCCGGGGCCGGCGGCCGAGCGGAGGAACTCGGGCAGTCCGACCCCGAGCGATCTGCAGGTGCGGCGCAGGACCAGACCGGTGTCGAAGAGGAGCGATGCCACGATAGCGGCGATGCCCGGCCCGGTCAGGCCGACAGCCGGAAGGAGCAGCGCGCCCGCGCAAAGGCGAAGCGCCGCCGCGCAGGCAGCAGAGGTCGCCACCGTGCGGTGGCCTCCGGTCATGCCGAGGACGTTGGCGGCAGTCAGGCTGAGGCTCGACACGGCGGCCGCAGCTACGAGGATCCGAACTGCAGGGGCGGCGGCTGCGAAGTCGGGACCGAGCCAGAGGGTAAGGAGCGAGTCCGCATGCAGCACGATCACCGAGGCCACCATCGTGGTGCCGGCGAAAAGGGTGGCCGTCCCGCCCAGCAGCAGACCTCGAATCTCGGCCGTCCGGCCTGCACCGTGCGCCTGCGCGATCGAAGGCGACAGCGCATTGGCGAACTGCCGCGCGAGCAGCGAGAGGTACTCGGCAATCCGGGACGCTACCGAGAAGTGCCCGACCGCCGCCAGCGGCATGAAACTCTTCACGAGCATCGGCTCGACGCGTGCTGCCGCCACGCCCGCGGTATTGGCTAGCATCGCCGCGCCGGCAAATCCGCGCAGTTCCCGCCAGGTCGCGAGCGATGCGAGTCTTGGCCGGATGGACAGGGTCCCGGACCGCAGATGGGCGAGTGGCATGCTGGCGAGGCTGGGTGCGAGCGTAGTGACCGCGAAGCCCGCGATCATCGCCAGGATGCCGTCACCGCGGGCGAGGCCGAGCGCCGTCACGAGAGCGCCCGCCAGCACGCAAGCTGTCTCGACCACATTGACGAGGGGCAGGTCGCCGCGCGCGACCAGCGCGGCGCGCCAGATGCCGGCAGGAAGGCTCAACCCGACGGCGACGCCCCCGACGCGAACCAGCAGGACAAAAGTGGGCGCGTCGACCGCCCGGAGACCGAACAGGATCGCGAAAGCCGGTGCGAGGCTCCAGGCCAGGAGCGCGACTGAAAGCCCGACGACCGCGCCGAGCAGCGCGAGCGTCGACAGGCATCGATTCCGTCCGGCCTCATCGCCAGCGCCTTCTGCCGCGGCGGCATAACGTACCGCCGTCGAAGTAATGCCGGACTCGAGCAGGCCGACCAGGCCTATCGACGCGAGCGCGAGGGCCCAGAGACCAAAGCCGGCTGCGCCGAGCTCCCTCACCGCGATCGGTGTCACGACGATGACGGCCGCCACACTCGAGAGGAAGCGGACGTAACTGGTGCCGATCGCGACGGCAGAGCGGGCGCGGCCTGTCATGCGCACGCCTCCGCCACCATGAGCTCGTGGAAGGAACTGATGTTGGAGATCTCCACGGACGGCCTGCGCGATGCCAGGAGCACCGCATCCGAATCCGGATCATCGGGGTGATAGCCGTGCATGCCGCGTGGGGCCGTGCGTCCCATGTGGCTCGGTGCGATCACCACGCCGGGGTCGGCCAGGAAGACGAGTTCTCCGTAGCGATTCCCCGGAAAATCACAGCCTAGGTCGGCGAGCTCCGCGTCCTGAAGAATCGTGCCCCAGCGCTGGTCCGACAGCAGCGACTCGACGATCCGTTGCGCCCGCTCGTTCCGGAACCAGAAACGCGCCATGGTGGAGTCGAGTGCGACCACGTAGTCCAGCCCGAACTGGATCGGCAGGCGGGCGAGCATCGCGTCCAGGTCTACCTGCCGGCGCACATGGGCCATGCCATGATCCGAGATGACGAACAGGTCTACGTCGCCGTAACGCTCCCGCGCCTTCCTGAGCACCTGACGCAGGGAATCTTCGTACGCGGCGATCCTGCGGGTGATCTCGTCGTCGTCCTTGCCCACGGCATGAAGCGCGCCGTCCAGGTCCGGGAGGTAGACGAAGGCGAATCGCGCGACACCGGCGTCGAGATCCGTCGAGAGTGCTGCCAGGTTGTCTGACTCCGGCCGGCGCCAATCCGACATGTGGAAGGGTATGCCACGCTCCCGCAGCCGGTCGAAGACCGTCGGTTGACCGTTGATGCCCCCTGCGGCGAACAGGTCCCGCTTCTCGCAATAGTCGAACTCGTGGGCGTGGGCAAAGGGCAGCTGGTAGAGCTGGAAGTAGCCCGTGAAGCCGTGTCTCCTGGCGACCATGCGGCTCAGTGCGCTGCGGAACCGCGCGCGCGAGGTAATGCCCCGCGGAAGGAATCGCAAAGGTCTCAGCCCGCGGAACGGCGAGGTCCGGGGCGAGCAGAAGAAGAACGACCATTGACCGTGGTCCCGCGGCATCCGCCCGGTCAGGATCGAGGGCACGCATGCCGAGGAGTAACCCAGGACGGAGGTCACCGGACGTCTCCACGGCAGCTCGTCCTCGAGGAAGCGGCGATTCTTCAACACTTCCCAGCCGAGTGCGTCGATGAACACGACGATCGAGATACGCCCGCCTGCCCGGGCGGTTTGGACGTTCATGGTTCAGGCGGCCTCTCGCCTTGCCGAGAGACGTGCGGATGCCTCCGCGATGTCGGCGACAACGTCGACCACGTCGTCGAGCCGCGTCAGCTCGATCAGTGCCTGAACGCGTGGCAGCGGTCCTGCCAGCACGATGTCACCCCCCCAGGCTCGCGCAGCCCGGCAGACGGACAGCAACGCCGCGAGTCCCGAAGAGTCGATGAACTCGACACCGGACAGGTCGACGATCAACTCGGCGGAAACGTCCTGGATGTGACGTTCCAGCTGGTTGCGCACGGCCGCAGCGTTGGCCAGCGAGAGGGTGGCCGGCAGCCTGACGACGACAAATTCATCGTGCAATTCGACGGAGAAGCTCATTTCCTTTTACCTCGATGTGTTTGAAACGGCTGCGCAACAGTCGGGAAAAAAGCAAGACTCGTGCCAGACTGGCGCGTGGCGGATTCAGAAGAGCCGGGTGAGCTGGCTGCTGTCGGGCCTGCCAGAAATGCTCGCGGCATTCGCTGCACACTGCTTGGACAGGATCGTCCGGAAACCGAAGGCTCCTTTCTGCAGTTCGACCGAGTCGCACCACTGATCCATGATCCAGCGCCCCCGGCCCCGCGGCGCGTCCGGCTCCGGCGCCAGTACCTCGCTGTCGCGAGGTCCGGGCCCCCGGTCCGAAACCACGACCGTGACGACTCCGGCTTCTGCGCTCAACGTGAGCTGTACGTCGCCCGCGATCGTGCCGTAGGCGTGCTCAATGGCGTTGTTGACCGCCTCGACGACGCAGGCGGAGAGTTGCTCTACGGCCGGACCGCGCAGGCCGAACCGGCTGCACCCGCCCTCCACCCAGCGGGCGGCTTCGTGGCCGGCCTCGGGCACGGCGCCAATCAGAAGTAGCTCATGAAACATCACGGTCGGCTCCTGTCGTTGCGATGACCAGCATCGAGATGTCGTCTTCCGGCACGGACCCGGCCCGGAACGTATCCAGGGCGCGGGAAGCGGCATGGGCGAGATCGGCGGGAGAGCCTCCTTCGCAGCTGTGAAGGGCGGCCTTCAGGCCATCCACGCCGAAGGAATCGCCCTGCGGGTTGCGGCTTTCCACGAAGCCGTCGGAGAACATCACGAGCCGGTCGCCCGGACCGAGCCGGAACTCGTCGTTCTCGTAGACGGACTCCTCGAGGGCGCCGAGCGGCAGGCCACCACGACCGAGTGGGCGCGCTTCCTCGCCCTGACGGCAAAGGAGCGGTCGCGGGTGACCGGCGAGGCACAGGCGGCCGGAACCGCTGCGCGTATCCAGGACACCCAGGCCGAGCGTACAGGCCGCTGATCCCGGCGACATCATGGCAGCGCGACGATTCAGCTCGCCCATCGCGGTCGCGGGCTCGAGCAGATGCCCTTCGCGGGCAGCCAGCGTCTGGAGCATGGCTACGGTTGCGATGGCTTGCAGCGCCGCCGGGACTCCGTGTCCCGTGGCATCGGCCTGGAAGAAGGTGATGTGACCGGGCCGCGCCGGGAGCAGGCCGAACAAATCTCCCCCGACGCGACCGGCCGGTCGAAAGATGGTGGCGCAGTCGACGCCGGGAAGTGGGCGGGTGGACTGGTCGAGCAACTCGGCCTGCACCCGGGCTGCGACGGCAAGCTCCTCGTCGAGCACCGCTAGGGCGCGCTCGCGTTGTCTGAGCGCCATCTCGTACATCTGGCCGCGGTCTATGAGATGCCGTCGCAGCGTCACGAGCCGGCGGGCCGCCTGCAGGCGCGCGCTGAGCTCACCGGCGCGATAGGGCTTCGACAGGTAGTCGTCGGCACCGGATTCCAGCGCCTCCTGGACGTCCGAAATGTCGTCGCGCGCCGTCACCACGATCAGGTGAGGACGATCGGTGGCTGCGGCGAGCGTGCGGCAAAGCTCGACTCCTGATACTGAGGGCAATTCCCAGTCCGTGATGACCACGTCGGCCGGGCGGTCGGCCAGCAGGGCGATCGCCTGCACCGCGTCGGTCGCCTCGCGCACCTCGAACCCGGCTCGGGCGACCAGACGGGCCAGCCGGAGTCGCTCGAGGGCGTCGTCCTCGACGACCAGCGCCTGGCTGACGGCGTACGAGTGGGAAGCGAGGGGGTTGGCGGCGAACGTTGGCAAGAGCGGCTCCTGTCGGTTGCGAAGAGCTCCTGTGCAACTTCGGTGCCAAGCGGATCCAACGAATCGAGAGCAAGGATTTCCCAAAACGAGGAGCAAAATGCAATACTTGACATACGTGGACGCAAATCCATCGCAATTTGCGATGAGATATGGCCCGAATATGTCGCGCAGAGGTCGGCGAGACTTGGCACGAGCGTTGCATTTTACGAGTCATCTTCGGAGACGATGCATCCTGCGAGGTCGATTGATGAACAGAGGACACACGAGTGCGCCGAGCAGCCCGCGCCCCGGAGAGACTGAGAAGGTGATCGACGACTCGGTCCTCTCGCAGGTCATCAAAGACGTGGGCGCCACGCAGGCAACGACTGTCCTGCTGTTGTTCGCGGGTGAACTCGAGCGCCGGATCGGGGAGGTCCTCGAGGCCGCGTCGGGTCCGGACGTCGAGGCACTGCGCCGCGTGGCACACGGCGCCAAGGGCAGCGCATCGACATTCGGAGCACCCCGGGTCGCGGCCGCCGCGCGGCGCCTCGAGGAGGCCTGCAAGAGCGCTGCGCCGGCTGTGGAGATCGCGTCCCTTGCGCAGCGGCTGATAGAGCATCTGCAGCCCGCGGCCACCGAGGTGCGAAGCCGCCTGAGTGTCCTGGAGGAGGCCGACCATGTCTGAGGCGATTCTGCTCATCGAGGACAGCCCCGCGCAGGCTGCTGTCTACAAGGCCTATCTGGAGGGAGAGGGTTACTCCGTCGTCATGGCGGGGAGCGGAGAGGAAGGGCTCCGCGCGCTGGAGGAACGGGCGGTCGCGGCCGTGCTGCTCGACCTGCAGTTACCCGGTATCGGCGGCTTCGAAGTGCTGGAGCGCCTCAGGCGCCGGTCGTCGCGGATCCCGGTCGTGGTAGTCACTGACTACGGCTCCGCAGAGAATGCCAGCGAGGCCGTCCGGTTGGGCGCGGCCGACTTCGTGACCAAGCCCTTCGACCGTGGTCGGCTCAAGGTGACGATCGGCAACGCGATCCGCCAGGGTCAGCTGGCCACCATGGTGGACAAGCTTCAGGAGAAGTTCTCGCGTGACCGGTTCCATCGCTTCGTCGGTGGATCCGCGCCGATGCAGGCCGTGTACCGCGTGATCGAGAGCGCGGCGCCGAGCCGTGCGACGGTGTTCATCACGGGTGAGAGCGGCACCGGCAAGGAGCTCTGCGCCGAGGCGATCCACCGGGAGAGTCCGCGCCATGACGGCCCGTTCATCGCCGTGAACTGTGCGGCGCTGCCCCGCGACCTGATCGAGAGCGAAATCTTCGGTCACGTGAAGGGCGCCTTCACGGGTGCCGTCCGGCAGCGCGATGGTGCCGCCTCCCTGGCGGACGGAGGCACGCTCTTTCTGGACGAAATCGGCGAGATGGACCTCGAGCTCCAGGCCAAGCTGCTGCGCTTCGTGCAGACAGGGCAGTTCCAGCGCGTGGGCAGCGGCGAGATGATCAAGGTCGACGTGCGGATCGTGTGCGCGACGAACCGGGACCCGCTTGAGCAGGTGCGCCAGGGCCGGTTCCGCGAGGACCTCTACTACCGGCTGCACGTGATCCCGATCCACCTGCCGCCGCTTCGGGACCGGGGCGAGGACGTCATCGACATCGCGCGTCAGTTCCTCGCAAAGTCCGCGGACGAAGAGGGCAAGGCCTTCGTCCGTTTCTCCGCGGAGGCCGAGCAGATGCTGCGCGACTACGCCTGGCCGGGCAACGTGCGTGAGCTCGAGAACGTCGTCCGCAACGTCGTCGTGCTGCACGACGGCGAGTCGGTCCTGCCCGCCATGTTCCCGCCCGCCGTAGCCCGCCGCACCCTGTCGAACGACGTGGGCGAGCCATTCGCGAAGACCGAAGCGAAGTCGGCTACAAGTCCAGACGAGCCCGCCGTCTCGCGGGCCGGAACGGAGCCGCCGGTACAGGCGATGACGGTCCTACCGCTCTGGGAAGTCGAGCGACAGGCGATCGAGTCGGCCATCGAGCGCTTCGGAGGCAACGTGCTGCGCGCCGCGGCGGCGCTGGAAATCAGCCCGTCGACAATCTACCGCAAGCGGCAGGCGTGGGAGCAGCGCCGCGACGCAACCGCGACCACGGCCGATGACTAGCCGCCAAGGCGCGGGACGCCGGGAAGAGGGTCGCTCAGTCCAGCAGGCTCTGGACGAGTGCGCGCAGCTGGCCGGGGCTGAAGGGCTTCGGGACGTAGTGGTCGGCGCCGGCGGCACGGGCCCGCTCACGCTCGCGAGCCTGGTCAGCTGCGGTCATCATGATAACGATGGTTCCGGCGAGCGCCGGGTCCGACTTGATGCGCCGGCAGACCTCGACTCCGTCGAGACCGCCGGGGAGCATCAGGTCGAGGATGACGAGGTCCGGAGGCTCCTCCGAGCAGGCCCGGAGGGCGGTGACCCCGTCCACGGCCTCGCGCAACCGCTGGCCGGTGGGACGGAGCGTCAGGCTCACCAGCTTACGGAGGTCCGCCTGGTCCTCGACGATCAGGATTCCATTGTGCGGCTGTTTCACAGGACGGGCTTGCGACTCGCACTGTCATTTTCCAGCAACACACTATAGCGAAGAGGAACGGCGATGTACGGACTGGTCAACAAGGCGGTGGAAGGAATGGTGTGCACAGCCCACGGCGAGGCGACCTGGCTGCGGATCAAGGCGGCCGCCGGCGTGGACGTCGAGGGATTCGTCAGCAACCAACCGTATCCGGATGAAATGACGTACCGGCTGGTGGCCGCCGCCAGCGAGATCCTGAATGCACCGGCCGAAGACATCCTCAGGAGCTTCGGCGAGTACTGGGTGATGCACACCGCGCTGCCCGCGTACGGACCCCTCATGCGGGCAAGCGGAAGCACCTTGAAGGAGTTCTTGCTGCACCTGCCGCACTTTCACACGCGCGTCCAGACCATCTATCCCGAGCTGGTTCCGCCGTCCTTTTCCTGCTCCGACGTCGGCGAAAGTCAACTGGATCTTCACTACCGGACGCCCCGGCCTGCGGGACTGGAGCCCTTTGTCGAGGGACTCGTCATGGGTCTCGGCAGGATGTTCGAGACGCCCGTCAAGGTGCACGTGCTCGAGCACCGTGGCGCCGGCGCCGACCACAGCGTCTTCCGGGTGCGGTGGGGCTCCGCAATCGGGGACCCAGCGTAATGCCAGCGGGAATCGGACTCAGTCGGGATGCGATGGATCGGGCGTTCCCGTTCCATTTCGTGCTCGACCCACGGCTGCGACTGATGCAGATCGGCCCGGTCATGGCGCGAATCGTTCCCGAGCTCAAGATCGGCGAGACCATCGAGGGCGCGCTGCGACCGCTGAGGCCCGCGGCTGCCCTGGACGCGGAGGTGCTCGCGGCAAACGAGCAGTACCCGTTCCTGATCGAGCACCCCGCGAGCGGCATGAGGTTTCGCGGCCAGTTCATGAGCGTGCAGGGAGGAAGCTGGATCTTCCTCGGCTCACCCTGGTTCGATGCCGCCGAGGATATCGAGCAGGCCGGTCTGTCGCTCCGGGACTTCGCGGTACACGACCCGATTGCCGATTTGCTGATGATCGGCCACACCCAGCGACTGGGAATGGATGATCTGATCAAGCTGAGCGAGCGCCTCGAGCGCAAGAGCTCGGAACTGGCGAGGACCGAGGCGGTCTACCGGCGTGCCATCGCCGCGGGCCGGGCCGTTCCTTACCGGGAGGACCTGACCTCCGGAAGTTTCGACTTCATCGGCGACGAGATCGAGGCGTTGACGGGGTTCAAGGCGGCGGAGATGACGCCAGCACTGCTTCGGAGCCTGATCCTGGAATCGGCGGAGCTCGCACCCTCGGACCAGACCCAGATACAGCCCGGACCCGATGAAGGCCTGCAACGCAGGGTCGATCATCGCATCAGGACGCGGTCCGGGGCAGAACGCTGGGTCAACGAGTCGTCCGTGTTGATCCAGGACGAGCAGGGCCGTCCCGTCAGCGCGATCGGCATCCTCGTGGACATCACGCGACGAAAGCAGGTCGAGTCGCGCCTGCGGGCCAGCGAGGAAAGGGCGAACCGGCTCGCAGACGTGGTCGCCCGAACCGCCAGCGTAGTCGCCATCACCGACTCGGAGCGGCGTATCGAGTGGGTCAACCCGGCCTTTACGCGCATCACCGGCTATGAGCCCGACGACGTTCTGGGAAAGCAGGCTCGTGAGGTGTTCTACGATCCCTCCGTCCATCCGGAATTCGACCAGTCCATGCTGAGCCGCTTTTCTGCCGGCGAGGACGTGTCGGGCGAGATCGAGGTCCGGCACAAGGACGGCCGGCAGATCTGGCTCTCGCTCGAAGCGCAGCTAGTCTCGGGACGCGCCGGCCAGGCCGGCTGGATGTTCGTCGCCAACGACATCACCGAGCGGCGCGAGACCGAGCAGCGACTTCGCGCCAGCGAGGAAACAGCCAAGCGGCTCGCGCTGGTCGCGGCGCGAACGGACAACGCAGTGATCCTGACGGACACCAAACGTCGTATCGAGTGGGTCAACGAAGGCTTCACACGGCTCACGGGCTATTCGCTCGAGGAGGTCCGGGGAACGGTGCCGGGGCATCTACTGCAGGGGCCGGACACGGATCCCGCGACGGTCGATTACATGCGCGGCGAACTCGCCCGGGGCAAGGGATTCAGGTGCGAGATTCAGAACCAGTCCAAGGACGGACGCGTTTACTGGCTCACCATCGAGGTCCAGCCGATCCACGACGAACAGGGCCGGCACACGGGCTATATGGCGATCGAGAGCGACATCACGGCGCGCAAGCAGTACGAGGCTCGCCTCGAGCAGCTGAGCAGCGAGCTCGACACGATCCTCAATCTCAGTCCGGACGGATTCGTCGCATTCGACTTGGCACACCGGCTCTCTTACTGCAACCCTGCATTCGAGCAGATGGTGGGGCGCTTCAGAACGGAGCTCCGCGGGAGTTCCTGTCAGGATGTCGACACGCTGCTGGCCGGCCTGTGCGGCAGGGGGCAGCCGCCGCCTGCGCCGATCCTGTCGATCAAGCCGGGAACTACGGACCAGCTTGATCTGCAGAATCCCGCCAGGCTCGTGATCTCCCGTACGGTTCGCGACATCCACAACGTACGCGGCGACGTGCGGGGACGCGTCGTCTTCCTGCGCGACATCACGCGACTCAAGGAGCTCGACCGGATGAAGAGCGAGTTCCTGTCGGCCGCAGCACACGAGTTGCGCACCCCGATGACCAGCATCCAGGGTTTTGCGGAACTGATGATGAGCGACGATCTGGATGCCGCGACGAGGCGAGACCTCGCCGAGACGGTCCATCGGCAATCGAGCATCCTGGTCGGCATGGTCAACGAGCTGCTCGATCTCCAGCGGATCGATGCGGGGAAGGGGCGCGATTTCGAGATGGTTCCCTATCCTCTCGGGAAATTGCTGCACGAGACCGTGTCCCAGCTTCGGATCAAGGGCGACGATCGGAAGGTGGTGCTGCATCCGCTCCCGGGGGAAGAAGTCTGGGTCCAGGTCGATACCGGCAAGATGATGCTGGCCCTGACCAACGTATTGTCGAACGCCTACAAGTACTCGCCGGCGGGAGGTGAGATCTCCGTAGAGACCACGCGGCGTATTGCGGACGGCAGGCCGCAGGTCGGGATCGCCGTACGCGACCGGGGAATCGGGATGTCGCCGGAGCAGGTGGCCCGCGTGTTCGAGCGGTTCTTCCGTGCCGATCCGTCGGGCGCCATCCCGGGAACGGGGCTCGGAATGTCCCTCGTGAAGGAAGTGGTCGAGTTCCACGGTGGGGAGGTGGCCGTGCAGAGCAGCCCCGGCCAGGGTACGACGGTGTCCATCTGGCTGCCTGAGGTGGCTTGAGCCGACGAGTCCTGCACTCGCCGGCAGACACCGGGCTGGCCGCGGGCTGCGCAGGTAGTGGACAATCGACGGATCGTCTTCGGAACCCGGGTGGCCGACAGCAGTGGGTGCCAAATCGCGCGACCGGGTCAAGCCCTTCTACGCCGTCGAGATCAACCGGCTCGCGCACGCGCTGGCCCGGCAGGGACGTGACGTCATCCACATGGAGGTCGGCCAGCCCTCGGCCGGTGCGCCACAGGCAGCGCTCGAAGCCGCCGCACGGGCCATGCGGACCGATCGCCTCGGCTACTGGGAGAGCGCCCAGCTGCGTGAGCGCATCAGCCGTCACTACGCGGACTGGTACGGCGTGCAGCTCGCGCCCGATCGCGTGATCCTGACGCCCGGGGCCTCGGGTGCGTTGCTCCTGGCCTTCACCGTGCTGCTGGAACCGGGCGATCGGGTCGCGCTCGGCAGGCCGGGCTATCCGGCCTATCGGAACGTGCTTTACGCACTCGGAATGCATCCGGTGGAGCTGCCCTGCGGACCGGAGACGAGATTTCAGCCGACTGCAGACATGATCGACGCGCTCGATCCGGCGCCGGCCGCCCTGATAGTGGCGAGTCCCGCGAACCCGACGGGCACGATGCTCGGCCGTCAGGAGCTGGAGGCAATTGCGGCGGTGTGCCGGCGGCGCGGCATCGTGCTGATCTCGGACGAGATCTACCACGGTATCACCTACGGCGAGCGCGCCGTGTCGGCACTCGAGCTCGACGAGTCCGCCATCGTCATCAACAGTTTCTCGAAGTACTGGTGCATGACGGGCTGGCGCCTCGGCTGGCTGGTGGCGCCGGGCGAGCTCGTCGAGGCCATGAACACCTATTCCGGCAACATCTTCCTGACGCCGTCGGCGCTCTCGCAGCACGCTGCGCTTGCGGCGATGGATGCGGAGGACGAGCTCGCGGGCCACCTCGACACGTACGCGGAGAATCGTCGTCTGGTCATGTCGACCTTCGCGGGACTCGGGCTAACCGGGCTCGCGCCTGCCGATGGGGCGTTCTACGTGTACGCGAACATCGGGCACCTCACGGACGACTCGCTCGGCTTCTGCAAGCAGTTGCTCGCCGATACCGGGGTCGCCTTCAATACCGGGCTCGACTTCGATCCCGTGGAGGGCCACCGGACGCTGCGCGTGTCGTTTGCCGTGTCGCGGGAGGAAGCGCGCGAGGCGATGCGTCGCTTCGAGACCTGGCTCGGTACGAGTTCACCGCCTGCCGAGCGAGGCCCGGTCGGCGCGTGCCTGGAGCCCCGGGATCCCGGGACTCCGGGGCACGTTGAAGAGTGGTAGATTGATCGCCAGGGCGGCGTGGGCGTATCGGTGGCCGCCCGCGCGGGAGCGAAGGCTAGGAGGGCAAGCAACCCATGTCACCGGAGCGCTGTTCCGTGCTCTTCGTCTGCATGGGCAACATCTGCCGTTCGCCGACGGCGGAAGCCGTGTTCACTGATCTCGTCAGGCGGGAGGGCGGGCCGACTCACTTCGACATCGACTCGGCCGGCACGCACGCATACCACGTGGGCGAGCCGCCGGACAGCCGGGCGGTCGCGGCGGCCCGGCGGCGCGGCCTCGTCATGGACCACCTGCGGGCACGGGTCGTGACCCGCGAGGACTTCCTCCACTTCGACCTCGTGCTCGCGATGGACGAGGAGAACCTCGCACACCTGCAGCGGCTTGCGCCGGCCGGCTACCGGAAGCGGGCCCGGCTGCTGATGGAGTACGCTCCGGAGGCCGGCACGGCCTCCGTGCCCGATCCTTACTACGGCGGGGAGGCCGGCTTCGAGCAGGTGCTCGACCTGCTGGAGTTGGCGACCCGCGGCTTGCTGCAGGAGCTAAGGCGGTAGCAGGGGGCGCTCCCGTTTCCCTTTCCCGGAGTCAGTCGGCCGGCCTCTGCCGGTGGGAAAGGACGACAGGAATGTCCCCTGCCGTCCCTCAGCCTCCGTCCTTGGGCTCGAAGTGGTGCGACCCCGAGGGCGAGGAAGACCACACCGTGTAGGTCGGCTGCCGAGGCTGCGCAGGTTCCGGACTTCCCGGGCCCTCCTCGCCCTCGGCTCGCTGAGTAGCCTCCTCGGTCGCCGGATCCCCGGACCGGTCTGCCCTGGCCGTCTCTGGCTTCTCGTCCTGGTCTGACGATTCCGCTGGACCGGCGGCGGGTTCGCCTTCCCTGGAGGCACGCGGCTCCTCGATCGGTGCGGCAGGCGGCATCACGGAGTGGGCATCAGGCTCCTCCGGTTCCGGCTCGGCCCGGGAAGCGGGTCCTGTCTCGGCGGGCTGCTCAGCCTGCGACTCCTCCTCGGCCAGGGTGTCGCTGAGCTCGACCCCGCTCGTCGCCTCCACGGCAGCCTCGACTTCCGACGGCGACAGCTGAGCATCGTCCAGCGGAACGGGCGGCGCCTCCCGACGAACGGGCAACCCGGGTGCCTCCATCGCTGCCGCCTCGGTGTCCGAAGCCACGATGGGTGGCGACGGCTGGGCGGGCGCGGGCGCCGGGGCCTCCGGTTCCTCGCGGATCCCGACAGAGGAGGCGGTCCCGTCCGGACCGCGGACCGTGACCTCCGTCTGCTGCAGAACCGGCAGGGGCTGCGTGTCGGCCGTGTCGAAGGCCGGCTCCTTCGCTCGGTCGCCGGTGACATCCGCAGCGGGCTCGTCCCCCATGGCGTGGCGCTCTTCGCCCGACTCGGCGGTGAAATCTACTGGCACGCGCTCTTCGTCGAACGAAGGCGCCGAGGTCTCCTCGTCGGTGGGCTCCGCGCCGGGCGCGGCATCCGCTGCGGCACCGGCTCCAGCGAGCGCCTTCCGGTCGCGTGATCCGCGGCCGCGCCTGCGCCGGCGCCGCTTGCGCGGTGCCTCCTCCCCGGCAGTAGTCTCCGGCTGCAACTCGGTGGCGCTGCTCCCGGCCGCGTCGGTGGCCGGCTCTTCCGAAGGTGAAGGCGACGGCGCCAGGTCCGACCTGGTCGTCTCACGCGACGCGCGCGCGCGCCGGGTCCGTTGCCCCTCGCCCTCGCCGCGTGCTTCGCCACGACCGCGTGAGCGGCCGCGCTCGTGGGAGCGGCGGCCCTCGCCACGCTCGGACCGCTCACCGCGCTCGCCACGCTCGGACCGCTCGGACCGCTCACCGCGCTCGCCACGCTCGGACCGCTCACCGCGCTCGCCCCGGTCGGACCGTTCACCGCTCCGCGCCGGACGCTCGCCTCTTGCGCTCCGCTCGCCTCTTGCGCTCCGTTCGCCACGTTCACCGCGCCGGCGCCGCTCTCCGCGTCCGCGACTCTCTCGCGCCGGGCGCGCGGGCTCGGCCGGGGCGGGCTCGACTGCAGGCTTCGGCCGCAGCCAGCCGAACAGGCGAGCGAGGAGGCTGGGGCCCTCCGCGGTGCGCGGTGCCGCCTGCGGGGCGGGCGTCGCCGGAGCCGGCGCGGGGGCTGCCGGCATGATCGTCTGGACCGCCGGTCCCTGCGCCGGCGGCTGTTTCTCGGCGGCGGTCTTGAAGTCGATCTCTTCCGGCGCCTGCTCGGCCATCTGGTAGCTGATGACCGCGTTCTCGGGCAGGCCGACCTCGTCGTCACGCACCCGCTTGATGGAGTAGTTCGGCGTCTCGATGTTCGGGTTCGGCACCAGAATGATGTCGGTCGCGCTGCGCGCCTCGACCTGGTTCAGCCATTCCCGCTTCTCGTTGATCAGGAAGGTCGCGACGTCGACGGGCAACTGGGCCACGACCCGCGCGGTCCGCTCCTTGCGGGCTTCCTCGCCGAGCAGCCTGAGCACCGCGAGCGCCATGGATTCGACGCTGCGGATGGTGCCCATGCCGCTGCACCGCGGGCAGACGGTGTGCGTGGCCTCGCCGAGTGACGGCCGCAGGCGCTGGCGGGACATCTCGAGCAGCCCGAAGCGCGAGATCCGACCGAGCTGGATCCGGGCCCGGTCCATCTTCACGGCATCCCGCAGCCGGTCCTCGACGGCCTGCTGGTTCTTCTTCGACTCCATGTCGATGAAGTCGATGACGATGAGGCCCCCGAGGTCGCGAATGCGCAACTGTCGGGCGATCTCGTCCGCCGCCTCCAGGTTGGTGTTGAAGGCCGTGGTCTCGATGTCCGCGCCCTTGGTCGCCCGGGCCGAGTTGATGTCGATCGAGACGAGTGCCTCCGTGTAGTCGATGACGATGCTGCCGCCAGAAGGCAGATGCACCGTGTGCGAGTAGGCGGACTCGATCTGGCTCTCGATCTGGTAGCGCGTGAACAGCGGCACGTCGTCCGTGTAGGGCTTGAGCAGCCGCTGCGCATCCGCCGGCATGAATCGCTGCATGTATTCGCGCGCGCGCTCGAAGGCCGCCGGCTCGTCGATCAGGATCTCGCCGACGTCGTCGGACATGTAGTCGCGCAGCGAGCGGGTCACCGCATCGCTTTCCTGGTAGATCAGGAAGGGCGCGGGACGGCGGCCCGCCGCGTCGACGATCGCGTCCCAGTTGGCCCGCAGGTTGTCGAGGTCCCACTGCAGCTCCTCGGGCGAGCGGCCGACGCCGGCCGTGCGCACGATGCTTCCCATGCCGTCCGGAATCCGCAGCTTCTCGAGCGCGTCGCGGGTCGCGTCGCGGTCCTCGCCCTCGATACGGCGCGACACGCCGCCGGCGCGCGGGTTGTTGGGCATCAGGACCAGGAAGCGTCCGGCCAGGCTGATGAAGGTCGTGAGCGCCGCGCCCTTGTTGCCGCGCTCCTCCTTCTCGACCTGGACGATGAGTTCCTGGCCTTCTTGTAGGACGTCGCGGATGTTGAAGCGGGCGCCGGGCGCCGGCTGGTAGCGGAAGTACTCGCGGGCGACTTCCTTCAGCGGCAGGAACCCCTGCCTCTGGGAGCCGTAGTCGACGAAGGCTGCCTCGAGGCTGGGCTCGACGCGGGTGATCCGGCCCTTGTAGACGTTGGCTTTCTTCTGTTCCCGCGACGGGATTTCTATCGAGAGGTCGTAGAGCTTCTGTCCGTCAACCAGCGCGACGCGCAACTCTTCCTGCTGAGTTGCGTTGATCAGCATTCTCTTCATGTGCCCCTTCCGAGGGTCGAGGGGCCGGGAAGCCTGGCGGGGAATGGGCGATCCGCGTGCGGAGTGGGGTGGTCCCCCGGTGCGGCCGTCGGGCGAGCGGCAGCGCGGCGCGGGTTGCCGGGCAACCTACGACGCTTGCTTCGTGCCGCATCCAACCGGACATGCCAGGGGATTCTCTTCAGTCTTCCGCGGACCGCGCCGTCCGGGCGCGAGTCCAGGCTTTCGGCCGGGCGATGGCCTGGGTGACCAGGACCAACTAACATGCGGCGCCTGCCCGGAGTGGACGCCCGTCCTTGCCGGACGGGTGTGCTCAACGAGGGGCCGCGCAATCGGGAGGGGCTGCGACCGCTTGGCCGATCGCGCGCCAGCCTTCCTGACGGGCCGCAACATTAGCAGTCAAGCGTTCAGAAAATCAATACCTTAGGGGATATTTATGCCGCCGGCCCAAGAAGCCTCCCGAACGGTCCGCCACATGCGGGCCGGACCGGGCGACGCGGGCCAGCGGATCGACAATTTCCTGATGCGCACGCTGAAAGGCGTGCCCCGCAGCCACGTCTACCGGCTACTGCGAAAGGGCGAGGTCCGCATCAACGGTCGCCGGGCGCGGCCGGAGCAGAGGCTCGAGGCCGGTGACGAGGTCCGCTTGCCACCGGTCCGGGCAGCGGAGACGGGCACGAACCGGGCTGTGCCGGAGCGTGTGCTCAGTGAGATGCGACAGCGCATCCTGTTCCAGGACGCCCGGTTGCTCGCCCTCGACAAGCCCGCCGGGCTCGCCGCTCACGGTGGGTCCGGGCTCGCATTCGGCGCCATCGAGGCGCTGCGGGAGGCCTATCCCGGGTCCGGCCTGGAGCTCGCGCACCGGCTCGACAAGGACACGAGCGGCGTGCTGCTCGTCGCGAGGGATCGCGCGTCTCTTAGGCTGCTGCACGCGGCGCTGCGCGAGGGCGAGATGGACAAGACCTACCTGGCGCTGCTCCAGGGCCGCTGGACGCTGGGACGCAAGACCATCGATGCGCCGCTCAAGACCAACATCCGGCAGGGAGGTGAGCGCATGGTCAAGGTCGACATCGACGGACGGGACTCGGCCAGCACGTTTCGCCCGGTGAGGCGGTTCGGTACCCGGGCGACGCTGGTCGAGGTCGACATTCACACCGGCCGGACCCACCAGATCCGCGTTCACGCGGCCTACGCCGGTCACCCCGTCGCCGGTGACGAGAAGTACGGGGACCGGGAATTCAACGGGGCGATGAAGGCGCTAGGTCTTCGACGCATGTTCCTGCACGCGCATCGCGTCGAGTTCACCTGGCCGGACACCGGCGCACGGTGCCGGATCGAGGCACCGATGCCGGAGGAGCTGGAGGCAGTGCTGGAAGCTCTAGCGAGGATGTGATTGGTGAATCGTGAGCCGTAAGTCGGCGGAGGCTCCGTGCCTGCTGGAGCGTGTCAAGACCTATTCGAACGACTCACGGCTCACGGCTCACTGCCCAACGGATCCAGTCCTGCCTCCCTCAGCGCTCGCGCCACCCAGATCAACGGCAGCCCGACGAGCGCCGTGGGATCTACGCTCTCGATGCTCTCGAACAGTGCGATGCCGAGTCCCTCGGATTTGAAGCCTCCGGCGCAGTCGAGCGGCTGCTCGAGTGCGACGTAGCGGCGCACCTCGCACTCGGCCAGCTGCCTGAAGTGGACGCGGGTCGTGTCGACGTGCTCGAGCCGCCTCGAGTCCCGTGCACGCAGGAGACACACCGCGGTGAGGAAGGCGACCTCGCGGCCGCTCGAGGCCAGGAGCTGCGCCACGCAGGCCTCGCTGCTGCCCGGCTTGCCCAGGATGTCGGTCTCGCGCATGGCGATCTGGTCCGATCCCAGGACCCACGCGTCGGGATGGCGAGCGGCAACTGCTGCAGCCTTGGCGCGGGCGAGCCGGCCGACGAGGCTCAACGGGCCTTCGCCGGGTTGCGTTGACTCGTCGATCCCCGGCGACTCCGTCGAGAAGGGTACGCCCAGGCGACCCAGGAGTTGACGACGGTAAAGGGACGTGGAGGCCAGGATCAGGCTGGGAGGCATCCGGATAGCGCTTTGAAAAACAAGGATTTGCGCCCCAATTTGCTTTGACACGAGTGCGCGCGGTCACTATCATAGCGCGCCCATGCCAGCGACCCCGGCAGACAAGGTCGACGTCGAGGCGTTGGCGGCCGAGGGTGCGACGCTGGATCGGCACTACCCGCTCGACCGCTTTCCCCGACTCGCCGATGTGCTGGTGACTGCCGACGGCGAAGCCGTCGCGAGGTTCCACTTCCTGTACGCGGCGGAGGACGTCCCCGCCTGCGAGCTGATGGTGGAGGCGGTGGCCAACCTGCGCTGCGAGCGCTGCCTGGAGAGCTTCCGGCAGCCGATCGCCTCGCAGGCCCGGATCGCGTTCGTGGCCGACGAGTCGGGTGAGAGTCGCGTCCCGGAAGGCTTCGAGGCCGTGACGCTCGACTCGGGCCGGCTGAGCCTGAGCGAGCTGGCGGAGGACGAGCTGCTGTTGTCGCTGCCGGTGGTGGCGCTGCATGAACAAGGAACGCCGTGCGCCGATAGGGGTGCGCAGGCGAAGGGCGATGCCGGCGGGCCGGAGAAGCCCGAGACGCATCGCCCGTTTGCCGGACTGAAAGAACTCTTGAAGCACTGACGGAGAAGACGAAATGCCTGTCCAGAAGAGCCGCCGCACGCCCTCCACGCGCGGCATGCGCCGCGCACACGACAAGCTGGCCAAGCCCGCGCTGTCGAAGGACCCGACGACGGGCGAGACGCACCTGCGCCACCGGGTGAGCCGCGACGGCTATTATCGCGGCAAGAAGGTGATCGAGACGCCGGCCGAGGAAGCGGAAGACTGAACCCCGCCGCCCGACCCGGCCGGCCGCTGATCGCCAGGGAGTGGGCAACGTGATGTATTCGCGAATCGCCGGCACGGGCAGCTACCTGCCGGAAAGGGTGCTGACCAACGCCGACCTCGAGAAGACGGTCGACACCACCGACGAGTGGATCCGCACTCGCACCGGCATCGAGCGCAGGCACATTGCGGGGGACGGAGAGACGACGTCGATGCTCGCCGAGCACGCGTGCCGCAGGGCACTGCGGGCTGCGGGCCTAACCGTCGAGGACGTCGACTTCATCGTCGTCGGGACCACCACGCCGGACCGCGTTTTCCCGAACACCGGCACCCTGCTGCAGGAACGCCTCGGCATCCACAACTGCCCGGCCTTCGCCCTGGAGACGGCCTGCAGCGGCTTCGTGTACGCGCTGTCAGTGGCGGACAAGTACGTCCGTCTCGGCGAGGCCAAGTGCGCGCTGGTCGTGGGCGCGGAATGCCTGAGCCGCATCACGGACTGGACCGATCGTGCCACCTGCGTGCTGTTCGGCGACGGGGCGGGCGCCGTGGTGCTCACGCCCTCGGTCGAGCCCGGTGTCGTCGCCACGCACCTGCACTCGGACGGCCGTTACAAGGATCTCCTCTACTTCCCCTACGGCGTCTCCGACGGTTTCGATAAGCTCAAGGCGGGGGCGAAGCAGGGGATCACCATGCAGGGCAACGACGTGTTCAAGGTCGCGGTCCGGACGCTGTCGCGCCTCGTCGACGAGACGCTCGCCAAGAACGGCATCGAGAAGCACCAGATCGACTGGCTCGTGCCGCACCAGGCCAATCTCCGCATCATCCAGTCCGCGGCGGACAAGCTGGACATGCCGATGGACAAGGTCATCGTCACGGTCCACGAGCACGGCAACACCTCGGCGGCATCCATTCCCCTTGCACTGGACACGGCCGTGCGCGACGGGCGCATCCGGCGCGGTCAACTCCTGCTCATGGAGACCTTCGGCGGCGGCTTCACCTGGGGGTCCGCGCTGGTACGATTCTGAGGGAACAGGCCGGTCGCCGGCGGGGTCTACTTGCTGGGGACGCAGTTGAAAGGATTCGGTTCGTGACGATGCAGCTCATCCGGGTCTTCGCCGCGGTCGGCGTGCTGCTGGCGGCGGGCACGGCTGCCGCCGAGAGCTTCCCGTTGCCGGGCGACGGCGGCGACCTCATCGGCGATCCACGCTCGACGCTCGCCCGGCACGAGGACACTCTCATCGACATCGCGCGGGAGCACGGGCTTGGCTACGAGGAAATCGTGAACGCCAATCCCGGGGTCGACCCCTGGCTGCCCGGGGCAGGGGTGTCGGTCGAGTTGCCCAAGCGGCGCCTGCTTCCGATGGCCCCCCGCGAAGGTATCGTCATCAATCTGCCGGAACACCGGCTCTACTATTTTCCGAAGTCGGGCCGCGACGAGACGCCCGTGGTGTGGAGCTACCCGGTCAGCATCGGCAAGATGGACTGGAACACGCCGCTCGGCAGCACGCGCATCGTGCAGAAGATCAAGGACCCGACCTGGACACCGCCCAAATCGGTCCGTGAGGAGCACGCCAAGCGAGGCGACATCCTGCCGGCGGTGGTGCCCGCGGGACCGAACAATCCGCTCGGGCTGTTCGCGATGCGGCTCGGCATTCCGGGCGGGGCGTACCTCATACACGGCACGAATCGCCCCGCCGGCGTAGGCATGCAGGTGACCCACGGCTGCATGCGCCTCTACCCCGAGGACATCGAGGAGCTCTTCGCCATGGTGGCGGTCAACACGCCCGTGCGGATCGTCAACCAGCCGTTCAAGCTCGGCTGGCAGGACGGCCAGCTGTGGGTCGAGGTCCACCCGGCGCTGCAGGAGGATACGGTAGAGCCGCCGACGCTGACGGACCTGACCCGCCTCGTCGTCGACGCCACGCGCGAGTCGTTGACGCCCGTCGACTGGACTCGGGTGCAGCGCGCATTCGCCGAGGCTCGCGGAATGCCGGTGGCGGTGTCGCTGGATGGGGGCGAGCAGCAGCGGATGGCGGACCGGGTTGATCCGTGATCAGCAGGAGGGTCGCAGTACCGTCTTTCCGCTCACCGCTCACCGCTCACCGCTCACCGCTCACCAAATAAAAAGCCCCGCGACTAGACCGCCGCGGGGCTGATGCGTGCAGCAAGTCTGGGTCGATTACTTCGACATCGACTTCTGGAACATGCGATCGATCTTCTCGTTCGTCGCATCGCAGCACTGCTGGCTCGCCTGGGCGGCCGACAGGGCCTGGTTGGCCGTGTTCTGCGCACCCGTAGCGGTCTGCGAGGCGGAAGAGGCAGAGCGCGAAGCGTCATCGGACGCCTTCTTGGCGCCGTCCACATCGCCCTTCAGCGCGGCGACCTGGGACTTCAGCGAATCTACCTCGGCCTGCAGCGGCTTGAGGTCGGTGCAGCCAGCACCCAGCGCGAGAACAGCGGCGGCGACGCCCACCTTCAGGATATTCGACATGCTTGGTTTCCCCTTGAGGCAAAACGGAACGTTACAA
>Ga0209536_100004714_pt1 | contig 21488 bp, 17 predicted proteins | sample DeeMarSeWOR28_12_FD_187461 | JGI IMG/M metagenome (GOLD analysis project Ga0209536, IMG submission 187461) | Marine sediment microbial communities from White Oak River estuary, North Carolina - WOR-2-8_12 (SPAdes) (version 2) | ecosystem: Environmental > Aquatic > Marine > Intertidal zone >... | reverse complement strand
CGATGATGAGAAAACCAATGAATGCCTCTTCGTCCGCTTCATACGCCTCTGGGCGGGTTAGTAAGGTGCGCATCTCCTGGACAATGCGTTCTCGTTGTTCGGGACACTTTTGGGCTCGTTCCCTCAGAGCAGCGACCATCTCCGTGCGGGATAAAAGATGGTAATCCGTATCAGCCGCAATGGCCACCAACTCATCGGTGGTATACCCACCGATTTTCCCGGCCCTCTGGGTCAACAGTTCCCGCTGCCAATCACCATGGGCCCGTGCCAGCCAGGGCGCCAATTCAGCTAGTTCAATTGCCATCTCGGCTTTCAGTCGGCGTAAAAGGGCCACGGCATGGCCTAGAGCTGGCGTCTCGCGCAAGGCTTCGTCGAAAGCCAGGCGGATCAGGTCGGGAGCCAGAACCTTGCCTTGGGCCATTATCTGCCCATACAGGGTCTCGTCGCCATCCTCATCCAGGAAGAACAACCCGTCGACGGGCGGCAGATAGGCATTCATACCTTCTGGGGGACCAGAAGAAAGTTGCATGGCCGCTCGCAACCTCTCCAGCACGTCTGGCTTCACTTCCGCCAGGCGGTTCTTTTCCCCAGCCGCGCGCTCCCTCGCCTCCACCTGTAACGTTTCCAATTGCTCCTGAATCTTTTCGGGATCTTCTTCAGCTATCCGTTCCAGGGCCCGGTCCAGCATTTCCACGGCCAAATCGCTTAAACCGGCGTCTGGCAGGAAGATGCCCAAACTATTGTAAGTCCAGGTGTCATCCGGTTCGGCTTCCAGGCAACGGGCCATGATAGCCAGGCCGTCGTCCAGCGCCCCCGCTTGCAGATATATCTCGGCGATATCCCGATACCAGTTAGCCCGATTCAGTCCTGGATAGTGTTGTTCCACGTAGGCCAGCCCAGCATGAGCCCAGCGCAGGGCGGCCGGGTAGTTCTTCGACCGGCGCTCGTATTCCATCAGCCCCCAGTAGAGCTCGCCATAATCGACCATTTCGCCGTGTTCGGGCGAACGCAGGATAAGTTCCGACACCGCCGCGCTCATATTAGGTATGTCTTCTTCGTCAAAATATTGGAGTGGCTCCAGCAGCTCGTAATCACCCCATTTTCCCGGCCGTTGGGCCAATATCTCCTCATATGAAAGCGACTGAAAATATTTAACGATTTCTTTTTGCATTTAGATGTCAGGTTTTCAAGCTCAGATTGAAGGCCAGGGCTTTCTCCACCTCAGCCATTTTTTTACCACATAGCCGCCCAATCGGCCGTATTTCGGACTCGCCTTGGGGCGGCCGTAATCGTCCCTCCGTGCCAGCTTAATGAAGTTGAAGCAATTACCCATTTTCCCGCCACCGGACCAATATCTGTTCCAAGGCCGAGGATACCTGGTCCCGCGCATCCCATCGTTCCCAACCCTCGGCCAACAGCTCATCATAATCGGTCTCCGCGTGCCGGATGTGAGCGGTGACCGCCAGACGGATGGCTTCTGCGTCCAGTTCTTTGGCCTCCGCTGAGCGGCCGACCCGCCCACTGTACTTCAAGCAAGCATGTTCGGCGATGACCACTTCCTGACCGGCCGGGCAGCTAGGGTACAGCTCCCGCACTCGTCCGGCAAAACGAGCTACATATTCCTTATCCATTATGGCCCGCCGCGCGGCCGCTCGCTCTCTCTGCCTGGCCCGGGCGTCTGCATCGGCCAGGCATTCCTGCTCGGCCTGGGCCAGCGCCTCTTCCTCAACCAGTAAACCTTGCCGCTCGTACCGTTTCCGCGCCCGACTCCACTCCAGGACGACCGCCACCAGAGTCGAGTGCTTACGCGATCGCCGGGTCAGGGCGGCATCCCCGGCCGGCAGATAGACCAGGTGATCCAGATCGGCACAGGTCAGGCACAGCGCACCTTTATCCCTTACTAGGAAGATCCAGGCCTGGCGTCCCAGATCCTCGCCGCACTCTTCGCAGGAGGCTTCCCCAGAGGTGATGAACACTTTTAAATCTGTGGTTTTTGCCATCGTATTCCCGTCTGATCATCCCTAACAGAGTTTTTCATTATACGCTTTAAGCCTCACGCCCAAATGCAAGAGCTTCCTCCAAAGACATCCCTTGCCCCTTAATCCAGGCCTCAGCAAAAATCTTGTCAGTGAGTTGGGTTCGTACTTCAACCAGCGCTTTGACAATGCTGGCCTGCAACGGCGGCACGGGCACCCGTCCGGTTTGCTCACTAAAGTTCTCGGCAATACTGAAAAAAGTGATCGCCCGTTGGTCATCCCCCTGCTTGACCGTCACTAGCCCGGCCCGGACCATCACCTCGATGAATTCGGGTGGGACGCGCACTTTTGTTCCCGGTAGGATCCCTTCGCTCGCCTTTTGTTGGCGATATATCAACTGGTAGCCCTCAAAACAATCGTCTAAATATCGGGCAGCGACGCCCACTTCGCCACGTAACAAGGCCACGTGTGCCAAACAGGCCTGCACATCAGGCTGGCCTCGCTGATTATTCATCTCCCGGTATAGGGTGAGAGCCTCTTGTAAACAGGCTTCAACCTCGGCCAGATTACCTCGATACAGCGCGATTTCGCCCAATTTATACAACCAATCAGCTATGCCTACCCGGTTGCCGATAGCCCGTGAGATGGCTACACTCTCGGCGATCATTTGATAAGCTTCATCCAACCGGCCATCTTGTAACGCCAGCCGGCCCAAATTGCCTATGGGATAGGCGATCATGTCCACGTTGCCGATCTGGCGCATCAGCCCCAGGCTCTTTTGGTAATGGCTGGCCGCTTCTTCATAACGGCCGGCCTCTCGTTGTAAGTCACCATAGATCCCATAAAAATAAGCCGTTAACGTCTTGGCCCACCAAGCCTCCTCATCTTTCAAGATCGAGAGCGCCTCTTCTATCGCTTCCGTCCCCTTTTCTGCCCCTGCCGTGTTGCCCACTGCCTGGCTATAGGTCCACAAGGTCGTCGCCAGTGTACGGGTATCTTCCAGCCGGTAAGCCATCGGGTAGGCTCGGGCCATATATGGCGCAGATTCGCTATAACGGCCTTGGACGGCGATGAAGCCGGCCAGGTAAACTAATGCCCGGCCCAACGAGGGGCTATCTTGATCGCCGGCCAAGGCGATGGCTGCGGCCGTCCAGCGCTCCCCTTCTTGCCAGTAACCACGCCGAAACCAGAAATAATATAAGACATTCACCATCTCCAGCGCCATTTCCACCTGGCCTTTCTCTAGAAGCCACGTCAGGGCAGCCCGCAAGTTATCTTGTTCCCGGTCTAAGCGAGCAAACCAGGCGATGGCTTCAGGACCAAACAACTCCGGCTCGCCTCTGGTAACCAGAGCCAGATAAGTCTGGGCATGTCGCTGGCGGGCATCATCTTCTTTTCCGGCTTTGGTCAATTTCTCGGCCGCATAGTGGCGGGTCAATTCGTGCAGGTCATAGCGGCCTTCATCCGTGACCTGGACCAGGGACTTTTCCACCAGCGCCCGCAGATGAAGAAACTTGGCCCCACCATCGGGTGCAGCCACTGGCCCAACTTCCTCAAACGTCCAGCCACCCCGAAATACCGACAACCGCATCAAGAATTCCTGCTCGGCCGGTGCTAACAGCCGCCAGGAATGATCAAAGACGGCCCGCAAACTACGGTGGCGTTCGGGTACATTCCGCAAATTAGTAGTCAGGAAGTCAATATCACCCCGGATCTGCTCGGCGATCTGGGCACACGACATGAAGGACACCCAGCCGGCGGCCAGCTCAACAGCCAGAGGTAGTTGCTCCACTAACCGGCAGATGGCACGCACCACCTCTTCCTGCTGGTTGGTTTCAAAATCCGGCCTCGCCCGCTGCGCGGCTTGAGTGAAAAGAGCAACCGACTGAGTTTCGGCCAGCGCCGGTACCGGATAGACCCACTCTTCGGCCAATTGCAGCCTTTCCCGCGACGTGGTCAATAGCTCGATGCCTGGGGCCTGGGCCAGCAATTCGGACAACCATTCCAGGCCTTCCCCCAACTGTTCGCAGTTGTCCAATACCAGGAGCATTTGCCGGTTTTGTAAATAGGCCATCACCTGCTCGGCCGGCGGGCCGGCCAGGGTCAAGTGTAAGCTTTGGGCGATGGCATCCGGTATCACCCTTGCCTCTGCAACTGGGGCCAGGGGAACAAAGACCACCCCATCAGCATAAGCCCCTTGCAATTGCCGCGCCGTTTCTGTGGCCAGTCTCGTCTTGCCAGTCCCCCCTGGCCCGGTTAGCGTCACCAGGCGGACCCCATCCTGGGCCAGGAGAGCCTTAACCGCCGCTAACTCCTCTTCCCGGCCAATAAATTGGGTCACCTGGCTTGGTAATTCAGCCCGCAACGGCCCCCGGGTATTTAAGGGTGGAAAATCGGCCGGTTGGCCGGGAACCGTGAGCTGGCTAATCTGCTCCGGCTGCGCCAGATCTTTCAGCCGGTGCCGGCCCATGTTCAGCAACTTTGCGCCGGCCGGTAAATCCTGGTCCAGCAGGCTGGCCGTAGCCTGGGATAATAAGATTTGCTGGCCATGAGCCGCTGCTAGCAGGCGGGCTGCCCGGTTTACAGCCGGGCCGTAATAGTCGCCGGCCCTTACCTCGGCCGTGCCGCTATGCAAGGCCATGCGAACTTTTATCTGTCCGATTCCCGGATCCCACTTCTCGGCTGCCAAACCTTGTTGTCCGGCGATAGCTGCCAGCGCCCCTTCCTGTGCCGAGCGAAACACGGCATGCAGCCCATCTCCCGTCGTCTTAACCTGGAAGCCGCCATGTTGTGTGACGGCCGCCAGCAGGATCTCGTCGTGCCGGGCCAGGGCAATTTGCATGGCTTCGGGCTGCTCTTCCCATAGCCGCGTACTGCCCTCAATGTCGGTAAACAGGAAAGTGACGGTTCCGGTTGGTAGTTCCATGCTGCTTATTTTGCCCACCGAATTGTAGACCAAAAGGCAGATCAAGGGGAACATCCATTTATGGTAGCTGGCTCAGGCATATGTTAAACTGGATCAACGTAATGACCCTGGTGGGGAATACTAAGATGTTGTTAGAATGCTCCCAGTAGACGACAATCCTCGTACGCTGACCGCCGGATTCATCATCCGGCTGGAGCTAACGATGTCAAATGCTCCCAGTGGACGACAGTCCACGGTTGCCGGATTCGTCATCCGGCAAGAGCCTAGTGTGCTTCATCTTTCATATTGCGGCTCTGGTAAGGTTTAATGAAACTGGCCTCGATATTGATCACCCTGGCGTTTGGAATACTCGCCGGTGCCTGCCAAACTATAAGACAAGGCGGGATAGATCCTACAGGTCAAACCGTCACTCCAACTCACCCACCACATAGCACGTCAACTCAACACCCGGAAACCATCACTGCTCAACCTACCTTTGCCGATCCGCTAGAGCGAACCGCATCAGCCCCTCAAGATACACCAACAGCCGCTCCAGTGATTGCCCCAGAGGTGCCCATCCCATCCTCAACAGCGTCCGTGGCCATACGACCTACGAGCACACCGCCGCCCATCGCCGAGGGCCTACCCACGCCGCCGACGGCCCTGCCCACGGCCGTGCCCACGATTGCGGCGCCTGCTGCTGTGACCAATATCGTCCTTGCCGGGAATGATGTTCGCTGGCCACAAGGAGGCCGGACAGATGCCCTGATCATCGTTTCCATCAATAAAGAGACTAAAAAAGTCGCCCTGGTGTCCTTGCCCAGGGACATGTACGTATACATTCCCGGCTGGACCATGAACCGGATTAACCTTGCCTTACCCCACGGTCATGCGGTTGGTTACCCGGGCGGTGGCGGCGGTTTGCTGGCCGACACGATTGAGTATAACTTCGGCCTGCCCATCGACCATTACGTGCGGGTTGGCTTCGATACTTTTACCCAAATCGTCGATACCCTGGATGGCGTTGAAGTCGTCGTCAACTGCTCGATCACAGATTGGCGGCTCAAATCGCCCGAGCTGGATCCATCCGTCGAGGAGAACTGGGAACGCTTCACGCTAGAACCTGGCCTCCATCAAATGGATGGCGACCTGGCCCTCTGGTACGCACGCTCACGCCGGTCAACCAACGATTTTGATCGGAGTCGCCGGCAACAACAACTGGCTCGCGCGATATTGGCCAGGGGCGTCGATCTCGGCCTAGTGGACGATGTGCCTAAACTCTGGAACACTTTTCACGAAAGCATCGAGACCGACCTGAGCCTTCCAGAGGTCATATCGCTGGCTGCCCTGGCCCCAACGGTGAATGAAAACGGGGTACAGCATCTACTTCTACCGGCCGATGCTTTTAAAGCCTGGCGCGTACCAATCAGCGGTGAGGCTGTCCAGCTTCCGCAGTGGGACTCGGCCGAGAACATATTCGAACAGCTCGTTAACCCCCCAGTCTTAAACCGTGGAGACCGGCCGCCCCTCACCGCAGTGGTTGTGACGGGCGACTCTATCCTGTTTCGACAGGCGGCCGAAAATCTCAATTGGCATGGTATTCAAGCCGTCCACCAGGTTGCCAATGATGCTCCGCCTCTGGAAACCCAAATTAGCTATCACCATTCGACATTGAAGGGTTCATTTCACTGGTTGGTGGCCTGGCTCTTTGGCCTTCAGCCAGAAGAGATCGCCTTAAAGCAGGATACCGATAACCCATACGACTACCACATCGTGCTTGGTCGTGATTTCAATTCTTGTCTCGTAGACGAGTTGCCAGAGGCCCCCGAGATAACCGCTAGGTAGATCGGAGCAAGTTATTAGGTTGTGCTGCTTTCCAGAAACTACCTCCCAAAACCCTAGCCTGAGCGTTATTTATTTCAGCGATAGTTGAAATATTACAAACGTTAGAGCAGTCGGGTGACAAATGTCACTACCCGATCCTATCCCAAAAAGCTTAAAATTCATCCTGAACTATTTCAACGATGATTGAATCAATAGCCGGGAAAGATCGCTTTGAGCCTGTGTAAAGGGAAGCAACCATGCCTGAATTTTTAGAATATAACCTCGATAAATTCGTCTTTCGAGTTGCCACTGACCGCCATTACAACGCCAATGGCGTCTGGGCCAAGGAAGAGAATGGTCGAGTCAGCGTTGGCCTTTCTGACTTTCTGCAACAACGCAGCGGCGATATCGCTTTTGCAGACGTCCTCGAGCCGGGCACTCCGGTGGGCTTTGGAGAAGAAATAGCCACTATCGAAACTATCAAGGTCGATATCAGCCTGCCCTCACCGGTCGCCGGCACCGTGGTCGAGACCAACCCAGACATGGAAATGGAGCCAGAGGTCATTAACCAGGACCCTTACGGTGGTGGGTGGGTGGCTATAATTGAGGCGTCAGACTGGCCGGCCGATCAAGCTCAGTTGCTAGCTCCCCAGGCCTATTACGAGCATATGAAGGCTGAAGCGGAAGAGGAGGCCGAGAATTTATGAACCAGGACAAAAAAGTTGTTATCGTTCCCTGTAGTGGCATCGGCAAGACCTATGGCACGGTTAGCCGCGAGGCCGCGTATGAAGTCATCGAAGACTTACGACCTGAGCAAGCCCAACTGGTTGCTTTGTCGCTGCTTGTGCTAGGTGACGACGACGCCCGCCTAGCCGTAGCCCAAAACCCAGCTATCGCCATCGACGGCTGCAAATTGGCCTGTGCCAGTAAGATGGTTACGGAGAGTGGCGGAACTGTGGCTCAGGAATATGCAGTACTAGATGTCTACCGTCGCTACCGCCAGTTCAAGCCTCGGGGCATCGCCGAATTGAACGAGGGCGGGCTACAACTGGCACACGCGTTGGCCGAAGAAATAGCCGCCAGCGTCGACGAACTTCTCGCCGACGAAGGAGGTCAAGATGCCTAAGCTACCGCAAAAGAAAGTCGGTATCGTTGCCTGCTCCGGAGAAGAACTGGCCGAAGGAACAGTAACGCGTTTGGCGGCATTGCGTGTGTTGGAAGACCTACGGCCGAACGATACAGTGACGATTTGTTTACCCCTGTTTTTGGCCGGCGGGGAAGGCGATCGCGCTTTCGCCCGCTTTTATCCTACCATCGCCGTCGACGGCTGCCAGCTACGTTGCGCAGCCCGAGCAACCGAGATGTATTCGGGTAAGCCAGCCGCCAGCATCGTGGTCACCGACGTAGTCAACGAAGCCGGGCTGGGCCAGCCTGAGGGCTCGCGCCGCCTGAACGAAGCCGGGTTGCAGGCTGTGGAAGCCTCGGCCGAGCGTGTGGCCATCATGGTTGACGAGCTGCTGAGTAAACGCTGGAGCCGGCGCCAGGGTGCCTATATTGAGGATGAAGAACCGGTCGAAGCAGATGGCAGTTCCAAAACGGCCACCTGCGAATGTGGCTCCGGTATTCCCGTCCAGACAGTCTCCATCAACGGCGAATCGGTGACCCTCATTGCACTACCGGCACTCTTTGAACAGTTCCAGGTAGCCGGAAAACAGCCCACGGCCGGCACCGCCAGCGCGTTGCTGGAACAAGTTAAGGTTTATAATCCTGTTCCCAAAGAATTAGAGGCGGTTTACTTAGAGATATTGCAGCGAGAATACGCTGACTTCTGCGGGGAAAAGGAGCCGGTAACATGAGCAAGACGGCCGTCTATAACACCAGCGTTACTTGGAAGGGCAAACACTGGGGTCACATCGTCATGGGCAATGGCCCGGAGATGGACTTCTCCGCCCCACCCGATGCTGAGGGACACGCTGGTGTGTTCACGCCCGAGGATGCTTTTGTGGCTTCTGTGAACACCTGCATCATGATGATGTTTATCTGGGCCACCGAGCGCTTCAAGCTGAACCTTTTGTCCTACGAATGCCGGGCCGAAGGCACTAAACTTATCGAACTGGACCGGACGGAGATCTTTACTGATGTGCGCCTCTGGCCCCACATCCGGGTCGGGGCGAACGGTGATGACCCGGCCGCGGTGGAATCCCGCATCCAGCGGGCCTTAAGGGCCGCCCGGAAATACAGCCTGGTGGCCAATTCCGTGAAATCCGAGGTCATTATCGAGCCGACGATTGAGATCGAGATCTGAGAGACGCAGGGATGCGGGGACAAAGGGACGAGGAGAACTCCGATCCCCAGCCCCCCATCCCAATTAACAATTCGCAATTCACCATTCACCATTAAAAAGGAGTTTCAACATGCTAACCATTAAAGTTCTTGGCCCCGGTTGCCCCAACTGCCACAAAGTAGAAGAGAACGCTCGCCAGGCGGTCACCATGCTAGGGACGGAAGCCAAGATCGAAAAGGTGACCGACCGGGCCGAATTTCAGAAATACAATCTCCTGGCGACGCCAGGGCTGGTCATCAACGAAAAACTGGTCTCGGCCGGCCGCATTCCCAGCGATACGGAAGTGATGATCTGGTTGGCCGATGCTTTGGAGGCGGTTTAAGGCGTGGTCGTTCTCATGGGCGGCGGGCCCTCATCCATCTACGCCACTCACGCTATGGAGGCTGTAAACCAATGTTCGCTTCTGCCTGCAGAGACGCGGTAGCTGGCCTTCTGTTCAGGAGGCCTTATGCGGGTTGAGAATTATGAGTTAGAGGTCTTCACGCCGCCCTGTGAACCGGGGGCTGAACGCTATTCGGCTGTCGCCCATCTAACGCACAGCATAGCCGAGGTCCTTCCCTACCTCAACGCCATTCTAGCAGGGGCCAACTATATGCCCTCGGCAAATGCGTTGACCTGGAAAAGGGCCAGTCACCTCGTTGCGTTCCACTCCGATCGGGTGGCAGTTAGTAATGTCGCCGACCGGGAAGAAGCCGAAAGGGAACTGGACAGAATGGTTGACTTGGTTAATCGTACATGGGATCGAAGGGCTGAGATAACCGCCGATTATCAAGCCCAGAAACGTCTTTCTCCAATGGCTGTCTACCAATTGCTGCCGCAAACCAACTGCCAACTATGTGGTGAGGCAACCTGTATGGCTTTTGCCTTTGGCCTGATTCAAGGCAAACACACGTTAGAAGAATGTCCGGAACTTGCTACCAACCAAAGAGAAGCTCTGGAAACGCTTTTGTAGCAAACGACTTAGATAGAACGGATGAGCACCGATTTAACAGAAATAGCCCTTAAGAAAGCACAAGCCATTCTGAAGAGCGAATGCAGTCCCATTGGTCTGATGGCTTCCCCCGAAGGCTACCCCCACGTCTGGGCGCGAGACAGCGTCATTACTTCCCTAGGCGCACTGCTTACACCTGGCCATGAATTTTGCTTGAGAAGGTCGCTAGAAACCCTGGCCGGGCAGCAGTCTGAATTAGGCGCCATCCCCAATAATGTCAGCGTGGCCACCGGCCGTTTGGACCATACCAATGCCGGCTCGGTGGACTCCAACCTATGGTTCATCCTTGGCCATGCATTCCAATACCGAGCTACAGATGATCTTGCCTTCTTGCGCCGCCAGTGGCCAGCATTGGAGCAGGCTTTACTCTGGCTGCGCTACCAGGACTCCAACGGCTGTGGCTTGCTTGAAGTCCATGAAGCGGCCGATTGGGCCGACTTATTGGCCAATCGCTATAACATCCTGTATGACAACGTGCTCTGGTTTGCGGTGCTGCGGGCCATGGTCGAGATGGCCGATGCCATCGGGCAAGAAGGGGATCGCTACGCCGGGATGGCCGAAGACGTGCGTCATAAGCTACGGATCGTGCTTTGGATAGGCCCGGAGAAAGAGGATGAATGGAGCGATAGCTGCCCCGGCCACATTGAGTGGCAGCATACCTTGAGCCAGGTTGACCCGGTATTGGTCAAACGCCCATTCTTCCTGCCCTACGTAGCCTTCCGCGACTTTGGCGACTACTGTGACGTCTTTGGCAACCTACTGGCTATCCTTTTCGATGTTGCCAACCCGGCTCAGGAGAAACGTATCCTGGATTATCTTCGCCAGGTAGGTATCACCGAGCCATATCCGGTTCGGGTCTTGCATCCGGTGATCTATCCTGGCAGCAAAGATTGGCGCGAGTATTATCGCAACAATAATCTAAACTTGCCTGAGCAATATCACAACGGCGGCATCTGGCCTTTTGTAGGCGGATTTTATATCGCTGCTTTGGTCAAGGCCGGTCAGGTAGAAGAAGCAGGTCGCCAGTTACAAAAGTTGGCTGAGGTCAACCGGCTCGGTGTTGATGAGGAGTGGGAGTTTAACGAGTGGTGCCACGGCCGAACTGGTCAACCGATGGGCTATCCCCATCAAGCTTGGTCGGCCGGAATGTACCTCTTTGCTTACCGCTGCGTGTCTACTGAGACTGTACCTTTCTTTAGGTAGGCAGCCAGGTTGTAAGCGACTCTAATTCTTATGACTGAATGATGTCTGAGTAAGTGTTCTAACGGGCTAGGCTTAGATGTCTATGCTTCAACGATTATTGAAATATCGACCTAGCCACCACAACCTGTGGATTATATGCCAATATGAGGGTAAGGATGTCCCGATTGATTCCTGATGATTCGACCTTGGACGAAGTTATCGCTGTGATCAAGGCTCTGGCTGAGCCAAATCGCTTCCGTATTTTCGCTGAACTTATGCGTGGCGACTCTTGCAATTGCGAACTGAAAGATAATCTCGATTTGCCGCCAAACTTGCTTTCCCACCACTTGCGAGCACTCAGTGAGGCGGGTCTCGTTACATCACGTCGGGATAACATTGACGGCCGTTGGATCTACTATTCGGTCGATCGCGGAGCGATCGCCCGCTGGCAAGCCTGGTTTAACCAATTCCTCGATCCCGAACGCATTCAGGAGCGGACTGTTTGCGGTCCCGAAGGCCAACAAATACTCCCCATTGGGTCAGAACACCAAAATATTTTGCAATAGCATCATGGCCAGAAACCCGGCCATACCGGCTACCGCGCTGGCCAGGCGTTGCGATTCGTCGGCCCGGCTTTCAGGGATCATCTCGCTCATGACCAGGAAGATCATGGCACCAGCGGCGAAGCCAAACGCATAAGGCAAAAGCGGCCGGAAGGCGATGACCGCCAGGTAGGCCGGGACGGCGGCCAGGAGCTGTGGTACACCGGAGAAAAGCGCCCAGCCCACGCACTGCCAGCCACCTACACCTTCCGCCCGTAGTGGCAAGGAGACGGCCACACCTTCTGGGATATTATGGATGGTGATGGCCACGGCGATGAGTAAACCCAAGCCGATCTCTCCGGAGCCATAGGCCACGCCAATAGCGATGCCTTCTGGGAAGCTGTGGATGAAAAGCGTGGCAATAACCATGATGATCCGCTTGGTGCCCGCTTCTGATAAATCACCCATCACGAAGTCGTGATCGTCCAGCCAATAAGATGTGAGGACCATGACTCCTGCCCCCAGCAAGATGCCAATGGCCACCGGATTAATGCCGGCATCGGCCACACCCGGCATGATCAGATTAAAGACCGAAGCAGAAAGCATAAGCCCGCCGGCAAAAGCCCAGCCAAATCGGGCCAGGTACGCCGGAAAGTCACGAACAAAGACAAATGGCAAGCCGCCCAGCCCATTAGCCAATACAGAAATAGTCGCCGCAACGATGGTATCAGTCAGCGAGGCCACCATCATTCATTACCCCCTTGGAAATTGGATTGGATTGGCATGATTGCCGTGATTTGTGTCGAAACAATGAATAACACAACACTTATCGCAGAATATAGTTGTTTTAAAAATAACTATTAGTAATTTTACGAACAACTATTTTGTTTGTCAAGTCTTATAGTGGGTGACTGGTACTTATTCCTTAAAACGACTGTCTGATTTTCTTGCACCCTCCGATGTAATCCCGCGATGGTTAAAGCGACCAATCGAGGTATACTTTCGGGAAGCCACAGGAGCTTTTTAGCTAACCCAGGCTAGAACAAGATTCGTTTCCAAATTCACCAACCCGGCTGACCCGGGCAAATCCGTACGCGGTTTTTTGCACAGGCAGGTAACCTATGTCCAATTTATCACTCGCCATCTTGGGGACTTACACTGCAACCCTAGATGGTCAACCCTTGCCCAAGTTTCCGACGGTTCGGGCGCAGGCTTTACTGATTTATCTTTTAGTAGAGAAGGCGCTGAACCCGGCCGCCCAACGCCGCGAGGCGCTCATGGAACTTCTCTGGCCGGGCATGCCACCCCAGTCAGGTCGAAAAAACCTGCGCCAAACCATCTACTACCTGCGCCAGACTCTGGGCGATGGTGAAGGCCATACCCCGTTTTTGCTGGCCGATCGTTACACCGTTGAGATCAACCCCGACTACCCCTATACCCTAGATGTGGCCGATTTTTCGAGCCTTCTGGCTGGACCCCAGGATGGCTGGCCCACAGCAATAGACCTTTACCGGGGCGACTTCTTAGCTGACTTTTACCTGGCCGATTCGGCCGATTACGAGGCCTGGATCCTGGCCCGCAGGGAGTTTTTTCGCCGCCAGGTACTGGACGCCTTGGAGGCGCTGACAGTCCAGGCTACTCGCCGCCAGGCATATGACGAAGCCCGTAGTTACGCCGAACGGCAGCTGGAAATCGACAACTTTCGTGAACGGGCTTACCGGCAATTAATGGAGATCCTAGCTCGTAGTGGGTATCGAGAGGAGGCCCTGGCCCAGTATGAGGCTTGCCGCCAATTGCTGGATGAGGAATTGGGCATGGCTCCGGCCCGGCGAACCACGGAGATTTACGAGAGAATCCGGGCGGGGGATCTGGGATTCGACCTCCCCTTGGCTCAGGATGCCCGTGGTTTAGATTTGAAAGAACGGATCGGCGAAGGCGCCTTTGGCACCGTTCACCGCGCCATCCAGCTTACCGTCAATCGCGAAGTGGCTGTAAAAGTCATCCGGCAGAAGTATGCTGACGATCCGGCTTTCATTCGCCGGTTCGAGGTTGAAGCCCAGACCATCGCTCGCCTGGAACACCCCCATATTGTACCCCTTTACGACTTCTGGCGCGATCCCGAAGGCGCTTACCTGGTCATGCGCTACATGAGAGGCGGAGATTTACGTACCAGCCTTAAAGGAGGGCCCTGGGAAGCTGGACCAGCTCTCAAGATGCTGCAACAGCTCTCGGCCGCCTTGTCGGCCGCCCATCGCCAGGGTATTGTCCACCGTGACATCAAGCCAGCCAACATCCTTTTCGACCTGGAGGGGGGCGCCTACCTTTCGGACTTTGGGATCGCCAAGAGCCTGGCTGGGGACGAGCAACTATCCGCCACCTGGGGGTTCATGGGCACGCCCGAATACACTGCTCCAGAGCAGCTCAAAAACGAACCGATTAGCCCCCAAAGCGATATCTATAGCCTGACCATGGTTTTATACGAGACCTTAACCGGTGAAAGACCCTTCGCTGAAGAGTCGATAGCCAGCCTTATCCACAAACATCTCCACGAGCCCGTACCTTCGCTATCGGCCAGCCGGCCGGATCTGCCGCCCCAGATCGACCAGGTCATCCAGCGGGCCACGGCCAAAAACCCGGCCGACCGGTTCGCCGATGCCTTAGAGATGGCCGAAGCTTTTCGTAACGCAACGCTAGATGCGGATGGTTCAGTTGCCGTGACCGTCCCCAAGGTGGAAGTTTACAACCCTTACAAGGGCTTGCGGGCTTTCCAGGAAGCCGATGCTGAGGAGTTCTTCGGCCGCGAAGCTTTAATAGAACAGCTCATCGCTCGCCTCACCCCTACACCCTCACATACCCACACTTCCACACGGTTTCTGGCCGTCGTCGGCCCCTCGGGCAGTGGAAAATCCAGCGTGGTCAAGGCCGGGCTGATCCCGGCCTTACGGGCTGGCACAATTCCGGGCTCGGAAAATTGGTTTGTGGCCGAGATGGTGCCCGGCGTTTACCCTCTGGAGGAGCTGGAAAAGGCCCTCTGGCCAATAGCCGTAGATCCACCGCCGAGTTTGGTAGAGCCCATGCGTCGAGACGAGCAAGGCCTGTTGCGAACGATCCGCCGTATCCTGCCGGTCACCGACGGGGCTGAGTTGTTGTTGGTCATCGATCAATTCGAGGAACTGTTTACCCTGGTCGACGATGAGCGCCAACGGGCCCATTTCGTCGGCAGTTTATTAGCGGCCATTAGCAATCCACACAGCCCGTTGCGGGTAATAATAACCCTGCGAGCCGATTTCTTCGACCGGCCGTTGCAGATCCAACCCCTCGGCCACTGGTTGAAAGAGAACACAGCCGTCGTCTTGCCCATGTCGGCCGAAGAATTGGCCGGGGCCATCCAGAAGCCAGCCCGGCAGCTTGGCATAAAAATGGAAGAAGGCCTGGTCGCCTCCATTGTGGCCGACGTGAAGGACCAGCCCGGCGCCCTGCCCCTGTTGCAATATGCCCTGACCGAGCTCTTTGACCGGCGACAGGATGGGCTGATGACCCGCCAGGGATACCACGAGATCGGTGGCGTGTCAGGCGCCCTCGGCCGGCGAGCGGAGGAGCTATACGCCAGCCTGGATGCGCGCGAGCAGGAAGCAGCTCGCCAGATATTCCTGCGCCTGGTGGCTCTCGGTCCGGGAGCAGAAGCAACCCGAAGGCGGATTTCGCGAGCAGAGCTTGAGGAGATCATGCCCGCTACCAGCACAACGCAGTCATCCGGTCGTGAGGCTGTAGATGGCGGGCAGCAGGCGGCCGCCATTACCCAGGTGATCGATACCTTTGGCCGTTTCCGCCTCTTAACCTTCGACCGGGATCCGTTAACTCGCGAGCCAACTGTGGAGGTAACCCATGAAGCCCTCTTGCAAGAGTGGCCGCGGTTACGGGGCTGGCTGGATGAGAATCGAAACGACATCCGCCTGCAAAGAATGCTGGCTACGGCGGCCGCCGAATGGTTGGCCGCCGGCCGGGATGCGGGCTATTTGTTGCATGGCACACGGTTAAACCAATATGAAACTTGGTTGGGAGATTCCAGCCTGGCCCTGACCAGGGATGAGCTGGCTTATCTCGAAGCTAGCCTGAAGGCCCGGCAGCAGCAAGAAATTGAGGAAGAAGCTCGCCATCGACGCGAGCTGGAAACAGCCCAAAGGCTGGCTGAAACTGAGAAGGCCCGGGCTGAAGAGCAATCCCAGGCTGCCCAAGGCCTGCGCCGCAGAGCCTTATACCTGGGCGTTGCTTTGGCAATTGCGGCCATTCTAGCCCTCGCCGCCATCGTGGCCGGCGGTCAAGCTAACCGAAATGCCGATCTGGCAGCGGCCGAGGCCCAAGCTCGGGCTACCCAACAGGCTATTGCCGAACAGAATGCCGACGTCGCTCAAGAAGAAGCGGCCGCCCGGGCAACGGAACAGGCCCGAGCAGAACGCAGCGCCGCTGAATCTCATAGCCTGGCCTTGGCCTCCGGCGCGAATGCCGCTCTGGCTGACAACGAAACCGACCAGGCCCTGGCCCTGGCAGTGGCTGCCAACCAGATAGATAATCCACCAGCCTTTGCCCAACAAATGTTGTACGAAGCAGCATTGGCGCCAGGCACCATCCGGCGGATCGATGGCGAGGGACTCTTCCGCTGGAAAATGGATATGCATCCCGGTGGCCGTATCGTCGCTTCGGCCGCGGATGATGGATCCATTACTCTTTGGGATGTAGAAACCGGAGCTGAAATCAGGCGATTGGAGGGAGTACACAGCGAACCTGTTGGCGATGTTGCCTTTACACCCGATGGTGAAGCGTTGCTTTCTGGGGGTTATGACGATTTGATCGTGCTATGGGATATTCAAACCAGAGAGGTCATCCGCAGGATGCTGAACCCCAGCGATAACGCAGACCCTCTGGCTGGTGACGTGAATTCTCTGGATATCACACCAGACGGCAGGCTGGTAATTGCCGGTTCAGGAGGCGGGGTGGCGACGCTATGGGATCTGAAGAGTGGCGCGTTAGTAGGCGAGCTGGCCGGGCACGACCCGGAATTACAAGTACAGCCAGCCGTTTTCAGCCCCGACGGTCGGTTAGCGGCTACCGGTTCTGAAGACACCACCGTCATTTTATGGGATGTCGCCGATCAATCCCTTCTGCACCGTCTCGAAGGCCACGATGATGTCGTGTTTGCCTTGGCCTTCAGCCCGGATGGGAAAATGCTAGCCTCAGGATCCTTTGACAACAACGTCATCCTCTGGGATGTGGCTTCGGGCGAACCACTTTCTGTGCTGGAGGGGCACCATGATTATGTATTCGACGTCGCCTTTAACGAGGACGGCACCCAGCTCCTATCATCTTCGCGCGATCAGTCAGTGATCAGGTGGGATGTCGCGACTGGTAAACCGCTACAAACTTATCAAGGGGAGGCAGGTCGTATCTTGAGCGTTGATTACATTGACGAAAAACGGGGCATTTCAACCGCCAGCACCGGTAACCTGCGGATCTGGGCCCTAGATGACGAAATGGTTCAGAGCAATTTTCGGCTCACAAACGATCTATTGGCATCTCTAACTCAGAGTGAAGACGGCCATCTGGCGGCCGCTGGTTTAAATAAAGAGATCCGGCTGGTGAACTTGGAAACTGGAGAGGTGCTTGGAGATTTCACCATATCAGGTGAGATTCCTGGGGATCTCCCTCTGTCCCGGGGCGATGTCACCGCTCTGGCCTTCGATCAGGCTGCTGAACATTTACTTTCTGGCATGGATGAAGGAACGATTATCCTGTGGGACGTGGAACGCGGACGGGAAATGCGTCGCTACGAAGGACATGCCAACCGTATCCTCGATCTGGCCTTTAGCCCGGATGGCCAACAGTTTCTGTCAGCCTCTGATGATAAGTTCATGATCTTATGGGATGTGAATTCCGGCGATATCATTCATCGCTTCAACAGCCCAACTGACACGATTAATGCCGGTGCCTTCAGTCCCGACGGTCGCACGCTAGCTGGTGGGTTTGGTACTTTCCGTTACCTCATCGAAGGGGATTTCCAGGACAATAACATCCATCTATGGGATGCAGCCAGCGGGGAGGAAATTCTACAATTAACCGGTCATGAGGGGCCGGTAACCGCATTGCAGTTTAGTGCCGACGGCCGGACCCTCTTATCCGGTTCCATCGACGAAACAGTTCGCCTGTGGGATGTGGCCAGCGGAGAGCAGATACGCCGTTTTGATGGGCACACGGGAGGTGTGTTCGACGTCGCCTTCAGCTCCGACGGGAAATACGCGGCATCAGGGGCGGCCGATGCGATGGTTATCGTCTGGAACGTGGCCACTGGCGATCGCCTGCGCCAATTGACCGGTCATGAAGGCCTCGTTCATCACGTCCGCTTCGAACAAAATGGTGATAGGTTGTGGTCGGCCGCTGAAGACGGCCAGTTAAGATTATGGAACCTTTCACTTGACCTGGAGGAACTCTTGTCCTGGACCCAGGCCAACCGCTATTTGCCTGAATTTACCTGCAATCAGCGAGCACAATACCGTATCGAGCCCCTTTGCGAAAATGATAAATAAAAGGGGCCGCTGCAAACCTGTTTTAACTGGCTTCTGGCTTTGGCCATGCATTTCAATGCACGGCTCTGTACAATAGGCAACTCTTTTTGAGAATATGCTTTCCAAAGCACTCTAATTGACTGAATATCCATTTCAAGACCAGAGGTGAATCGTGAAGGTTTTAGTAACAGGCGGAGCCGGTTATATCGGCAGCGTGGTGGCATCACAGCTCGTCGAAGCTGGGGATTCCGTCGTCGTTCTTGACAATCTATACCAGGGCCACCGGGCGGCCGTACATCCTGAGGCTCATTTTGTGGAAGGAGACCTGGCGGATAAGGGGCTGCTGGATAGGCTTATGGCCCAACACCGACCCGAGGCGATCATGCACTTCGCCTCTCATACCCTGGTGGGCGAGTCGGTGGAAAAACCCTTTCTCTACCTGGGTGACAATGTCCAGAACGGTTTAAATCTGCTTCAGGCGGCTGTGGACCATGGGGTGCAGCGCTTCATCCTCTCCTCCACGGCCAACCTCTTTGACGACCCCGAGTCCATGCCCATTTCCGAAAAAGAACGGATCGTCCCTGGCAGCCCTTACGGAGAGTCCAAGTTCATCCTGGAGCGACTGCTTTATTGGATGGATCGGATTTATGGCTTGCGCTATGCCGCCTTACGTTACTTCAATGCCTGCGGCGCGGCCTCGCCCGATCTAGGCGAAGACCATGACCCGGAAACCCACCTGATCCCCCTGGTCCTACAGGTAGCCCTGGGCCAGCGAGAGAAGATAGTCATCTTTGGCGACGACTACAGCACGCCGGATGGCACTTGCATCCGCGACTACATCCACGTGCTGGACCTGGCCCAGGCCCACATCCTGGCCTTGCGTGCCCTGGCCCAGGGCAGCCGGACTTACAACCTGGGTAATGGTCGCGGGTTTAGCGTAAAAGAGGTGGTGGAAACGGCCCGGCAAGTGACCGGACACCCTATCCCGGCCGAAATTGGCCCCCGCCGGCCGGGCGACCCGGACATCTTGATCGCCGGTAGCGAGAGCATCAAACGAGATTTAGGCTGGCATCCCCAATACCCTGATTTAGTCGAAATCATCGACAGCGCCTGGCAGTGGCATCAAAAGCATCCCCTTGGCTATAGTGATAAATGACAGGCTGGCTGTGGCTCAAAATGACGGAACGGCTAATCGCCCGGCAGCCTCCCCGCTCAGGCTGCCGGCATAGAGTAAATACAGCGAGGCGACTCCCACGACGATCGGGACCAGGATTAAGATAAACATCGTTTCCCTCCCCTTTTAATTTTTTCATGGTGATAGGCTGCCATTTCCTGACCGCCTTGTGCTTTTTTGATGTAACCCAAACTGGGAAATGGCGAGAAATGATACAAGGTGGCGAGCGCTTTCTTTTTTGCTGCAAGGCCATATGTCCGACGGTATGACCTGGCGCAGCAATTGCCCGGATTTCGGGGCCGATCTCTCACTCAGCACGAATGAGTTCGATTTTTTCGGCAAGTGGCAGGAGCTTTTGGCGAGCGAAATCGGCCGATCATTCCGACCCTTGTGCCAAGCTGAACTCTAGTATCCAGAATTCCCATTCTTCCTGCCATATGACAAACCGGGTTGCATCAGGTGAGGCATATCCGTTTTACCGATAAGATTGCCGTCGTTGATGGCTAAGCAGTCGATCATTCCGATTTTGAGCCGGTGAGCCTCAAGCACAATTTAATTTCTCCGGTACGTTGCTTCGCCCATTGTTCCCTCGACAGTATGGTATCCATATTATCCGGCTGGTTGTTCCCCAGCACCCTTCTGGCACTCTTGTAATTCAGTAGTAAAGTCCTATGATGGTAGTGACTCATTAGAAAGCTTACTATCTTTAGATCGCCAATTATCCGGCGGGATGATTGAGTGAATCGATAAGTTATGAACATATTATTGATTTTGTCGATGATAAAGGCTTGTTTTCCGATTGCGAAACGCTTAGACGACTGACGGTTCCGGCTGCCAGGCAAAGAAGGGCCATGCAAGTTCCGTAGCTGGGACAAAAATATTAAGGTACTCCTTATCTTAGATAAGAGATTGAATCATTCGGATTGAATAAGCACTCTGTTATATTGCAATAATGCGGAGATAATTCTCAATCGCCACAAACCATGGTGATGCCGCTGAATTTGGCAGCGCTATAACGGCCTCTATAGGCCGCTTAAACAAATACCAGCGATTCTGCTGTACTAGATGTGAGCTCCACGAAGTGCAGTTTTTTGCTTTTTTGAAAAGGGATTAGACGTCTCATGGGTAAACCGATGAAAGTTATCAATTATGGTCGTCGTAGATTCACATTTCGAAAGGGGAAGAAAATCAACACCAGCACATCGATCACGGAAAGGTCGCTTCAAGGTGAAGACGAAGAAGCTTTCACCGAGCGCCTGATGAAGAAATACGGCAACCAGCAAGGAACGATTGAAATTGTCTTTAAAGGTGGCCAACCAGATTATGCCATCATCACTTTGGAACAGGAGATGTAGCCTCGTTGCATTGTTATCTCATTGATCTATTTCGAGGATGACCATGAAAAATTGGTATGCGTTGCACACAAAAGTGAATTACGAAAGGAAGGTTGCACGCATATTGTCGCTCCGCGACATCGAAACATACGTGCCAGAAATACAATTCAGCTCCCAAGACCAGGTAAGGATTCGCCCTTTCTTTCCGGGCTATCTCTTCATGCACCTAGATCTTGATACAGCTAATCCTGCCCATTGGCAGTGGACGCCCGGTCTGAGGCGCATCGTTGCCTATGGTAGAAAGCCAATCCCGGTGCCCGAAGAAGTTATCTCTCTCATCAAGCATAAGCTGGATGAAATGGCCAGCAAAAAAGGACGCCGGGCATTTGACTTCGAACCAGGCGATATCGTACGCATTAAGGATGGTCCGTTTGAGGACATGCTGGCCATCTTTGATAAAGAAACCTCGCCGGAAGGTCGCGTACAGGTGTTATTAACCGCCTTGAACCGCTCTGTCCGGCTTAGCATTGCCGGTTCAGACCTGGAGAAGGTCTCAAATGAAGTGAAAGAAATGCCCGGAATGCCAAGCAAGCGTCCACGGCGCACGCGCGGCCGCGGACGGCGCATCCGCCGCTCCTGATTCAAGCGCTCTTTGTTGT
>Ga0209536_100004713_pt1 | contig 21491 bp, 26 predicted proteins | sample DeeMarSeWOR28_12_FD_187461 | JGI IMG/M metagenome (GOLD analysis project Ga0209536, IMG submission 187461) | Marine sediment microbial communities from White Oak River estuary, North Carolina - WOR-2-8_12 (SPAdes) (version 2) | ecosystem: Environmental > Aquatic > Marine > Intertidal zone >... | reverse complement strand
CGCTACACCTTGAAACCCGGCGTCCGCCGCGCCCTATTTGATGCGGCCTGGGCCCACGTCCGGACCTCACCCACCTCTCCGACCAGGAAGTCGTCGCTCTCGCACTCGAGCGCCGCAAGGGCGCGTGGGCCGAGCTGGTCCTCAGACACAAGGAGCGCGTCCGTTGGATCATCGGCCGCCAGGTCGGTACTGAAGAGCACGTGGAGCAGCTCGCTCAAGACACCTTCTTCAAGGCCGCGATGTTCCTCGAGAACTACCGCCCCGAAAACAGCTTCGTGGACAGTTTCTACGGGGACTTCTACGTAGTTGACGTGCCGTGACTAGTCGCTGACTGGATCCGCAAGGCAAAGCTCAGGGTCGTTGCGGAGGAACTCGACAGCTTGGTGCGATGCCGCGGTGGACTACAAGGCGATACAGCGGTGAGGCCTGAGGTCGACGCGGCCTGTAGACACCGCTCGGCGCGGTGGTGTGCCGAGGCTGCGGTTTCTGTGCAAAGCCCGCTGCTGCTTCCATGAACCCGCCGCTTCCAGGTGGAAGCGGGTATTGTGGGATGTGGCAACGTCAGCGACGGTACCGGAATTATGCGTTCGGGTGCGGATCTATGCGGCAGCCGTCACCTGCTATCGCATGCTCGAGGCCGCCGGCGGCGGGCTCACCACGTCGAGGTGACTCAGCAGCACCAGCTCCCCAGTAGTCGCGACGTCCGAGTAGTCGTACTGGTCGGGCCCTCTTTCTTTTTTCGGAACCCCAATGATCGAGCGGGGGGAAGGAATGGTCCGACTGGGATCTCGTGGCAAGGGATGGCCACGGGGTCCATGAAACCATCTCGACCTTCCGTGTGTCTCACTACTGTGGCGCCTCATATAGTGCAATATGCGATAGAGTCGTGCCGTGGGGATATCGGGTGCCGTGGGCCGCTTCGGAGCAGGGCGAAAACGGGAGCTGCGAGAGAAGGCGGGGGGGGGCAGGGCGGCGGCCAGAAATACGGGCCAGGACAACGGTCCGGGACCCCGGTCCAGGGCCACGGCGCCGCACGGCGGCGAAAAAGAACGGAGGGATGGAGCACGATGACGGATCAACGAAACCTTGAGGCCTTTCTTCCCCTGAGCGACCTGGCCCTCCACGTGATGCTGACGCTGGGGGACGGTCCCCTTCACGGGTACGGCATCGGGAAGGAAATCGAGGAGCGGTCCGGGGGGCGGTTGAACCCCACCACCGGAGGGCTTTACCAGGCGTTGAAGCGACTGGCGGAGGACGGTCTGGTAAACCACGCGCCGGATGCAGAGGCGGATTCCCCGGATGCCCGACGCCGGTATTTCCGCCTGACGCCCCTGGGCCGTCAGGTGGTCGGGTTGGAAATGGAGCGGCTCCAGGGCCTGGTAACAGTGGCTCGGGAGAAGAGTCTTTTCCCCCGGACGGTGTGAGGAGAAAGTCACGATGTGGACTGAACGTGTGTATCGGGTTCTCCTTCGTCTCTATCCGACCGCGGATCGGGAGTGGGCCGCCGACATGCTGGAGACCTATCGCCGCCGGGCGGCTTCCGTGAAGGACCGTGGGCGTCTCGTGCGCTTCACCTTCCATCTACGGGAATGGGGCGGGGTCGCTTGGGTGGCCCTGGGCTCCCGACGGGGCCGGGGAGTGGCCGGACGCCACTTCCGTCACGGAGCCCGGAGGTTGGTTCGAAACCCAGGGTTCGCCCTGGCGGGCATCCTGACCCTGGCGCTGGGAATGGGGGGCACCGTGGCCATCTACGCGGTGTTGGACAGTGTGATCCTGAACCCCCTCCCGTATCCGGAGCCCGACGAGCTGGTCTGGATGGATAATGCCGGGCCGGGCATCGACCTCACGGAGGGGCTGGGCTTCACCCCGGGAATGGTCTATCACATCTCCCGGCACCAGCACACCATGACCTCCGTGGGCGCGTTCTCCACCGACGCGGTGACGGTGACGGGGGACGGGGATCCGGAGCGGGTGCGGAGGGCCCTCGCGACGCCCTCTCTGGGGGAGGTCCTGGGCGTGCCGCCGGAGAGGGGCCGGTGGTTCCTCGAGGGGGACGGAGAGCCGGGTGGGCCTCCGGTGGTGGTGCTGAGCTACGCCCTCTGGTCCCGACGGTACGGGAGCGACCCGGCCATCGTTGGCCGGACCATCCTCATCGACAACACTCCCACGGAAGTAGTGGGGGTGATGCCACCGTCCTTCCGGTTCCCCGACGACGAGGTGCGCCTCTGGCTTCCGCTGCACCTGGACGGAACCACGACCCTCGGCGGGTTCTCGCTCCAGGTCGTCGGCAGGATGCGGGCGGGGATCACGCCGTCGGAGGTCAGGGGCGAAACCCAGGCGCTCTACCGGCGTCTCGCGGAGAGCTTCCCGGACGAGCCGGGACAGGTTCGATTCATCCTGGAGTCCGTCGGCATTTCGGCGCTGGTCACCTCGCTGAAGAATTCCGTGGTGGGGCCGGTGGCCCGAATGCTCTGGATCCTGCTGGGAACAGTGGGGATCGTCCTCCTCATCGCCTGCGCCAACGTGGCGAACCTCTTCCTGGTCCGGGCCGAGAGTCGGCAGCGGGAGGTGGCGGTCCGGGGGGCCCTGGGGGCGGGCCGCCTGGACCAGGTGTACGATGCCCTGGTGGAAGGGGTTCTCCTCTCTGGGCTCGGGGGATTGGCGGGCCTGGCCCTGGCTCAGGGAGCGATTCGGTTCCTGGTGCACCATGGCCCGGCGAGCCTCCCCCGACTCCAGGAGGTGGGCGTGGACGGAAGCGTCCTGGTGTTCGCCCTGGGGGTCATGACCCTGGCTGGCCTCGGCTTTGGCGCCATTCCCCTCTTCCGGCGAGAGTCCAGCATCGTAGGCACCCTCCGGGCCACCTCCGGCGCAACGGCGAGCCGGGTCCGGGTGCGGGGACGGAGCCTCCTGGTGGCGGTCCAGATGGCCCTGGCGGTGGTTCTGCTGGTAGGCTCGGGCCTCATGGTCCGGAGCTTCCTTCACCTGAGAACGGTGGACCCCGGGTTCGAGGCTAGTCCCGAGGTCCTCACCCTCTCCTTCGGCCTGCCCGCCTCCAACTACCCGAGCGGGGAGGAGGCGGCGGCCTTCAGCCAGGCACTGGTCGCCGGGATCCGGGGGCTCCCGGGGGTGGAGGGGGCGGGGGTCGTCACCTGCCTTCCTCTGGACGGATGGTGCAGCGGGAATCATGTGAGCGTCGAAGGGCGGGTGGTGCCGGAGGGAACCCTTCCGCCCGTGGTGGCAGTGCGACGAGCCGGGCCGGACTACTTCCGGACCATGGGGATCGAGGTCCTGGAGGGACGGGCCCTGGACCAGACCGACACGGAAGGGGGCCCGCCCGTGGTGGTGATTAGCCGGTCCCTGGCGGAGGGCTACTTCCCCCAGGAGAACCCTCTGGGCCGGCGTGTGACCCTGGGATCGGGCACAAACTGGAGCACTGTCGTGGGCGTGGTGGAGGATGTCCCGGCTCTGGACCTGATGCGGGTCGGCGATCCCCTCATCTACTTCCCCCTGATGGGGCCGGTGAACATCGGTGTGTCCGCCCGCAGCGGAGCGGTGGCGGTCCGGGCCCGGAACGCCGTTGGGCTACTGGGCGCCATCCGGGCCCAATTCGCCGACGTGGACCCCAACCTCGCCGTTGCCCGGGTGCGGACCACGGAGCGGATCGTGGCCGACGCCAGCGCCCGGATGGCCTTCACCATGGTGCTCCTGGTCCTGGCCGGGGGTGTGGCCCTGGTTCTGGGAGCGGTGGGGATCTACGGCGTGATCTCGTACCTGGTGGGGCGCCGCCGGGCCGAGATGGGAGTTCGCATGGCCCTGGGAGCCAGGCCCTCGGAGGTGAGGCGGATGGTGGTGTGGGAGGGGGCCCGGGTGGCCGGCGTCGGTTTGGTGGCGGGAATGGCGATAGCTCTCAGTCTCACCCGGTTGATGGGAGCCCTCCTCTTCGAGGTGGAGCCGACGGACCCCGTCACCTTTGCCTCAGTCGGACTCGGCCTCCTGGCGGTGGCCCTGGTGGCGTCCTGGGTTCCGGCTCGGCGAGCCGCGTCGACGGATCCAGCCGGGGCCCTTCGGGCGGAGTAAGGGTTCCGGAGCCAGCCTCCAACGCCGCTATATGCAACCTTTTCCAGATTTCATCCACCCAATGGAAAAAATGGGGTCAGAGTGAAGGGACAGAATCATCAGAATGAAGGGACAGAATCAACAGACTCTTGGTGAGATGGAGCACCTCGTGCTTCTGGTCGTCCTCCGACTGGGAGACCAAGCCTACGGAATGTTGATTTCGGAAGAGCTATCGGAGCGCACCGGCCACGACATCGCTATCGGATCGGTCTATGCCGCCCTCGACCGTCTGGAGAGGCGTGGCTACATCACCAGCCGCATCGGGGACCCCACTCCGCAGCGTGGGGGGCGCGCGAAACGGCACTTCACCGCAGAGCGGCAGGGCGTGGAAGCGCTTGCCGCATCGCAGGCACTCCTTCTGGGTCTCTGGGACGGTGTCGAACTCGATCGCTGTGGGAATTTGAATCCACTCAACTCAAGTATGCCGCATTGCATTGGAGCTGTCCAACCACTCGGCCTAGCATTGTGACATCCCGCTGTCGAGTCGAACGTGCAAGGAGGACGGGATTTGCTGCCAAAACCCGGTGAAGAGCGATATCGGAACGGTGATCGGGTCACCCGGGCAAGCCAACGATCCCCGGCGGTGATCGTCGGGGCATGTCATGTCAGCGTGCTACTAAGCCGAGGTGCTCGTGACGGCGGACTTCCAGCGTCTGGGCGGAGCGCGCGGGTGTCGGCGACTTGGCGCGGTGCGTCGCAGGTGGTCGAGAATGCGGTGGATGATCTGCGGTTCGGTGATGAACGCGACTATGCGCATCTCTGCACCGCAGCGGGGACAGGCTAGGGGATCGACCTCGAAGATGCGGTGCAGCAGCTCGGCCCAACGCCGGCCAGCCTCACTCAGCGCCTCGGGCTCGGGGTCGACGCATGTGATCGGGTGTTCCACGCCTGCCTCGGCGGCCTTACGCCGCATTCCCCTCACGCGCGATGCGTACCAGCCGTAGTAGCGCTGTAGCACTTGGCCCTTGTTGGGGATGTGGCTCACTAGGCGGGCCAGGAACTCCAGTGCATCGGTGGTCTCGCTGCCCGCGGTCGGGCCGGTAGGCTTGTCGGAGTGGTAGGTGACCGCGCTCTGTCGTTCGTCGTACTCCATACGGCCGAGGGCGACGGGGTTTCGGGCACAGTAACGGGCAAGACGTACGGTCAACTCCTTGTCGTCGGCCGCGGACCAGACGGCGTCGTGCACGTGGAATCCCGAGTGCGGCCAGGCGAGCATGCCTCGAGCCGTCTCGATGTCCATGAGCTCACGCTTGACGAATAGCTCGAGCACGGCACGGCGGAACGCCTCGGTGAGGATCGCTACATCGTGCAGCGGCAAGCGGACAAAGGTACCGTCGGGCCGGAACCCGCCATCGGTGACGAGCATGTGGAGGTGGGGATGCCAGTTGGCCAGGGAGCCGTGGGTCTGGGTCGATGAGACGATGCCCACCGAGAGATCACGCTCGCCCAGGGTGGCGCGGATGAACGCGGTGACGCTGCGGGCCGCAACCCGGAGAGATCGCCCAGCAGGGAGCGGTGGTAGAGGAAGTAGGGTCTCCACTCCACCAACCTGTTGAAGGGCTACGATCCGGCCACCAAGACCTTTGAGACCACCTGGTCGGAGATCGACGTCAGCTGTGAGGCGTGTCACGGGCCGGGATCCCGTCATGTCGCTTGGGCGGAGCTGCCGCCGATGGCTCGGCCTCCAAGTGATGATTACGAGTTGGTGATCCCGACCAGCGATATCACGGCCCGGCAGCAGGTAGAGCTTTGTGCACCGTGCCACTCTCGCCGCACAGAGCTGGGGGACTACGACCACAGACGCACAAACCTGTTAGACAGCCAGCTTCCAGCGCTGTTGCGCGAGGGCTTATACCATCCGGACGGACAGATCTTGGAAGAGGTATACGTCTACGGTTCGTTCGTTCAGAGCAAAATGTACCGCAACGAAGTTCACTGCAGCGACTGTCACGACGTGCATAGCCTCACGCTGGTCGAGGAGGGAAACCAGTTGTGTCTCCAATGCCACCGCGGTGATACCTACGACAGTTACGAGCACCATTTTCACCAGAAGGTGTACCGGGGCGAGCCCAGCGACGGTGCTCTCTGCGTGAAGTGTCACATGGTCGAGCGGCCGTATATGGTCATCGACTGGCGGGCGGATCACAGCCTGAGGGTGCCGCGTCCGGACCTCACACTCCAGATCGGCGTACCGAATGCCTGTGGCCAGAGCGGCTGCCACGACGACCAGACGGAAGAGTGGTCGGCCAGGTACTACCGGCAGTGCTACGGTGAGGCGAAGAGACCGCACTACTCAGGCACACCGCTCTCACGAGCCTAGACAAAATGCCCTACGGGGTGGGTCGTTACTTGGTTCAGGAAGCTTGCTGGGAGTGCGCCGACGCCTTCGACAAGGAATTTCCTTCACGCTCCCCAAGGCAGCGGCTCTGCTGCGTGGTGTACTTTTGCCGTCTCGCGCCGCGTCATGTACGTGGTACCGGCCACGCTCACGGCTGCGCCGATCCACGTCCATATGTCCGGAAATTCCGCAAACACGAATAGACCCATCACCGCCGCCCATGTCATCTGCATGAGCATCACCGGCTCGACCAAGCTCACATCGGCGAGTTTGTAGGACTCTATGAACAGAATGTGGCCCGCAGTTCCGAGGGCACCTATCAACGCCAAGAGGCCGACGTGCTCAAGCGAAGGGCGCTGCCACACGAACAGGGCCGGGACCAGGGTGAACCCCATCATCATGAAGGTGAGGTAAGCGACGATCGCGGCAGTGCTGTCCGTGCGGGACAGGCTCTTCGCGATGAGCTTGGATGTAGAGACGCAAACTGTCGCAGCGAGAACCAGACCCGCCCCGAAGCTCACTGGCTGCAAACCTGGCCGCACGATGATCAAGGCTCCACCGATCGCGACCGCCATCCCGATCCAGCGACTGGGGTTCACCTGTTCCTTGAAGAACAGTATGGCGCCGATCGTCACAAAGACCGGCCCCACGAGGGATAGCGAAGTCGCATCGGCAACTGGGAGCAGACTCAGTGATGTGAACCACGCCAACATGGATACGGTGTTCACCACGGCCCGAATTGCGTGCGTTCCTATGCGCTGCGTGCGTAGCGCCACGATTCCACCCGTCACGAACCAGGGCATGAAGGACAGCACACCGAACAGATTGCGGAAGAAGGCGATCTCGAACGGGTGGAGGTCGCTCGACAGGTAGCGGATGCCGATGTGCATACACGCAAAACACACGGTAGCCACCAACGCCAGCAGCACCCCCCGCAACTCCGGGCGAAGGCGTCCAAAGCCGCCGCGAAGCGGGCTAGGGATCACGTCTGAGCCTGATGAGATTAGTCTCAGCTGCGACGTGGCCGAGCCTTGCCCAATACGGCTCTGCCACGATCTCGCGGAGCAATTGCATTGCCCTGTTCGTGTCTCCCTCGACCAGATGCCAGACCGCAACGCCGTAGGCAACTGTCGACCATTGCGCGCCCCACCTGTTCCGGTCTAGCAGCTCTGGTTCCGGTTCCAACCCCTTGAAGAACAGGAGCAAGTGGTAGTAGTGCTCATTGTTGTCCGGTTTGATGATGCTGGCGCCATACTCCGGCAGTTCTCCCTCAGACAAGGAGAGGTCCTCGGAGATCGAGTCGAGCAGGTGTGAGGCCTCCTCGTGGTGTCCGGCGCGCCGCAACGCGCGATAGCGCCAGGCCGTGATCGCTACGAGAGACTGCGGGTCTGTCGCGACGAACATGCAGTGACGCGGATCGCCCGGGACCCTGCCGGCTTCCGCCAAGGCCAGTGCGGCCTCGTCTCGGGCCAGCGACGTGCAACGGCCGTACTCCTGAGCGGCGTCGTCGAACCGGCCGGTCAAGTAGTAGGTCAAGCCGCGTAGATACGCCGAGTTGAAGCCGTACGGATCCAGCTGCACCGCCCTGTCCAGATCGTCGAGAGCTGCGTCGAACTGCCGCAGTCGAATCAGTCGGTGAGCCCGACCGAGATGCAGCCGGTAGTCGTTCGGTGCGATCTCCAATCCGCGGCCATATAGCTCCACCGCCTCGGTGTAGCGCCAGACGTCCTCTCTCGCGAAGGCGGCCTCCAGGATCAGGTCCACGTTCTCGGGGTCCAGCGACAGGGCATCGTCGGCGCTTTGGATACGTTCTGCTTGGGCCTGGCTGGGCTGCAGGGGTACCAGCGACGACTCGCGATCCTGACGGGTGCCATCACACGCCAGGGCGCAGAGTACGACCGTGGCGGCCACCGTCACGGATCCCAGTGTCAGGCGCTCTGGTTTCATCTGCGGTTTGGTGCCATGACTGTCCATCTCGAATTCCTCGCAGCCTTGTGACCAGGGGCGTACACCTCATGACCTTCACCCCCCATGAGCACAAACGAGACCTGACCCAGCGCGTCCTCACTGGTGTCTTCGGCGGTGATCTGCACTACCTTACACCGCCCGGGCATACCGTCGCCGTCCAGGCGGATCTGGTTGAAGCATTTCGTAACCTCGACCAGGGCGAGTTGAGTGGCTGGCTCCTGGATAGGACGTTGCTTTCTTCCTTGCCAAGCCCGCCAAGTATGGCAGTCTGGAATCGCGGCGTCCAGCGCTTCGGGTGAGCTTGGCAAAGTCTCCTGGTTCAACTTGAAGGTCGTGTCTTGGCAGAAATGCTTGGGTGACACGGGTGATGTTTGGGCCCCGCAAGGCAGGTAGCCACAGCCGCGCAACCCGACGAGCCCCGAGCAGATCAGTGACGGTACCGCAACCAGGGAGCTGGGCGCGGATCCGTGCGTCGGCGCATGCGGAGCCGAAGCTGATTTGACGAGGAGCTTAGGGTGGGGGCAGCGGTATGCATGCCGCGCAGTCGTCCCAACTCGCGAGTGAAGGACCTCCCCGACATCGCTCTGTTGGCAACCGTGCGTGACATCGATATTGTGACGTTGCGCAAGGCCATCGAACAAACGTTCAAGCACAGGGCGACATACCCAGTACCAGCGTCGGTTCCCGGGCCTCCCGATGCTTGGGCTTCCGTGTACGCGCGAATTGCAGAAAGCGACGGGCTCAAGTGGTGCACGCTTGTTGAGCTCACAGAGGCTGTGCAGACCTTCCTGAATCCGGTGCTCGCCGGTGCGAGCGCACGGTGGGGAACCGAAGCCTGGACCTGGCAGGAACACCGAAGCTCCTTCTGTCCCGGTCGCCCGAACCGCCGCTCACAGTGCGGCGGTGCCACCTTCCTGCCAGCCATGGCTCGAAGCCAATTGTTCGTGTCGCCAGTCTTTTGCCCAATCCCACTCCGAGAAAAGCGTTCCTCTCCTTGTAGTCATGCTCCCCCCAACCCATGCCGCCTTGGACACTCACGGCAAATGGATGACTCGGACCTCTGGGCCCGAAAAGCTCAGGAGTCGGAACTCGCTTTCGTAGCTCTGAAGATCAACATACATCTGCTCAAGATCGGTGGTGCCCACAGCAGGCGGACCTTTGATGAGCGACCACCACCGCCCTTAGTCGGCGTGACGATTGCTGCTTCAAGCATATAAGGCCAGCCCAGGTCCTTTCATCATTTGTGATTGAGGCTCTAGCTCAGCCGTCCATCGATCGTGCTCCTGTCTGGCATGGAGGCGAACACGTATATTGCGGCCAAGCTGGAAGAGGCATCCGAAGGAGGACGTCATGCTCGGTGGATACGCGAACAGGATCGGTTTCGTCGATCTGACGGCAGGCCGTGTCGAGGACAGGGACTCACCGGAGGACTGGAAACGCAAGTACATCGGTGGGCGGGGTATGGGGGTCAAATATGTCTTCGAGAACGGCCCAGGGGTCGATCCCCTCTCACCAGAAAACATCCTGTGCTTCATGAACGGGCCCCTGACGGGCACCGAGGCGAACATGAGTGGCAGGATGGCGGTGGTCACGAAGTCTCCGCTGACAGGCACAGTCACGGACAGCCATCACGGTGGGTGGAGCGCCGCCCGGCTGCGCTGGGCCGGGTTCGACGGCCTGATCTTCAGCGGCAGGTCGGAGACACCGGTCTATGCCTACGTCACCGGAGACGGAATCGAGTTGCGCGACGCCTCGGAGGTGTGGGGCAAGAACGTTCACGAGACGGTGAAGTTCTTCCAGGACAGGTACGGCAAAAAGGACCTGTCCATCATCACCATCGGCCAGGCTGGTGAGAACCTGTGCCGCTTCGCCAACTGGATGAACGAGGACGACCGGGCCAGCGGCAGGGGCGGCACCGGATGTGTCGGCGGCAGCAAGAACCTCAAAGCCATCGTCATCAAGGCCGAGAAAGCCATCCCCCCAGCGGTGGATCGCGACCGTTGGAAGGAAGCCCATAAACGCGCCCTCTCCACCATCATGGCCGAGGAGAACATCACGAGTCCGCGAAAGGGCGGCCTGTCGGTGTACGGAACGAACGTGCTGATGAACATCGCAAACAGCATAGGCGCCCTGCCCACAAAAAACAGCCAGAAGACGGCCTTCGGTGATGGGGCAGAGTCCACGAGCGGTGAGTATGTCAAGGAGAACATGCTCGTCAACGATCCCACCTGCCACGCCTGTCCGGTCGCCTGCAAGAAAGAGGTGGAGGTCAAGGAGGGCCCGTGGAAAGGGCTGCGCATGGAATCGATGGAGTATGAGTCGGCTTGGGCTTTTGGCGCCAACTGCGGGAACAGCGACGCGAACGCCATCGCCATGCTGATCGACCAGTGCAACGACTACGGCGTCGACACCATCGAGATGGGCAACGTCGTATCCGTGTACATGGAGGCCTGTCAGAAGGGATTCGCCGACGGCGGGAACCTCGAGTGGGGGGATGGCGAGGGCATGGTGGCCTTGCTCGACATGGTTGGCCGGCGCGAGGGGGTAGGCGGCCAGCTGGCCGAGGGTGCTGCCCGTGCGGCCGAGTCCTTCGGACATCCCGAGATCGCCATGGCAGTGAAGGGACAGGCCATACCAGCCTACGACCCCCGCGGGCTCAAGGGGATGGGCATTGGGTTCGCCACCTCCAACCGGGGCGCCTGCCACCTGCGTGCCTACACTCCCGCCGCAGAGTTGGGAGTCATGCCCTTCGGATCACTCAAAGTCGATCCCCTCGCTTGGGAAGGAAAAGGCGAGTTGGCCATGATCTTCCAGAACGTCCATGCCTTCTCCGACAGCCTGAACCTCTGCAAGTTCAGCGCTTTTGCCGAGGGGGTGGACGAGTACGCACAGCAGTATTCCGCCATCGTGGGCGTACCGTTCACCGGCGATGACGTGCTGAGGACTGGGGACCGCATCTACAACCTGGAGCGCCACTACAACAACCTGGCCGGGCACGGCGAGGGTAGCGACACCTTGCCCAACCGGTTCACCGAGGAGCCCTCCGACCAGCCGGGTTCGGAAGGCCACGTTTGCGAGCTGGCATTAATGCTGGAGGAATACTACGAGAAGCGCGGCTGGGTGAACGGCGTCGTGCCGGAATCGAAGCTGAAGGAGTTGGAGATCATCTGACCGGGGTCGTTCCTATCAGGCCCCTGCCCGGAGCGTCTTCAGCGAGAAGCGCTCCATGAACTCATCCGCCAAGTAATCCTCGATCTTGAGGATCACCCTCGTTTGCCCGACGGACAGGGAGCCGAGGCGAAACGACTGCATCTTTTCCAAGTCCGCCTGCCATCCGGGCCCTTCCACGTGCTCCTCACTGGTGGCGGTCCCCCCGAGCTCCTCCAGATACTCCCGGAGCAGGAAGAAGGGGATCCCCCGCACCTCTCGGACGATCGTGCGCTGTTTGGCCTTTTCGGAGCTCGATGCATGCCGGGACACCGCTACCCGCCGCCAATCGGAGGGAAGATATCCACCGTGTCGGTCGATTCTAGGACATGCTGAAACTGCCCTTCGAGATAGACCACTTCGCGCCCGTTGATGAACATCTTAAGGGATTTGTGGAGGCATCTGCTATCGTCGAGTAGAGCCGTCTCCAGGGCAGGGTACTGGGCGACCACCGTCTCGATCAACTGCTGAGCGCTGGATCCGGCCTCGAAATCCACCTCGACGGAGTCCCCCCCGACAATGTCTCGCAAGGTGGCGAAAAGATTGACTTTCATTGTGGACATTGGATGATCCCTTGCGCCCACAGACACCCTCCGCAGACGGGAAATATGGTGTTGCCGAGGCAGTCCTCCTCGTTGGCTTCGGACAGATCGCAGCCCCCACAGAAACTGCAGGGCGCGAAGGCAAAGTTATGCAGACGTTCCCGATAGGCCACATACTCTGAGTCCAGCCACAGTTCCCCCAGCGACCGATCGGCCACGTTGCCGATCACGTGCTTGCGGGTCAGACGCGGCTTCCCGTGAAGGTAGCTAGTGTGAGTGTGCATCAGTGGCCAGCACGGGCTCACGTCTCCGTTCCAGGCGATGGATGTCGTCCCGCTTTCGACGAAGTTGCAGGTGTCGCTGGCGCCACTCCAGTTGTTCCCGGCGAACTCGATGTTGAGTTGGCTGTTGAAGGCCTCGAACAGGGCTTCACGTGTGGACTGGTCGAAGTCCATCTTCGGGAGTCTGAGACGGGGCAGATGGGGCGCTTGCAGGTACACGATGTTGTGCATCGTCTGGGCGAAGAGCGCCTCGTACTGCATCTCAGCGGTGGCCGGCTGGATGTTGCTCACGGAGAAATGCGTGGCTTTGAACGACTTCCCCAATCGGATCACGTCGGGTAGGTCCGCGATATTCCGCTTCATTGCCACGAAAGCTACCCCGATCTCGGGTTTGGGGTGATGGTCGGCTGGTCGCATCCGCGAGAACCGCTTCAGGTTCTCGACCACCTCGGGCAGCTTAGCACCAGTGCGCACATCCGCAAAAGTCTCCGGCGACGCTCCATCAATCGAGACCCAAAGCAGGTCCAGTCCGGCTTCGATCAGCTGCCGTGAGATCTCCTCGGTAAGGGTCGTACCGTTGGTTATCAACTCTACGTTGATGCCCAAGGCCTTGGCCTGGGCGACCCAAGTTGGCGTCTTGGGATGGTAGAGCGGTTCTCCGATGCCGCTGAAGTACACGCTGGGAATCGGATTCAGTGCTTTCAGTCCTTGTAGGACCCTGTCGAAGGTCTCACCGCTCATGTCACCCGTCGGCCGTTCCCAGTCGTTCCGAAAACAGGTGATGCAGTCCAGATTGCAGGCGACCGTGGGCTCGATGTACACCTTCGTCAACTGTGTGATGGGGCGATGCAGGCGGAGGTGGTTCTCTCCTTCGTCCACCCGAATCCTGGTTCCCGGCTCCAGGCCGAAGCTGGCCACTATCTCGGGTGGCAGCACCAGATGGCCCTCCGCATCGACCTTGGCCCAGGCCGAGCTAGACTTCGTCGAGGCCTCCTTTGAAGGGGGCTGATGCGGACGCAGGAATTGATCCATGAGACTCATGATTGCCTGTGGGGGTTGAACTGACGTTGATCCATTAAGAAGACATCTCGCCGGGGAATGCCCATGCCGGCGTAGTCAGGCACCAAACAGAACGATGTCGTGTGGGCTAGGAGCGGGCAAGGATTGGTGGGAGCTGACCCCATGCGTGGATACGCTCCTTTTGAGCAATTCGTCAGGCCGAAAGGGTGAGCGTCAGAACGAGTAGCCGCCACATCACAAATCGGTGGTGTGCGATTAGTGTGCGAACTCAGCCAAACTCAGCCAAACTCGCTCAGAGCAAATGGGGTAGGATCACGATAGGCCTTTGAATCCACCCAACCCAAGTATGCCGCACGGAATTGGAGCTGTCCAACCGCTCGGCCTAGCATTGCGACATCCCCCTGTCGAGTCGAACGTGCAAAGTGACGGAACTTGCTGCAAAACCCGGGTGAACGGTGATATCGGAACGCTGATCGGCACACCCGGGCAACCCCACGCCCCCCGAGCGGTGATCGCCCGGAGGTGTCAGCGCGGCTCTAGGCTGAGGTAGTCGTAGTGCCGGACTTCCAGCGTCTGGGCGGAGCGCGAGCGCGCGGGCGAGTTGGCGTGGTGCGTCGCAGGTGATCGAGGATGCGGTCGATGATCTGCGGTTCGGTGATGAACGCGATTTGCCCCGACCGGTGACATGTGGCTCATTCTGAACGGCGAGGGTGTGCTGGAGCGTTACGATAGCGCAGGGTCTTTGGAAGTGTCCGTACCGCTTGAGGCACCGGAGATGGAACAGGTCTGGGCAGCGTGCGTGGCACGGGCAAAGGCAACCATTGGGGATCAGCGCAGGATAACCGGGCTCAGCTACGTTCACGACGCAACGGTGGTTGGCCAGACCCTCTGGGTTCTGCTGAACACGGAAGGTCAGGCTGCCGTGATGCTGGCGTTCGCGCCTGATGGCCAGATCAGACGCAGGGTGGTCTTCTCTAGCGTATGGGGAGCGCACAAGTTTGCGTTCGACCGTGCGCGAGGCAGGATCTTGTTTACTGTACCGTCAAGGGCGAAAACCCTGCCTTGGTGAAGACGAAGAACGCCGGCATCACTGCTAGGTATCCTACGAGCATCGCTCCTATGGCCCACCGCCCAACGGGTAGTAGTAGGCCGGCGATGATGCCTCCGAGAACGCACGACCCTAGGAGAGCACCCAGTGCTAGCGGAAGGGACATCCCCACCCTGTCGGCAAACTCTGCTCCCATCAATCCCCTGGCGACTATCAGCAACAGACTGTAGACACCAGCGACAAAGAGGCCGCCGCGAACGCCCATCCGAATACTCTTGCGATCCGGCCACATGCGTCTGTGCAGACTCCCTCCGCTCTGGTTAGAAACCCTTGGAGTGGAAACACTGATCTCGCCAGTTAGCATATGCCCCACGCAACCTCGACGCCGAGCGGTTCATCGGCGTAAAACTCACCCATCGAGCGCCAGCCGAAGATCATCGTGCTCGAATGCGGTCATCATCAAGTCGACTTCGCCGCGATCGATCCCAATGGCGTGTGCCTGGTCGGCCCAAACGCGAGTGGCTTCCGCTACCTCGCGTGCAATCGCGCGCGCTTCGTCGGGCTCCAAGTCGAAGTACTCCGCAACCTCGAACGCGAGCGCCAACGATGCCGTCGTGTCCTCCGGGTCCTCTCCGATGGCCGTCGAGAGAAACCGCGGCTTGATCGCGGCTGGCACCGGGTTCAGATCGTATGCGGGCGACAGACGCCACCCGCCCGCACCGGCATACAGCAGGCCGTGGTTCCTCAAATGGTCGTCGGTGTTGGAGATGAGTACGTTGAATACGATCCGGCGCCACAGCTCACGCAAGTCCTCGCGCGTCGAGGCGCCGAAACGACGCAGTGCTTCTGCGATCTCCAAGTAACTGCGCGACTCCTGGTCTGCCGCATCCATCGCGCTCATGGCTGACACAAAGGGAACGCGGCTGTCACCGTCACGATCGAACCGGGGCAGCAGTATCACTTCCCGTCTGTCCAGCGACAACAAACGCGACTGCGCCGCACTGACACCCGCGGCACGCGCCAGCTCGAGTGCCAAATGCTCCCATGCGCTCACCGAATATCGGTCGTCGCTCTTGGGGAACTTGGCAATCGAGAGCCTACCGTCGTCCTCCACTACGGACGCCTTAGGTCGAGCGCCCCCCAACGACGATCCCGGCGCAAGCAGGATCTCAAGCTCCTCCTCGCTGTCGGGATTGTCGATGAAGCCCTGCGCTGCCGCCATCAGTCGCGGCAGTGCGACCAGTGGCGGTGCTGCAGCGCTATCTCGGGGTGCGAGAAACTCGCCTCCTTCGGTCGTCGCAAAGCGCAACGCACCGTGCCGTGTGAGCTCCGATACGGCCAGGACGTAGTCGAGGTCGCTCAAATGCCGGGGCGTCGCTCCGCTCTTGCGGGCGCGCCAACGCTCGGCTCGCGCGATTAGAGCCCGGCCCCATCTGTCCGGCGCGGAATCGGCGATCGCACCGAACAGCCGGTCCTTGTGAAACACGCCGCCGGACGAGAGGTCCAACCACGGGTCAAAGGCAAACGCATTGCCGTAGTCGATCCACGAATCCGCATAGCGAAACGTGCAAGCCATGCCCCCGCGCCGGTCGCGAGTGACCCAAAGCGAACCGACCAAACGGGTCTCACCATCGTGATCCACGTAGACGAATGCGTCCCCACCGTTCATCTCGCGTCTGGTTCCTCGCTCGATCCCGAACCACGCTTGGGCCAGCGGACTCGGTCGGGCAGGTCTCGCTCCGCCAGCGACAAGCCGAGAGTGTCGGTGGAGACATCCACTATCTCTCCCAGCCGCTGCTCAAGACCCAACACAAAGAGGACACTGACGTAGAAGCCGATGGCCGTCCCCGGATCGCCCCGCTCTATCTTCGTCAGAGTGGTGGGTGAGATCAGAGCGCGCTCAGCCATCACACGCACAGGAATCCGCCGTCGCCGCCTGGCGTCACGGATATCGCCGCCGAGCTTGACCAGGGCACGACGCGCACGGAGCGGCAGTTTGGGCTTGCGTCTCGACATATAAGTACCATTATAGCAGTGACAAAGCTCATTACGTTCTATAATAGTGGTATTTAACTGATCGAGGGTCAAGACCTGGGCTGGCCGGGCATGAGTCTGGCCGGCATTGTCAACTTAACCGGATTGGATGCGAGTCAAGGTGGTCGGTGGCAATCGCTGGTGTGTGATCTTCAGACGCTCGTTACTTCAAGCCATAGGTGAAAGGACCGGCTGCGCAACAGCCGGTAGTGAGCTGACCGCAGTAGATGCCGCCCCAGCCTGAATAGGTTCTGCACCACTGCGTGAACTGAAAGGAGTCGCTGCGCTTGTCCAGCTGATTTGAACCGCCTCATCTTTCGTTCTCGTTGTCGAGTCGATTGATGTGAGACTTCAGCCCGATCGTTGGCATACTGTCGCGTGTCGTGGGCCACGGAGGGCATGACACTCCTGTGGGCTGCCGCTTAGCTCCTCAGCTTGTCCGTGACCAGTCTCCATGGTTTCCTTCCTTGCCCCTTCAGGAGTTTGCGAAAGAACCGTTTGGCCGCGTGGGTATTGCGGTGTTTCTGAACGAGGACGTCGATCACATCTCCATCCTGGTCCACGGCCCGCCAGAGATAGTGCCGCTTGCCCTGGATGTTCACGAAGAGCTCATCCAAGTGCCAGACGTCTCCCTTGCGTCCTTGCCGACGCCGGAGGTTCTGGGCGTAGTCAAGGCCGAACTTCTGACACCACTGACGCACGGCTTCGTGGGAGACGATGACTCCCCGCTCCGCCAGGAGGTCCTCAACATCGCGAAAGCTCAGACAGAATCGGTGATACAGCCAGACGGCGTGACTGATGATCTCAGATGGGAAGCGGTATCTGCGGTAGCGGTTCGTCTTGCTGTTCATAAGCCAAGTTTGGCCCGAACCGGCTCAAGTTGACAATACCGATCGTTGGGTTGCCCGGGTGCGCCAATCACCGTTCCGATATCACTGTTCACCCCGGCCTTGGCAGCGAATTCGGTCCTCTTTGCACGTGCGACTCGACAGGGGGATGCTGCAACGTTGGGCTCACTGTTGGACAGCTCCAATCCCGTGCGGCATACTTGCGATGAGTGAATGCAAATTCCTACAGAATCCGTGATTGTTGGGTGGGTTGATGGGTGCTGGGGATCCGTGGCCGAGCAGCCGGGAACGTTTACTGGGATGGATGGCTGTGACGTGTGACGCAGAGCGCCTCACACCTGGGTTCTACGTTATCCATTGTGCTCGGCGCACCGCGCCAGGCTGCGCGACCATGGCTCCCGATTCCCAGTGACGACAGCAACCGCAGCAGCTCTCCGCCTTGCCAGCCGTTTCCTGGTGCCAGAGGGGCTCGTGTGCTTGGCCGCTGTGGGCCTGCTGCACTGGGGGGCGCTCGCGCCGGTGTTGATCGCTTCCGTACCCTACGTGGGGGGTGGAGCCTTTGCAGCGGGGGCGCTCGTGGCTTGGCGCTTCCACCGCGGCCGTGCGGTGCTACTGCTGCTGCTAATTGCCGCAGCGGCGGTCGCGGTAGACCGTGCAACGGCCATCGCGCCACCGACCGACCAAGCGACGCTCGTGCTACGAGCGGTTTCGCTGCTCTTACCCGCGAACATCCTCTGGATCACCCTCGTCTCCGAACGAGGCGTTCTCACGACAGGCGGACTGGTGCGGGCCGGCGTCATCGTGCTGCAGGCCGCGCTAGTCGCGGGTGTGGCACTCACGTACCCGGCCGCTGCAGTGGATTGGCTCACGCGACAACTGGTCCCCGTTGCTGCCGAGCAACTGACGGCGGTTGCTCAGCCGGCGCTGCTCGTTTTCCTCGTCGCGGGCTCGGGGCTGATGATCACCTTGATCGCTCGCCCGGGCAGCGCTGCGCGAGGGTCGCTGTGGGCGCTGGTTGCATCGTTTCTCGCGCTCCACGGCAGCGCCGACCCGGCGACGGCGACCGCGTATTTCGCCGCTGCGGGGCTCATTGTGGCCGTGGGGGTCATCGAGGCGACGTATTTCATAGCGTACCGCGATGGCCTCACCGGCCTGCCAGCGCGCCGGGCCTTCAACACCGCGCTGGGCGAGCTGGGCAGCCGGTACTGTATCGCGATGGTCGACGTCGATCGGTTCAAAAAGGTCAACGACCAACACGGGCACGATGTCGGGGATCAGGTGCTCCGCATGGTCGCCAAACATCTGGCGGACGTGTCAGGCGGCGGAAAGGCCTATCGTTACGGCGGTGAAGAATTCGCCATCGTCTTTCCCGGCAAGACACGGGATGACTGTCTGCCTCACTTGGAGTGGGTACGTGAGGCGATTGCGGATGCGGAGTTCGTACTGCGTGACCGAGGACGTCCGCGAACCAAACCGAAAACCCCCCGGCTTCAGAAGGGTCGGCGGAACTACCTGTCGGTGACGGTGAGCATCGGCGTGGCGGAGCGAAACCTCCGCAATTCCACGCCCGAGAAAGTAGTAAAGGCCGCGGATCAGGCCCTGTATCGTGCGAAGGGGGCCGGGCGGAACCGGGTGAGGAAGTGATCGTGGAGTCAGTGCTAGAGCATGTCCCCCCGGGGAAGCGGGCGCAATGTGGGTGTTCGGGCGGGCGTTGTCGCCTGCAGGTTATCCGCAGGAACGTTAGCTAGCGCTATCCGAAGTGCTGTATTACATTGTCATACATGAGCAACGTGATAACAATCCGACTCGATGCAGACCTCCAGCGACGCCTGGACGATGTCTGCGACCGCTCCGGACGCTCACGGAGCGAGGTGGTCCGTGACGCCATCAAACGCCAGGTGTCGCTGATCCAGTTTGAGCAGCTGCGTCGCGATGTGCTTCCGTTCGCTGAGGCGCGGGGATATCTGACTGACGAAGACATGTTCAACGCCGTGTCGTGAGGGTATTCCTTGACACAAACGTACTTGTGAGTGCGTTTGCGACGCGCGGTTTATGTGCAGATCTCCTCAGGCATTTACTCGTTGAGCATGAGCTCATGACTGGAGAAGTGAATGTCAGGGAGCTTCGCCGCGTCCTGAAGACGAAACTCCGAGTTCCTAAGGACACGATAACCACGATCGAGGAGCTGCTTCGGGATCAGACGATTGTGCCCAAGCCAAAGAAGCAGTTGGCTCTGAAGATTCGTGATCCAGAAGATGCATGGGTGCTCGCATCGGCCGTTGATGGCGGTGCCGATTTGCTGGTAACTGGTGATCGTGATCTCCTCGATATCGCATCGCAGGCGCCACTGCGGATAGTGGATCCTCGTAGTTGTTGGGAGGCACTGCGCCAGAGACGACGTTGGAAACGCGAATGAGCCGATACAAAGCGCTAGCTAACAAGCGAATACCTATAGGCAAACAGTCAAGTCTTTCCAGGTGACATAGGCCAACCAGTTGTAGTTCGGTGTCGCTGTGTGAAGCTGGCAGGCACGGTAGGAGCGTTTGATACGAGCGCATTCCGAGATCAGAGATGACCGCGAGTTCATCTCCGCCAGAAGGTGTTCGCCTGCAGCTTATCCGCGGAGCCTTTAGACGGAGAGACTCTGAGTGTGACCCTCCCTCAAAAGAATTGGCATAGTGCTCTGGGGCGACCGACGCTAGAAAGCACGGTTGCCGTGAGGATGACCTAATGGAGATCTTTCAGCTCACCCTGATTGTTGCAGCCTTCCTGTGCAACCTGGTGGCCGGGTTCGTATTTGCGTTCGCCGTGGTTGTGATGCCGGGGATACGGACCTTGGGTGACGGCGAGTTTCTGAGAGCGTTCCAGGTGATGGACCGGGTGATCCAGAACAACCAGCCGGTTTTTATGCTGGTCTGGATCGGATCGGTGATCGCTCTGCTTGCCTCGGCTGTTCTTGGCTTCGGGCAATTGGATGGCACCGGGCGCGTTCTTGTGATCGCAGCGGTACTCGTGTACCTACTCGGCGTTCAGCTACCCACCGCCACCATCAACGTTCCGTTGAACAGCACGGTGCAAGCACTAGCGATTGCCGATATGGACGAGACGGAGCGGGAGGCGGCTCGCCGAGAGTTCGAATCGCGTTGGAACTACTCGAATGTGACCAGGACGGTCTTGGCGAGCCTAGTATCTGTGTTGCTCATGATAGTCCTGCTCAGACTCTAGAGGGCGGACGGTAGGGGACGGCGTCACCAATGACCTGATTTGAATCGCTTCCGCACGGTCCCCGATCGTTGGCCGCTAGCGGAAGGACCCACAAGGAGGAATCGCGTGTCTCAAGCCATCGAAGATGTGATGCGTCGCTTCGTCGCCGAGGTGATAAACCAAGGGAGCTTCGACGTGGTCGACGAGATCGTTGATCCGAGCTACGTTTACCGCAGCCCCGATGAAGAGCTGCACGGCACGGAGGCGCTCAAGGCTTTCCTGGCCGGCTACCATGCCGCCTTCCCGGACCTACGGATGGCCATCGACGAGTTGGTCGTGGCGGACGACAAGGCAGTGACCTTCTTCACTCTCACCGGCACGCACGAAGGCCCACTTATGAGAATCCCGCCGACCGGCAAGGAAATGCGGGTCCACGGGGTGGTTCGCAGTCGTTTCGAAGACGGCAGAATCGCGGAAGAATAGGAGGTTCTCGATCAGCTGGCGATACTGACCCAGCTGGGCGTTGTTTCGCTTCCCTCGTGAGGCGGGGTCAGTTGGTCCAGAGCACCTGCCTATCAAGCCGCAGCAGCTGACCGGCTACGCCGGCAGCTGAGCGCCAAGTCGTTAGGGCGCTCTGGAAGGAGGGCAGCAGAATGAGGCTGTGCGCGTTGCTGGTGCTAGTCCTTTTCTTCGGGCTGCCGTGCCGGGGAGCCTCCCGTTATCAGCGATGCCCGCTTCAGACCGGCGAGTCCCCTGAGGATCACGATAGGAAATTGAATCCACCCAACCCAAGTATGAGCTGTGTTGTCGGGGTAGTCCAGCGGCTGCAGTGAGGTTTGCGACGTCGCTCGATCTGCTCGAACGTCCTGCAACAGGGTGAATCGT
>Ga0209536_100004712_pt1 | contig 21491 bp, 18 predicted proteins | sample DeeMarSeWOR28_12_FD_187461 | JGI IMG/M metagenome (GOLD analysis project Ga0209536, IMG submission 187461) | Marine sediment microbial communities from White Oak River estuary, North Carolina - WOR-2-8_12 (SPAdes) (version 2) | ecosystem: Environmental > Aquatic > Marine > Intertidal zone >... | reverse complement strand
ATCGCTGAGCAGCGAGTCCGCTCTGACCGCGAGCGAGCCTACGATTTCCCTGCCGCTCCGCCGGGGCCGTACCCAGGTCGGCACGCTTCATCTCGAGATCGTCGGCGATGCACCCGCGGGCAAGGACCTCGAGGTCCTCAAGTGGGCGTCACGAATCTATTCCAAGGGGCTCGGCTGCGCCGAGCGCCTCGTCGACGAAGGCAGCCGTCGGCCCGGTGAAGCGGTCGAGCAGACGCTACAACGGGCGCCTCTCACCCCGCGCGAGCGTGACGTCGTGTCGCTCCTGGTCACCGGGTCGAGCACTCGCGACATTGCGAGCGAAACTGGGCTCACCGTTTCGACCGTCAACACCTATCTAAAGCGCATCTTTTCGAAGCTCGGCGTGCATTCGAGGGTCGAGCTGATTGCTCGCATGGCGGGGACGGCTACGATCCCTCCGCGCGCGAGCTTCGACGCGCCGCAGCCCGATTGATGGATCAAGACGACGAGCTCACACATTTGGACCGCAAGGGCCAAGCCCGCATGGTCGATGTCGGGCAGAAGGACAAGACCGCTCGCGAAGCGAGAGCGCGCGCTACGCTCCGGATGAAGCTCGAGACTCGTCGCGTGCTCTTGGCCGGCCAAGTACCCAAAGGGGACGCGATGGCAACGGCGCGCATCGCTGGGATCCAGGCCGCAAAGCGCACCTCTGAGCTCATTCCGCTTTGTCACCCGCTTGCGATCACCGGCTGCGATATCTCGTTCGAGCCGGCCGGTGACGAGGAACGGCTCGTCATCGAAGCGTCCGTCCGGTGCGCAGATCGCACGGGCGTCGAGATGGAGGCCCTCACCGCCGTGACGGTCGCGGCGTTGACGCTCTACGACATGCTGAAGGCGATCGACAAGGACATGGCCATCGAAGAGGTGGTCCTGCTCGAAAAGCAGGGCGGCCGAAGCGGTCACTATCGTCGCGAAGACTAGTCTCGCCGGACGATTCTTCGGAGCGCCTGCCAGTCATCGGCGCCTAGCTCTCGGGTCACGACGAGCACTGCCAGTGAGGCGACGAAGCCGACGGCAAGCGCAAGGACGGCGAGCACGATCGAGTCGTGGGGGACAGCCCGAGCCGCTGCGAACCCGGCGAAGGCGGCGAGCGTTGCCCGCGCCCAGGTCAGCATCGGGATGAACACGCCGAACTGGCGATAGAGCACCCAGGCGGACAGAACCAGAGCGACGCACATTCCGATGCTAGTGCCCGTAGCCGCAGCCTCGAGTGTTCGTTCCCCGAGTCCCGCCCGCATGAGGAGAGCTCGGTTCGCAACGATCACGGTCACCAGGGAAACCCCGGCAATTAAGGCAGCAACGGAGGGCTTGCCCGCGCCGCTGATCGCAGTCGCAGCCACTGCAAAGAGAGCAAATGCAGCGACCCCGAAGATCAGAATCGCGAGCGCGGATGCACCCACCAAGTACTCACCGGGGTACGCGATTCGCATGACCCCTTCGGCTGCACCTGAAGTCGGGGCTGCCACTAGCAGGAGCAGCAAGAGCGAAAAGCGCATGGCGTGTTGAATCGTCGATTGGGCCGCGTCCCGATTGCCGATACTCGTCGCTCTGCTGATCATCGGAAATACGATGAAGGTCATCGAGATGATCAGCTGGTAGGGGACGAATGCGAATGTCTGTGCGGCTCGATAGTAGGCGACGTACTGGTTCGCGAGGTCGACGGCTGCTTGCGCGGTATCGGCCCCTGTGAGCGCGATTTCAGTGGCCGTTCGCTTCAGCACCTGAAGGTCGATCAACAGAATCCCATTGAGGCAAATCTGGTATGTCCAGATCGGCGCCATGAAGCCGAGCCATCGTCTCCGTTTGATCTTCTCGCCGGGCGCACCTGGCTTCCCCAAGCCAATCCAGATCAGGCTGATGGTGACGATCGTCGTGGCTGCGGTGGCGAAGCCGGCCACCGCGCCGATCGCTCCGAGCCCAAGGGCGGCGCCGCCAAGGATGCCCGCGGTCCGGAGCGTCGAGAACGCGAGGTCGAGGCGTGCCTGCTTTGCGAATAGGTGCCTGCCGTTGAGGCTACCAACCGCCGCGGCGTAGAGGGAGTACGCAAAGACCACCACCGATGCCACCCGCAGCAACGGCGTGAGTTGGCCATCGAGCACCACGCGTGCGAGCGCCGGCGCGAGCACGAACAGTGTGAGCGCCAGTACGCCGCCGACGAGTGCCTGAATTCGAAGCCCCTGCCGGAGCGCTACTTCGGCCCTGCTTTCATCCTCGCTGGTGAACTTCGAGACGGACTGCATCGTCGCGACGATCAGGACGTTGGTCAGGATCGCAACGCCGCTCATCGTCGCGGAATACAGGCCGAACTCCTTAGCTTCTCCGAAGATCCGCGGTAGCAAGAGCTGAACCGCGTAGCTGGTGAGAATGAAGTAGCCCTTCGCGCCGGCAATCGACACCAAACCGCGCCCAGCTCGGCGCGCGTCTTCCGAAGGACTCACCGCGCCCGGTTGTGCCCGTCCGCGTCGGTGTGGTCAAGGGGTTGACTTGGATTCGTGCATGGCGCCAACTACGCCCCAGTGAGGCTGATTTTCTTCAAGTCGAGGCGGTCGGCCTACAGCCGTTTGGTAACCGCGGCGGGAGTGCTCGGCGCCGTCGTGCTTGCGGGAGCGACTGCATACTATGCCGTCGGCAACGGGCGTTGGTCGTGGTTCGAATGCTTCTACATGACGGTCATCACCCTCTCGACCGTCGGCTTCGCGGAGACGCTCGAGGGTATGAACGAGATCGCGGAAGCGCGGGTCGTCACCGTGACGCTCATCATTCTCGGCAGCGGCACATTGCTTTATTTCATTTCAAGTCTCACCGCTTTGATCGTAGAAGGTGATTTACAGGGAGTTCTGAGGCGCAGAAGAATGCAACGGGCAATCGGAACACTGAGCAAGCACGTAATCGTCTGCGGGATTGGCACGACGGGAAGGCACATCGCGACCGAGCTCAAAGCGGTCGGAATTCCTTTCGTAGTCATCGACACCCAAGGCGAGTTGCTCGAGGAGCTCGACGAGGAGTTCGAGGGAGAGCTTCTCTACGTCGTCGGCGATGCGACTGACGACCACGTCCTCGAGCTTGCGGGTGTGCACCGGGCGAGGGGCGTCATCTCCGCGCTGAACGACGACAAAGCCAACCTCTTCGTCACCATCAGCGCGCGCGCCCTCAACCCCACGGCCCGCATCGTGGCGAAGTCGATCGAGCCGTCGACCGAGGCCAAGCTCAGGCGCGCTGGGGCCGATTCAGTCGTCGCGCCGAACTACATCGGTGGTGTCCGGCTCTTCAATGAGATGGTCAGCCCGAAGACCGTCGCTTTCCTCGACAGAATCGTGCAGTTTGGCAGCGGGATCAGCGTGGGTATCGAAGCCATCGACATCCCCGAGTCGAGCCCATTGGTCGGAAAGCGGCTCTCGGAGACCCACCTTCGGGAAGCTGGCGCGCTCGTGGTGGCCGTTCACCGTTCTGATGGGGATTACGTCTACAATCCGGGGAGCGAGCAAGAGCTCCATGCTGGCGACTCGCTGATTGTCCTGGCCGACAGTGACGATGTCGCAGCTCTGCGGCAGAGAGTCACCGGCTGATTTCGACCTCGAATTCGGCCGCGACAAAGCCTTGACGGGCCCTGACCCATGGTTATTTTGCGTGAACTCCGGCGGCAGTCCGGAGGCAAAGGAGACCAGAAAACATGGGAAAAATCATCGGCATCGACCTTGGGACGACTAACTCCGTCGTCGCGGTGATGGAGGGCAAGGACCCGAAAGTCATCGTCAATGAGGAGGGTGACCGGATTACACCGTCGGTAGTGGCGTGGGACGACCAAGGCGAGGTTCTCGTCGGTCAGATCGCCAAGCGACAGGCCATTACCAATCCCGAAGGCACCGTCTACTCGACCAAGCGTTTCATGGGTCGCCGGTTCGACGAGCTCGGCGACGAAGTCGCGCGCATGCCTTACCACGTCATCAAGCGCGAGAATGGCGATGCCGGCTTCGAAGTTCGAGGCAAGAAGCTCTCACCCCCGGAGGTGTCGGCGCAGGTGCTCCGTAAGCTGAAGAAGGCGGCGGAGAACTACCTCGGCGAGCCAGTGACGGAAGCAGTCATCACCGTTCCGGCGTACTTCAACGACTCGCAGCGCCAGGCCACCAAGGACGCCGGCAAGATCGCGGGTCTCGATGTCAAGCGCATCGTGAATGAGCCGACTGCAGCCGCGCTGGCATATGGCCTCGACAAGACGCAGGACCATCTCATCGCGGTCTACGATTTCGGCGGCGGCACGTTCGACATCTCGATCCTCGAGGTGGGCGACAAGGTCGTCGACGTGGTCAGCACCAACGGGGACACGCACCTCGGCGGCGATGATGTCGACATGCGAATCATCGATTACCTCGAGGCGGAGTTCAAGAAGGACACAGGCATCGACGTGAGCGGCGACAAGATGGTCGTTCAGCGCCTCAAAGACGCGGCCGAGAAGGCGAAGATCGAGCTCAGCACGAAGCTAGAGACGACCGTCAACCTTCCATTCCTCACGGCGGACGCCTCGGGCCCGAAGCATCTCAACATCCGTCTGACGCGGGCGAAGCTCGAGTCGATGATCGACGACCTGGTGCAGCGGACTCTCGAGCCCTGCAAAAAAGCCCTTTCCGACGCCGGCAAGACCGCATCGGACATCGCTGAGGTCGTTTTGGTCGGCGGCTCGACCCGCATGCCTGCGGTGCAGGAAGCGGTCACCAAGTTCTTCGGCAAGGAGCCCCACAAGGGCGTGAACCCGGATGAGGTCGTGGCCCTCGGCGCTGCCGTCCAGGCAGGTGTCCTTTCGGGCGACGTGCAGGACATGGTCCTCCTCGACGTCACACCGCTCAGCTTGGGCGTAGAGACTTTGGGTGGCGTCATGACGGCGCTCATTCCGCGCAACACCACCATTCCGACTCGCAAGGAAGAGGTATTTTCGACCGCCGAGGACAGCCAGACCAAGGTCGAGATTCACGTTCTTCAAGGCGAGCGCGCCGAGGCGCGCAACAACCGCACGCTCGGCCGCTTCCATCTCGAAGGCATCATGCCGGCGCCGCGAGGCATCCCCAAGATCAAAGTCACGTTCGACATCGACGCCAACGGCATCCTGTCGGTGACCGCGAAGGACGAGGCCACTGGCAAGGACCAGAAGGTCACCATTACCTCGAATAGCGGCCTCTCCGACGACGAGATCAACAAGATGGTCGAGGATGCGGCAGCCCACGAGGAGGACGACCGCAAGCGACGCGAAGAGGTCGAAGTCCGCAACAAGGCGGACCAGCTCGCGTACGGCGTCGAGAAGGCGCTCGGCGAGGTCAAGGACAAGCTGCCTGCAGAGAAAGTGGCCGAGGTCGAGGGCAAGGTGAAGGCCCTGCGTGAGGCCATCGAAGCCAACGACTACGCGGCGATCGCCTCCCAGAGTGAGGCGCTCGAGGCGGCGATGAAGGAAATCGCCGAGGTCGCGTACAGCTCGGCTGCTGCCGACGCGGGTGCCTCCGCGGGTGCTGCTGAGGGCGCTGGCTCCGAGGAACCCGGCAAGGGTGACGATGACGTCATCGATGCCGAGTTCGAAGAAGGCGACTGAATCCCGGCCTAACCCCCCTTGAGCCCCGCTCGACCAAGTGTCGTGCGGGGCTTTTCATTGTGCTTGCCCGAATCGGAGTACCCCCTATGTACTGGGGACGGCCGCCCGAGGGGGGCCCGAAAAACCATGCCAGCACTCGACATTCCTTTCTTCGGCACTTTGGTGCTGTCCCTGACCCTCATCAGCGCCTCGTACACCATGGCCGTGGCCATTGGCGCGGGCCGAGGGCGTCCACACTTGCTGCCATCGGCGCGGCTGGGCACCTACGCCACCTGCGCGCTGGTCGTCGTAGCAGTGTGTGTCTTGGCGTACGCGTTCCAAGTGCACGATTTTCGCATCCGCTACGTCGCGCGTTACAGCGATCGCTCGATGCCTTGGTGGTACCTGGTCGCATCCCTTTGGGGTGGGCAGGACGGGTCATTGCTTTGGTGGGCTTTCCTGCTCTGCGGGTACACCTTCTTCGTGACGCGCTGGCTTCGCGGACGCTACACCGAGCTTCAGCCCTGGGTTCTCGCCACACTGATGAGCATCTTGATCTTCTTCATGGTCTTGATGCTATTCGCGGCCAATCCGTTCGCGACCTACATCCGAACGACCCCGGGCGATGGTGAGGGCCTCAACCCGCTTCTTCAGAACTACTGGATGGCCATCCATCCACCGAGCCTGTACATGGGGTTCGTCGGTTGGTCCGTGCCGTTCGCGATTCTCATCGCGGCATTGATCACCGGGCGGCTCGGCAACGAGTGGGTGCGCGCGGCGCGACTTTGGTCGATGATCGCATGGACGTTCCTCTCGCTCGGGCTGCTGCTCGGTTGCCTCTGGTCCTACGAAGAGCTCGGGTGGGGCGGCTACTGGGCGTGGGACCCGGTCGAAAACGCATCGTTCATGCCCTGGCTGGTGGGCACGGCGTATCTGCACTCCGTTCTGATTCAGGAGCGGCGACACATGATGAAGGTCTGGAACGTCTTCCTGCTCGCGCTGACGTTCTTCCTCACGATCTTCGGCACCTTTCTCACGCGTTCGGGACTCATCGCGAGCGTCCACTCGTTCGCTCGGTCGGACATCGGCCAGTACTTCGTCTGGTACATGGCCTTCCTCATCATTGCGATCGCCGCCCTGATGATCTGGCGACTCCCCAAGCTCAAAGCCGACAACGAGATCGAGTCGCTGGTGAGTCGTGAGTTCGCGTTCCTGCTCAACAACTGGGTGTTGCTCGGCATGATGGTATTCGTGCTGATCGCCACCACATTTCCGCTACTCAGTCAGTGGGTGCGCGGCGAAGAGGTGACGGTCGGGCCCGGCTTCTACAACAAGTGGATGGTGCCGCTCGGGATCGTGCTCTTGTTCCTGGCAGGGCTCGGGCCGCTCGTCGCCTGGCGTAAAGCAACGGGTTCGAAGCTCGCTCGCGCCATGGCGTTTCCGCTCGGTGTAGGCGTTGCGGTCGCGTTGCTCCAAGTGCTGTTCGGCGCTCGCTTCGGCTATCCGCCCGTCGTCGAGCCCACCGAGATCTACGACACGACGACGGGCACCGTCCTCGCTTGGATGAGTGCAGTTGCACCTCTCGTATCCTTTGCCACTTGCGCGTTCGTGCTCGCGAGTGTCGGCCAAGAGTTCTGGCGCGGAATGCGGGTTCGTATGAGGAGGGGTGAGGGTGCGGGCACCGCGGTCTTTCGCCTCGTGTCCAAGGGGCGCCGGCGCTACGGCGGGTACATCGTTCACATCGGCATCGTGTTCATGTTCATCGGCTTCACGGGCGCTGCCTACGACGTCGAGCAAGAGAAAGCGCTTCGGCCAGGCGAGACCATGGCGATCGGCAAACACACGGTCCGCTACGACCAGCCGCGGATGGAGGCCGATCCGAACAAGCGGATGATATTCACCGACATGACGCTCCTCGACGCATCGGGCGCCGAGAACGGACAGGTGGCGCCCGCGAAGTTTATCTATCGGACGCATCCCCAGATGCCCACGACCGAGGTCGCGATTCGCAGCCGTCCGTCCGAGGACGTCTACGTGATCATGAGCACGGTCGATCCATCGACCCGGCGGGGGACCTTCCGCATCATCATCAGGCCGCTAGTCGCGTGGATCTGGTTCGGAGGGATCGTGCTGCTGCTCGGCGCAATCCTCGGCATGTGGCCGACCGGCGGTGAAATCGTCCGCGATGCGGCCGCACGCGCTCGTCCGCGCCGTTTCAGATTCTCTCCGGCGGGCGCGATCGTCACCTTGGCTATCGTGCTCGCGAGCGTGATGGCCTGGGCCGGGGTCGCTGCGGCACAGGATGACACCAGCAGCACCCTTCATGCGGGGACTGTCGTGATCAACAACCCGACCGAGCGGCAGCTCTTCGCGAGGCTGCTCTGTCAGTGCGGGGACTGCGCGCGGCTTCCGCTCGATACCTGCGCCTGCGGCTGGGCCGACGACAAGCGCGTCGAGGTCCGAGAGCTTCTCTCCTCTGGAGTCGAGCCGTCGACGATTCAGGAGTCGTACCGGGTACAGTACGGAGCTAAGGCTCTCGCCATCCCCTCCGACAAAGGGCTCGATCGGGCTCTCTGGGCGGTTCCGGTCGGAGCGATGATCTTGGCCATCGGGATGGTGGTGCTTATCGGACGTCGATGGCAGCGCAGGAGCGTCGAAGCCCATGCTGAGGCTTCGGTCCGTACGAACGACGAGCTCGAGTACGACTCCCGCCTGGATGAAGAGCTCGAACGGATGGAGGATGCCTGATGGCTGAGCTCCTTCCCTGGCTCTTTGTAATTATTGCGGTGGCCGCCATGCTCGGCGGCTTGGCCAGCTTGTGGCTGAGCCTCACATTGGCTCTCTCGGACGAGGTTCCCGGCGTGGCGCGCGCAGACCTCACGAGCGACGCTCGCCTCGCGTTGCTCACCGAAAAAGAGGCTCTACTTCAAGAGATCCGGGACATCGCCTTCGAGCACGATGCCGGCAAGCTCTCCGATCTCGACTATGAACAGATCAACGCGAAGCTCAGAGCCGAGGCGCGGCACGTGCTGCACGAGCTCGATGCGGGCGCGGAAGGTTTCCGAGACCAAGCCGAGGCGTTGATCGCCGAGAAGCTCGGGGAAGCGCAATGATTCGAGTTGCCATGCTCGCCGGCGTGCTCACGCTGGCGCCATCTCTGGCGTTCGCGCAGCAGGACGAAGCGGTCGTCAACCGCGTCCTCGGAAACGTGCCCGACCTGGTGACGTCCCTGGTCGATGAGAAGCTCCCGGCGGGAACGATTTCTGTACAAGTCGTCGACGCTGCCAACGCGCCGGTTCCCAAGCAGCCCGTGAGCCTCGGCATCATGGAGCAGTCTGGGGGCCGCGAGAGCACGGCCTGCATGACCGACGACCAAGGAATCTGTTCGTTCGAGTCACTCGCGGTCGACGCCAAGCACTCGTACCGGGTCAACGTCCCGTACGAGGGCGCACGATACAGCTCCACGCCGTTTCGGCTGGATGTCAGCCATGGCCAGCGTGTTCGCGTGGTCGTGCTGGCGACCACGAGCGACGATCGACGGGTCTTCCAGATTCTAGGCCGCACGATGATCGAGTTCAGGGACGACCGCGCGCATATCACCCAAGACGCGAGGCTCAGCAATCTCGGTGAGACGACCTACGTCTTTCCGGAAGGGGGCATGAAGATCCGTCTTCCCGAAGGCTTCAAGGCGTTCGACACGATGGCGGTCATGACCGACCAACAGATCACGGCAACAGATGATGGGCTTCAGATCAGCGGCTCGCTTCCGCCAGGGCGGGCCAACCTGATGTGGAGCTACGACATCCCCGTCGGCGGAACCTCGATGACCATTCAGCAGTCGGTTCCATTTCCGACGATGGAGTACCAGGTCGTCAGTGACTACGTCGACGGCATGAGCCTCGAGGTCGAGGGCTTTCAAGTCGCTCGCGTGCACGAGGGCGGTGACCGCCGGTTTCTAGTCGCGGGCATGATGCGCCGTCCAGGCGACCCTCCGATCGACCCTCTCCGCATCCACATTCGCGGCATTCCGGGCGGTGGTCCGCTCCCCTATCTGGCGTCTGCAATCGCGCTGCTCTTTGCGATCTGGGGTTTCGTCTTCCTGATGCGGCCGGCGGACCAGCGAGAGGCTTTCAAGAAGGTCCGTGACGCCCGCAGGGCGGAGCTGCTCGACGAAATCGCCAAATTGGAGGGGCAGCGCAGCTCCGAAGCTATAGGACCGACTTTTTACGAGCACCGTCGGCGCGAACTGACCGATGAGCTAGCAATCGTCCTTCGCATGCAGAGCGAGGCGACGAGCCATTGATCGGCGGCCTCAGGCCGCGTATGTTCGCCGCCCATTGCGGCTGAGGAGAAGAGGGGAGCCATGGCAGAAGGCCTGAATCGTGTGACGCTCATCGGGAACCTGGGTGCGGACCCGGAGCTCAAGTACACCCAAAACGGGCAAGCCGTGCTGCGGCTGCGCCTTGCGACCACCGAGTCCTACGTCAATCGCTCCGGCGAGCGTCAGCAGCGCACGGACTGGCACACCGTCATCGTCTGGGGCAAACGTGGCGAGGCGCTGAACAACATCCTTTCCAAGGGCCGGAGCATCTGTGCCGAGGGCCGCATTCAGTACCGCCAATGGGAAGACAAAGAAGGCAACAAGCGCAATTCCACCGAGATCGTGGCGCAGAACATCGTCCTCCTCGGCGGTGGCCGCGGCCGTGACTCCAGCACGCCTGGCGACTTCGATGCCGGCGATGGGGGCGGAAGCACCCCGCCCACCGACGACTTCGGCGACGACGACATTCCTTTTTGAGTCGGGAGTGCGGATGGCTCCCGTCGCTGGGCGCGGGATCCGCTTTTCTTAGCTCACGGCTGCTGCAGGGGGGATGGAGAAGGAGCCGCTTCCGCGTCGTCGGCGTGCTCGGCCGCCAACGCAGCGTCGAGCGCAGCCTTCTCCGCCTTCTTGAGCTCCTTGGCCTCGCGAGCGAGCCGTGTCTTCTCGGAGATGTATGCCGCCGACGCCATGACGACCATCGAGACCTCCAGCGCTAGCGCGATTCCAGTGTAGACACCGGGCTTCGCTCCCTGGACGAGTGCAAGGATGCGACCGGCGGCGATTCCGCCCGAGCAAACGAGAAACACGAGCGTTGCGGCCAGCCGCAGCCGCTGGAACATTGCGCCGAGGATTCCGAAGATGCCGAGGGCCGTCCACATGCCAACGTTGATCGCGAGCGACTCGATGTAGAGCTCGCCGTTCGCGCTGCTCGAGAGCCCCATCCAATCGGGGAGGACCGAGCCGGCGAAGAGACACAGCATGGCCCAACCGATCGAGCCAGCTCCGAGAAGAAAGAGAACGTTGCGCGCCATGGGGACAAGATAGCGCCGTTCGCTTTTCAAAGGAAGTTAGTCCAGTCTTCGCTCGTGCCGAAGATCCGCGTCGACGTATTGATGACCCAGCGTGGGCTTGCCCCTTCGCGGTCGCGTGCCCAAGCGCTGATCTTGGCGGGAAAGGTTTACTCGGGTGAGCGCAGGGTTGAAAAAAGCGGCGAGGCGCTCGACGAGGCCGCGCCGATCGAGGTGCGGGAGCCTGACCATCCGTTCGTATCCCGTGGCGGCGTCAAGCTCTCCGGCGCACTCGATGAGTTTGGATACGATCCCGCCGGCCAGTCCGTCGCGGACTTCGGCGCCTCGACGGGAGGGTTCACCGATTGCTTGTTGCAGCGCGGCGCAGCCAAGGTGTTCGCGATCGACGTAGGGTACGGTCAGCTCCACAACAAGCTTCGCCAAGACGAGCGCGTGGTCGTCATGGAGCGAACGAACGCGCGGCATCTGAAGGAGGGTGATCTCCCCGAGCAGGTCGACCTGGTCGTCATCGATGCGTCGTTCATCGGCTTGGAGAAGCTCCTTCCTGCAGCGCAGGCCCTGCTAAAGCCGGATGGCGACGTCATCGCGCTGGTCAAGCCCCAGTTCCAGGTCGGGCAAGACAAAGTGGGGAAGGGTGGGGTGGTACGCGATCCGGAGGTCCGGCAAGGCGCCATCGCGTCTAGCGTTGCGGCCGCGGAGCGTCTGGGGTTTCAGCTCTACGCGCAGAGCGACAGCGTGATCACTGGCCCGAAGGGGAATCAGGAGACGTTCATTTGGCTTCGTCGGGCGCAGGACCGATTCGTTCGACCACCTTCGGATTGACGATCATCCAGCCCTTGTCGACCTTGCTCCTCTGCATCTGGATCCACCAGTTCTGCTCGCATGCGTTCGGATTCTCCGCGTTCAATCCCTCGAACGTGTCCTCGAACGTGCAGGGCGTCCAACTGGGCCCGTCGTCGGTTGCCACCATGCAATGCCCGCGGGAGTTGTAGAAGAGGAAGCCCGCCGGCTCGCCTGCCTTCGCCACCAGGTGATCGCGCTCTACCTCGATGCCCTGGTTGATGACTTTTCGCTTCACGACGATGTCGCGCTTGGCGATTAGGAGCCGCGGCTTGATGATGTGCATCTGGCTGTCCAGCACCTGAATGAGATCGCCCTCCCGAAAGCTGATCGTGGCCGTGACGAAGGCGGCGTGCGTCGGCTTCAGCTTGAGCCGTGTCTTCTGGTATCCGCCTGTCCAACGGAGGTCCTGATGGTCGGCGGGGTACGGCCAGCTGTGCTCGGCCACTGCGCTCGATCTCAGGTCATGGTCGCAGTCGAGGCCCTGCGAAGAGGCGTCGTTGGCGTCTTGGGCGCCGCCCGTCTCGTCGGCTTTGTGACAAGCAACCGACGAGCCAATCAGCAGGACGGCGATGAATAGGAAGGGGGTGCGCATGATGGTCGTGGTTCCCGGGGGTGGATTCGAACCACCATTCACAGGTCCAAAGCCTGTTGTCCTGCCCTTAGACGACCCGGGAGCGACTTCCCTCATAACACGCATGCGGCGCCTCTCAAGTGTCTTGGCCCGGGGGTTGCGGGGAAGCCAGGATCGGTGCGATACCGAGCGGGCAAACGCTGCGAGGAGCACTTCTTGAGCGATAGACAACAACACCCGGAATGGCTGCTCTGGCTGATGGAGCATGGTGTTCGGATTCTCATCCTGCTGGCCATCGCTTTGATGGCGTTCGTCTACACGCAAAGCAGGAAGAACACGGAGGCGAGGCTTGCGGCGATCGAGGCCCGAGTCAAGAACGAGTCAGCCCGCGCATTCGAGCCGCCGAACCTCGCGCGCTTCGAGGCGCGGGGTGTCGACCCGGCGACGCTGCGAGTTCATCAGGCCGCCTACGTTCCCGTGTACTCGCACATCTATTACGACGGCGGTCGCCCTTACTTGCTCGAAACAACGCTCAGCATTCGCAACGTCGATCCCAATGAACCCGTATACGTCAGCAAGGCCGACTACTTCGACACCGGCGGCAAACTATCGAAACAGAAGATCGACCGCCTCATCGAGCTGAAGCCGCTGCAGACCATCGAATTCCTGATCGAAAGACATGATTTGAGTGGAGGCTCCGGCGCTAATTTCATCGTCGAATGGCACGCAGTCGACAAGACCGTGCATGCGCCGCTGATCGAGGCTGTCATGGTCGGTCGTTCGGGCACGAACGCGATTTCGTTCGTCCGAAAAAGCGAACCACTTCCCCAGTGGAAGATGGATTAGAGCGCTGCCGTCAGCGGACTGATTTCACCGGGGGCGGCAAGTAGAGCGGGTCCAACGCCTCGGGCTTCGGCAGGTACATCCGGAACTGCAAGGAAAAGGGGCCGCTCGGGGCTGGGAGCCAGTTGCTTTGGAGCTTCTTTCCGGGCGACTCGTGCTGGATATAGATCGTGAGTGATCCGTCTTTGGCGTAGCGAAGCTTGGTTCGATCGCCAATTGAGTATCTCCCGATGGGATTCGCCACCATGAGTTGTTCTGGCAAGCTGTACATGGTCATGGACCAGAAGGCTTCGACCGGCGGCATGTCACCCTTCTCGAAGCGGACGACATAGTCGTGTTGGGCCCCGTTCAAGGGCTCGCCGGAGGCATCTCCCGAGCCGAACGGATAGTACGCTTCAATCGTGTCGTTTCCATAGAGGCCCACCATGGCTGCGGCGGCGCGGACGAGGTACTTGGCTCGCATCGCATCAGCGTCACCAAAGAGGCCGTCCACCCCTTGCCACCCATGCTCGACGCGCACTCTCACGCCTTCGAGGCTGGCGGGATCACTGGCGCCCCGGTTAATCGCGACCAGCGCTCTGCCAACTCCCGCGTCCACGGCATTGCGGACGCCCGCTTCGAGGCCCAAGGACGCGGCCGCGGCGCCTGGCCGGACGCCGATCTTCGCGAACCTTTGCATGAGGCTCTGTTCCTCTGGGACGATTGAGACCTCAGCCAAGAGGAAATTGAATAGGTCGATGAACTTGGCGGATTTGACCTTCTCACCATCGTAGGAGGGAAACGTGATTCCGGATGCGGCCGGTGCGCGCGATCGGCCGAGGAAGACGTGCATCGGGGTCAGACGGAAACCCTCTTGTAGACGGTTCACCGTCGTGACGTCGTCCGGGCCACGCGCCTCGATGCGCACGATGCAATAGACGAAGTTGCTCTGACTTCGAAACACCTCTCGCGTGTCCCCGGGCTTCGTTCCTGCCCACTGCGGGCCCGCCACGACGTAGCTTCCCGATTCGCCTCCCGTTGCACGAGTCCCCATGTACGCGAAATTGTGGGTGAACATGTCGATGAGCTGCACCGAGTAGTACCGGTTCTCGATGGACGGCACGGTGATCACGACTGGCTGTGCCCGCAGATCGATCCAGGCCATCGAGTACATGGTGTCGTTGTTGGGTCGTACGACGTCTTTGAACTGCGGCCCAAGGAGCTCGGTCATGTGATGGAGCTCGTTGAACGGACCGATGTAGGCGGGCGCGGTCCGGTCGATCGCCTGGACGTACATCGTCCGATAGTTCTCCATCATCGGGTATGCGTAGATGTACGCTTCCTCGGCGATCTCTTGGGTTTCCGCCGGGCTGATTGCCGAGTCGCTTCCGTCCTTCGGGCCGGGTGAAGACTCGCCCTTGCTACACCCGGCGACTAGCACGACAGCCGCCCCGACCATGATGATGACCCGCAAGCTCATCGGTTTCTCCGCATGCGGCAACTCTACTGCACTGATAGCCTTTTTCTAAAGAATAGCTTCGAGACCGGGAAAGCTAGCGCAAAGACGACGAACATGCAGACCGCAACGGTGATGAGGACGCGCGGCTCATCCCTGAAGTTGGCGGTGGCGACCGTGGCGGCAGCGCCGATGTTTCGCGCGGTCGTGATGAGGCCGAGCGTCACTCGGCCTCGCATCCTACCCGGACCGAGGGCATAGCCGACGGCGAACGCTGCGAGCGTGAGAACGATGGCGTAAGAAACCACGCCGGTCTTGGCCGTTGCGGCAAGCGCGTCCCAATGAAGGGCCAGAGCCAGCACTAGAAAGACGAGCGCCGACAGGTTGACGACGACGTTGGCCGGCCGATGGAGCTTCGTCGCAACAGATTCGCTCGCGTGACGGACGCCTAGTCCGACCAGCAGCGGCACGAACATTTGAAGCAAGAGGGGTTTTGCGATCTCCCAGATCCCGATCTCGCTTCCCGGGACCAGAAGCGGAAGCACAAACGGCATCAGCACGATGGTGAGCACCGTGAGCAGCATCGTGGCAGCGATTGAATTGGGGACGTCGCCGCCCGCGATGTTGACCAACTTGGGTGTGTAGGGGGCGCCAGCCGCGAAGCCGTACAGCAACACACCGATCATGTACGGCCGCTCGAGCGGGTAGAGGATGCTCGCGCCGTACACGAGCAGTGGCACCACGACGAAGTTGGCGACCAACGCGCGAGTGACGAGCCCCGCGTTCTTCATCGGATCCACGACCTGCCGGAACGTGACCTCGAGTCCCGCAGTAAACAGGACGCCCGCAATGAATACCGCGATGGCAAGGTTCAGGATGACCTCGAGCACGAGCGAAGGGGTACACCATTTGGCAGCGGGAACGCCAGGTTAGCTTGGATCCTCGGCGCCGGTGGCTACCGACACGGTAGGCTCGAGCACCGACGAAGGCAGCCTGTCTTCATCGGGCGCTCGCGGTTCCTTAGCGTGTTTGCGGGCTTCGGTTGTAGCGCTGAGCGCAACTCACCTTCTGGCCATCGACGGATCGTCGAACAGCAGGATCGCCAGTTGAGTTGCTCCGAGGGCTCGGAGAACCGGGTTCTCGTCGGTGCCTAGAACGACGATCCTGGCTCCTTCAAAAACTCGATCTCTTCATTCGTCGACACGCGCCCGAGAATCTCGTTGCGGTGTGGGAAGCGGCCGAAGCGGTGGATGATCGCGTGGTGACGCTTGGCGAAGTCCAAGTAGTACTCCGCGTCGGCTTTGAGTGATTCCGGCGCCGTCGCGCTGAGGCTCTGGAAAACCTCGAGGCAGCGCTCTTGGTCTGCGATCTCCTCGCTGTGCTCGAGCGGCAGATAGAAGAACACGCGTTCGTCGAATCCGAGCTCCTGATCGAATTCCTCGTCGAGCCCCTCGCAGCACACTTCGCGAGCGAGTGGATCGGCGTCGAACATCTGTGCGGTGTTGCGAAACATGTTCCTCGAGAACTGGTCGAGGACGATGATGTAGCCGAGCGCTCCTCGGGGCGTGCTGCGCCATCGTTCGCGGTCGCCGGTCGCAACCGATTCGTACTCCGCGAGAAACTTAGCCCGGATCGTTTGATCGAAGGCGTCCGACTTGGTCCACCAGAGCTTGCGCTGGTTGGGGCTGGCGCAACCGAGCTCGTCGAGCTCTCCAAACCAAAAGTCGAGTATGTCTTCGGCGTCACTCATGGGGTTCTCCTCGCAATGACTCTACCGCATCGAGGAACACTTTCGCCTTGAGCTCGGTTTCCGCGACCTCGCGATCGGGGTCGCTTGCTTCGACGATGCCCCCTCCGGCCCAGTAGTGCACTTCGCCGCGCCGCACGGTCGCCGTTCGGATCGCCACGGCCAGCGAAAGGCCGCCCGCGTGGTCGATGAACCCGAGCGCGCCGCAGTATACGCCGCGAGGATGCTGTTCGAGCTCCTCGATGATCTCGAGCGCGCGAATCTTGGGCGCCCCGGTCACGCTTCCCGGTGGAAACGTCGCCGTGAGGACATCCTCCAGCGCGACTTCCGGTCGCGTCTCGCAGCGCACAGTGCTCACCAGGTGGTAAAGGCCCGTGAACGGCTCGACCACGAGCGGCGCCTCGACTCGCACCGTCCCGACCTCCGCTACGCGACCGAGGTCGTTGCGCATGAGATCTACGATCATCGAGTGCTCGGCTCGTTCCTTCGGATCTGCGCGCAAGCGCTCGGAAGCGCCGTCGTCGGTGGGTTCGCGGCGAATCGTTCCCTTGATGGGTCGTGTCAGCAGCTCGCGGCTTCTCGCATCCCATTGGATGAAGCGCTCCATCGTGCACGCGAGCACGACGTGGTCGCCTCCGTCGAAGAACAGCCCGAGCGGCACGCGACTGGCGATTCGCATCGCCTGCCATAGCTCGAGCGCATCGCCCGTGAAGCTGGCCGACCACCTCCTCGCGACGTTGACCTCGTAGACTTGCCCCTCCGCGATGTAGTCGAGTGCCCGCACGATCGCGTCTCGATGAATCTTCGGATCGTCCACTCGAACCGGACCGACAACTGGGCGTTTCGGCTCGGCGGCGGTGAGCGTCGATAACTTTTCCCGGAACGCATCACAGGCCGACGCGTCATCTCCCACGAGCCACGCGCAGGCTGTCTCGTGGTCAATCGCGATGAGCGCCGGATAGCGCCGAAAGTGGAGAACCGGTTCTCGTCTGCGCTCGAATCGGGGCGTTCCGCGAGCGGGGGCGGACCAGAACGCGTCGTAGGCGATATATCCAATCCACGCGGGGACTTCGGAGGCCTCCGGCCCTTCGGCGCTCGTCTTGGCGCTTGGTCGCGCCGCGTGACGGAGCTGGGCGAAAGGTCTTTCGTCACCGAACTCGACCAGAACCTCCTCGGCCGGCCACGCGGCGAGGAACGAGTAGCGCCCGTCGCGCGACTCGCTGCGATTGGAGTCGAGCCAGGCAAACCCCGGCTGCGAGCTCAGAGATCGCGCAGTGGCCAGCTCATCGATCGAAGCAACGCGTTCGGCCCACACAGCGATCCTCTACTTGCTTGCGTCGGAGCCGTAACGCAACCTCTCCCGGTGCTCCACCGCTCCGTCTTGCTTGGCCTTCTCTGTGCTGCCGGCGTCGCCTGCAATGACGACGTGGCGCAATTCGTCTTCCAAGCGCGCATCGTCGATGGGGACGACGGAAACCCCGTTTCCGGCACGGATGCCGACACGCTGCGAATCGAAATCGCAGAAGGCGAGCTCCCCGTCCGCGAGCTCGAGTATCCCATTACCGATGGCCAATTCGACGCGTCCCTCGAGTTTGCCTCGTTCTCGAGCCTGACCCGGATCCGGATCGCCATGGAGGGCCCGAGCACCCAGCTGATCACGGCGCCTCCTTGGTTCGTCCCCTCGGTGACGGAGGGCTATCTCCGCGTGGTCGCTGCTGCGCCGTCGTCGTGCACATCCGTCTCCTTCAACACGATGGCAGCCCCGCGCGCGAGCTTTGGCATGGTCCCGGCCGGGACGTTTGCACTGGTCGTTGGCGGCACCACGCCCGAGGACGAGCAGATCGAGTTCTTCGATGCGCTCGAGTGGGCGTCCCGTTTGTTCACGGATGATTTCTCGCTCTCATTCCTTGGAGAGACTCGCGCGGCCACGGTCGGCCAAGGCCAGATTCTCGTGCTTCCAACCGATGCCGCGCCCTTCGTATTCGACATGCTGGACGCCACTAACCGGATCACTCAGGTCGTCCTTCACTCCGGCGCCGGGCCCGAGTCGGCGCTGGTGTCGGTTCCTGGCGTGGGAGCGATGGTCATTGGTGGCGAGGCGGGTGGCGCGGCGCGCGCGGGCGTTTCGCTCGTCGAGCTCGATGGGGTCGTCACGTCGCTTCAATTGAGTGAGCCGCGCGCGGGCGCCACGGCAGCTGCTCTCGGCGAGGACGTCTTGGTCGTGGGAGGAGACGCGGAAGGCAACGCCGAGATCCTGCTCGCCGGGAACACGGTCGGACAGCCGATCGACGGCGTGATGGACGGCGTACGGAATGGCGGCCTGCTCGTCGGCGACGGAGAAAGCCGAGCGCTGCTGATAGGCGGCGCGGATGCGGGCGACGCGGTTCGCCAGGACACGCTTCGCTTCGACGGGTGTCCGGGAAGTTGTGTTGCGAGCGCGGGGCCGCAGTGGGATGCGGCTCGTTTGCAGGCCATCCTCCCAGAGAACAGCGCATTGATCATCGGTGGGAACGCGTCGCGCAGTGTTGAAGAGGTTCGCTGGAGCGGCGACACGGTCGCGATCGAGCCATTGTCGGAGCTGAACGTGGCCCGCGCCGCCGCTGGCGCCATCGTGTACGAGAGTGGCGCGTTCGTCGTAGCTGGCGGTGACGACGGGGTGTCCGTTCGCGATGACTTCGAATTCTGCGTACCGGCGGCACTGACACCGCTCTAGAAGGGCGGGTCGGCCGGGGCGGAACCTGATATCCTCGAAATTCCGGGCACATGTTACGCAAGCTGGAGAAGTACGAGGTCCTCGACGAGATAGGCCACGGTGGGATGGCTACGGTCTATCGCGCGCGCGACAGCTCGCTCGACCGGTTCGTCGCTCTGAAGGTGCTGCATCCGCATCTGCAGCGAACTGCTGAAGCGCGCGCGCGCTTCGCGCGTGAAGCCAAGAGCGTTGCCCGGTTGCGCCATCCGCACATCCTCGAGATCTACGACTACAGCGGGGAAGCGTCGGATGAAACCTACATCGCAGCCGAGCTGCTGACTGGGCCGACGCTCAAGGACTTGGTTCTGAAGCACAAGGAGCTGCCTCCCGAGATCGCTGCAAGCATCGCCACACAAGTCGCGGACGCGCTCGGGGAAGCGCACGCCAAGGGCATCATTCACCGCGACGTGAAGCCCGAGAACGTGCTGATTCACCAAGACCGATGCGTGAAGCTCACCGACTTCGGCATTGCGTACATGGTCGACACGCATACCTTCACGGCGACGGGCCAGATCCTCGGCTCGCCTGGGCATATGGCTCCCGAGCAGGTCGAGGGCAGCACGTGTGACGCGCGAAGCGACGTATTCTCCCTCGGGACGGTGCTTTACTTCTGCTCGACGGGACGACTTCCGTTCGTCGGTCGCAATCCGCACCATCTCCTGAAGCTCCTGCTCGGCGGCGAGTACCCGGACCCGCTTCGTTTGCATCCCGCGATCGGTGCCGAGCTCGCCGCGATCATGCAAAAGGCGCTCGCCCGCGATCCTGCCGACCGGTACCAGAGCGCGGCAGAGATGTCGGCGAGCCTTCGTGAATTCCTCTCCGAGATGGGCATCGACGACCCGGACGAGACGCTTGCGCGTTATCTCAAGGCGCCAACGAAAGTCACGGCCGAGCTACGGGAGACTTCTCTCGAACGACTCATCGCGATTGGTGCGCAGGCTTCCAACTCCGGAGACGTCCCCAAGGCGCAGGCGGCACTGAGCCGCGCGTTGGCGATAGACGACGGCAACGAAAAGGCGCTCAAGCTTCTCGGCTCGCTCGGGCGCCGTCGGCGGCGCGGCGCGATGATCGCCGCGGCGCTCGTGGCCGCTGCGCTCATCGGATTGGCCAGCTGGGTCTACTCGGCATGGTCGAGTGCACCGTTGCCCGAAGAGTTGGCGCGACGCTCGGACGAGAGGCCGACTCCCGATGACACGAAGCCGTCGATGGTGGAGGAGCTTCCGGGCGAGGTCGAGGAAACGGAAGAAACGGAGGTGGCCCAAGGCGCATCCGACGAGCGATCCGTTGAGCCCGAGGAGGCGGCGGCCAATGGGCGTCGCTGGGTCGTCTTCAAACCGACGCCGCCTAATGTGTCTATCAGCGTCGATGGTGCGCCGCCGAAGGCCTACGGACCCGGCTTCCAAAAGATCCGGCTGAAGGTCGGCACGCACACGTTCCGGTTCGTCGGAGCGGAAGAGTGCTGTGAAGAGCGGGTGCTGCGAAGGCGGATTCCGCCGGGCGCACGAGACTACGAGCTCGTAGTGAAGCTCAAGTACGAGCCCGCGCGCCTCTACTTGAAGGGTCCGGCGCCTGCGAATGCGTCGGTCCGGATCACGCTACCGGGCAATCAGCGGGTGAGCGGTCGCATTCGTGAGATACTTCGCATTCCGATGCGCTCGCTCCGCGCCTCGGCGCAAGTCGAGATAAGTGCCCCTGGTTATCGGACGCACAAGAGCGTCGTGAAGCTTCGGGCCGGCGGCGATCCGACCGAGCACTCCTTCTCGCTTGAGAGGGAGGGGGAAACCCCGTAGAACCCATCTGAGTGATTCGGCGCACCACGTTGACCGGGCTGGTGGTCGTCTTGATGGCTGCGTTCGCGCTGCCGGTGGCCGCGGACGAGCTCTCGGACTTCGAGGCGGCCCGGCGGAACTACGACAAGCAGAGCTACGCCAAAGCGGCGCGGGGCCTCGAATCGCTCGTCGGTGGCGTCATCCCGCGTGCCCGAAACCCCGTCGTCCGACTCGAGGCACGGAAATACCTCGGCGCGACTTATTTGTTTTTGGGGAAGGACGGGGACGCACGAGAGCAGTTCAGACTGCTGCTCGAGGAGGATCCGGACTACGACATCGATCCGGTTGCTTTTCCAGAGGCGGTCGTCGAAACCTTCCAGGAAGTACAGGCGGAAGTCACGGCCGAGCTTGCTCAAAAGGAGGCGCTCGATGCTGCCCGTCAGCAACGCGAGCGCGCCAGCGAGCTCGAGGAGCTGATCGAGCAGCAACAACGGATTCAGGCTCTCGAGGAGCTCGCGGCAACCGAAACCACCGAAAAGGTCAACTCGCGCTGGATTGCGGCGCTCCCCTGGGGCATCGGGCAGTTCCA
>Ga0209536_100004711_pt1 | contig 21500 bp, 19 predicted proteins | sample DeeMarSeWOR28_12_FD_187461 | JGI IMG/M metagenome (GOLD analysis project Ga0209536, IMG submission 187461) | Marine sediment microbial communities from White Oak River estuary, North Carolina - WOR-2-8_12 (SPAdes) (version 2) | ecosystem: Environmental > Aquatic > Marine > Intertidal zone >... | reverse complement strand
TTTGTAACTAAAATTTTCTAAAAGCTTCTAGCGGAATCTAACGGAATCTAAAGCTGGGGAAAAAGTATAAGCGAATTTAACTAGTTATAAATGCAGGGAAAAGTTGGTAGCGGGTTGAATTAACTCAAAATCCCGCGGGGGCAACTCCGTGTCGGTTCGATTCCGACCTCCGGCACCAGAGTATATAACAAGGGATTCAGCCTTTTGGGTTGAGCCCCTTTCCTTTTTGCATTGAACTGATACTAAGATTGGCCACACTATAGCTGCATCTTTTCATTTCTAAAGTGGCACATTGTGAAAAATTGTAGGGAGGGTTTTGGGGTTTCAGGATATTGATATTTGGCATTAGTTCTCAATTCTTTTCAGAAGTATGATTTTGGGATATTCCTCTCATAATCAAACAACACCCGTATATTATTTGAAAATAATAATTGGTAATTATCAATGTGGAGTCAAAATATTGGCAAAAAAGTACCCTTATGAAAAACTAAAGAAAATATCTATGTATAGAAGGGAATTATTTTAAATTCTTACCATTTTATAAATTGTCTCACCCAAAAATTACGACTGAAGGACTACAATTTCCATTAGTCTAAAAAAAAAATACTCCCGAAAATACTCCTGACAGTGGATTGTTTTTTTTGAGTATCAGTTCTATACACATTAATTACAGGAAAAAGATTCACACCTAATAATTCATTTCATAAGGAATTTTGAATATCAGCAAGATAGTGTGTGCAACGGTTATCGGCTACAGCCCTAATTATCTTAGCGGGTAGTATTCTGTTTATGGGGGAATGAATTTGATTTTTCAGATAGTTATTACATAAAAAAAGGTGCCGATTATGAGCAAAGCAATTCAAGAAAACGAGGGCTGCGAGATAGCCGATAAAGGTCAGCGAATGATTCACCCTCTGCCTTGCCTTTTTACCACTGTAAATCTTTTGAGTGGTTTTTATGCAATACTTTCAGCTACAAAAGGAAATTTTTTTCATGCCGCCATTGCAATAATAGTAGCTGGTATTTTTGACGGTCTTGACGGCAGAGTAGCACGTCTTACAAAAACAACCAGTATCTTTGGCATGGAGTTTGACTCTTTATGTGATCTTGTGTCATTTGGAGTCGCGCCGGCATTGCTTGCGTATTTCTGGGCTCTGGAGCCTTATGGCCGTTATGGCTGGCTGGCTGCTTTTCTTTATGTTGCTACAACTGCCTTGCGTCTGGCACGTTTTAACTCGCTTACTCTGGATAAGGCCCCGAAAGATTTTGTAGGACTACCATGTCCCGCTGCTGCTGGCATGATAGCAACCACGGTACTTTTTTCACGCTACCTTGGGGCAACTGGGACTGTAAAGCATGTATCCATTTTGCTTCTTGTTTATTTTCTTTCCTATCTCATGGTTAGTACTATTCGCTATATTAGCTTCAAACACCCCGCTGTAAAAAGAAAGAAAACATTTCAGGTAACAGTTGCCATGGTGCTTCTACTCATTCTTGTTGCTGCCGAACCAGCCGTGACACTATTTGTAATAGGTCTAATCTATGTCCTATCAGGTCCCTTCAGTGTTGCATATAGGAGGACTATGCTTAGGACGGAAGAAAGTGTTGAAGAGCAGGGAAATGCCGTTTAAATAGGCACCAATTTATCTTCCCCCTATCAGTCAATACTCGTCAATTATTTTTAACATGCATAGGTATCAAGGGAACATCTTAAATCAAGGTGCACCCTTTTTATTTTTTAGTAAACACAGAGGGATAAAAAAAACAAAAAAATTTAGAGAGTTAAATTTTATTGTTGCTGATGAAAAATTCTTTATATTTAAATGCGCATCATAATAATAATTATGATGCGCTCAGCTAGTTCACCATTTTATGATTAGTGCAGCAGTATGCATCTCTTGTAATGACTCCAGATTGAAGGCTCATTTAAGTCAGTAGGTACTAGTTTTTTGGGGAGTTATGAGCCATTGCTCTTTTTTTCTACTACATACCGAATGTTTAGTTAAATATGCTTGAGAGATTGAGTAAATGATTGTTCTCAGATTATATCTAAAAGAAATTTTATTATTTGCTTATGTTGTTAAAGACTATCAAATATATCTTGATAGGATCAGTGAGTTAGGCATAACATTTAATCTGTTTGCATACCTGTTTTTGTTTGTGGCTTTGTTTTTTGCACTTATCACTGCAGCCTATAATAAAAACATTTTTGTGAGATTTGCCTATGCAATAATTTTTCTTTCTGCGGCAATTACAATAGATTCATACTACAAAATTACTGGAGATTATCTGACCTACAATTCGTTCATTATCCTGATGAACGAAAAAGGTTTTATGGGGGAAGCCTTAAAACAGTTTAATCAGGCTATTTCAAGTTCCATTATTTCAGCAATAATACTTTTTGTTGGGATAATTATCAAACCACAAAAAGAAAATAAACTGGATAAACATCTAATCAATGTCTGCCCTGTTTTGACTATTGTTTTGTTAACGATACTTCTTTATGTACGGGGAGGTGATGGGTCGAACGGGTTGCCTGGAATGTTTACCCCTGTTGTTTATTCCAGTTTATATTTTTATGAATCTATTAACAAAGATGTAGGGGAAAGACAGAATGTTAACATAAATCGGGATACAAGAAATATTACCCATGATATTGTGTTGATTGTGGATGAAAGTGTTGTGGCGAACTATCTTGATATCAATGAAACCGGGGGAATCGAGACAAACCTGAAAGACAGTCGGGCGCAGGTGAAAATTTATAATTATGGTTATGCAGCGGCAATTACCAATTGCAGTTCGCCAACTAATGTTACTTTGCGGTATGGGGGTACGAGAGAAAATTACCTTAGAATAATTACAACAATGCCTTCGATTTGGGAATACGCTAAAGAGGCTGGATTGATCACTGTATTTATTGACACACAAAGAACCAACGGAAAATTGCAGAATAAAATGGATGAAAGGGAATTAAAATATATCGACCAATTTGTCCAATATGATGATACGCTTGTAGTTGACCGGGATATGTATGCAGCCAAAACCCTTGTTGAACACCTGAATAATGAAATTCCTGAATTTATAATGATAAACAAAATGGGTGCTCATTTTCCTGTTAATGATAAGTATCCTGATGAATATATGAGGTATAGACCTGTTCTTCCAAGGGGAGATTTTGTCGATATAAGTGATACAGGTTCCCGAAAAGGCTTTGGAGGTACAGCCAAAGACTGGGAAATGTATCGGAATTCATATAAAAACACACTCCGCTGGAATGTAGGAAGATTTTTTGAAATTATCTTTAGTTCAGCAAAGATTGAAAATGCAATTATATTGTATACCTCGGACCATGGACAGGATTTACATGAAACAGGCAATTATGGCACTAATACGCATTGTGGAAGTAGCCCAAACTCAGTTGAGGGACTAGTGCCGCTCGTATTAATAGAGGGCAGCAAATTAAATACTCTTAATTGGGAAAAACATTTTCATTCTAACAAAAACAACTCGAGCCATTACAATTTGTTCCCAACACTTCTAGTTCTTATGGGATATAATGAGAAAGAAACAATTGCAATGTATGGAAATCCTTTAAATACAGAGACAAACGATCCATATACATTCAATACAAGGTTCTATGCACGTTTGGGGAAAAAACCGATATGGAAAAAAATAGATATGGCTGAAGTACCTAAACCTCAGTTCTAATATGGATGCTCATTGTTATTTTCCCAAAAGAATTTCAACCAGTTGTATATAGTCAGTTTTGCCCCCATATATAAAAATAATGTGAACCTGAAGGATGCACACAGTACAAAAGCGGTTAATTGTTTCATTTTAGGATAACAAACACATGGTGTCTGCTATCACTTTAAAACTACTTAATTAATAAATTTTTAGCTTGGTTTGTAGAAAAGCCCTGGGAATGCGAGACATGCTAATAACGCAGTAAAAAAACAGTTCATGCAAGCATGAATTGTGTAAACGCCAGCTTTTCTCTCAATAGTATTATTCTTGCGGTGAGGAACGCATAGTTTTTTTTACCATAAAATATGAATCAATGATCTTTCCTTTACGGTTTATAAACCTAAAATTTATCGACTTGTCGCTGGCTTCTACTAACATTGCTCCAAAATCTCTATTATAACGAAACTGACTCTGCGGAGCGATTTCCCCGAAAGATGAAACTGTTGAGCCTCCTGCACCGTTGATAAAGTATGGTGTGCCCCCAATCGAAAGGCGTTCATACACATGATAATAACCTGATAGAACCGCATCGGCACCCCATGAGTCAAATGGCCAACGCATCCGTTCAATATCCTCAACTTGGTGTGATGTGTAAGGCGCATGATGAGCGTAAACAAGCTTCCATGGTTTGTTTGACATTGAAAGTTTCCATTTTAGCCATCGTGCTTGTTCTGAAAATTGGGTTGCTCCATCCGGTTCGCGCTCATCTGTATCCAGCATGAAAAAGTGGACCGGTCCCCAAATAAAATCATAATATCGCTCATTCCCAGGTAAAGTGAAGAAATCTAGATAAGGATTCAATAGGTCCGTATCCCAGTCTCTATGCCCGGGGATAGGGAAAAACAGATTTTTCGCTGCACCCCGACCATATTTCCCTTTATATGAACCAATGAATTCGTGAAAAAATTTGCCGATATTTCGATCAATCGTCTCTGCAGCTCCAACTGGGTAGTTATTGTCGCCAGTTGTTGTGATAAAGTCAGGGTTCCAGCTTTTAATTAGACGAGCTACATCCCTTTCAGCAAGCTTACCTGAGCCGTAATCACCGATTACAGCAAACCTAATGCTCCCCTCTGGGGGAGGATCCAACCTTGGTAAAAAGGGCCAACCAAGTATTCTGGCAAAAGCCCCACCAAAAACCCAAACAAATACAGAACAAATAAGGAGCAGTGCCAATACAGAAATCAACACCCGTCTTGAAACATTAAATTGATAACACATTTTATGTATTCGGATCTTTTTATCTAAGCTAAAAATCTTAAATAGCCACGTCTGAGCTTAACCCAAAAAAATCAACATTAAAAACCTTTGATTTTTTTAACTTCCCCTTTGAATTATGCCTCCAATATATTATAAAGGAGTACCTGACAAAAGAAAGCATCATTTTGTTTAGTATTACAATTTTTGGGCAGATACCGAAGAAATATGTGCCGGAACCAGCACATTAGGCATATATACGTTTGCATAAATGAATATCTAACTATTAAAAGTAAACAAACATGGGTAAGTTTGCCATTCTTGTATTGCTTTTCCCTGATTAGTTGATATTACTTATATGTTTGATATAAATGACTTTGTGATGTCCATCACCATGTTTATCAATAAGAAACGATTTTACCTGGCAACTTTATTACTGATAGATACTTAGCACATTTTCCGTATCACAAATTTCATGAAAGTTGCTCCACTGTTTTTTTTACTGAGGTAAGCTTGCTTTGTTTTATTATTAACGAAATATTTAAATTGAGAAATTTCAAATCTTAGCTTCCTGTATGTAAAAGCATCTTTCTAGCCAGATTTCCTGCAAAATAAGAAGTAAATGCTATTGCCATCAACAAGTTTTCTCCCCCCCCATCTTCTACTGATGATTTCTCCTCCTGCACAATTGATCATAGCATCAATATTATGGATCAAGGAATTATCATTTTCTCTGAATATGGAGTGCTGCAGCTTGTTATTATCCATATCTGGGTTGGCAAGGCCGCTTATTGCAACAAGTATATTGGTATGATCCAGCATTGTTTTTACAACACGTGATGCGTCAATCTCGTTAAGGTACATTAAAACACCTGTGCATATCATAATGTCATAATTTTCTCCATGAAGAATTCTTTCAATGTTTTTCATATCTTGTTTGAAGATCTTTACCTTGGAAGAGATGCTTTTTAGATATTTCCTGCCCATATTAATGGCGTACTCATCGATGTCGATCCCGACAATCTTTTCTGCATTTGGGAAAATATTTTCTTCTGCATGAACCAGTTGGTAGCCTAAAGAACAGCCGACTTCAAATATGCTATTAATATCAGTTGTCGGATTAGTTTTATTTTGTAGCAGGACGTTAGAAAGATCTTGGAAAAAGATTTTTCTGGATCCCTTCATGTTGTTATGTCCAAAACGCAATTCCGGTTCATACGTTTCAGCATATGCCAGATGAAATTTCCATAAAAAATTATGGTATGCATTAACGTCTTTTTCGGCCCAATCTTTTACTATTTCTTTCGACCAATAACTACGTTTGTCCCGGGAGAGCCATTTCCCACGACCGATACCTATGGCTATGATCTTTCTGATGGGGAGAGGAAGGGTACAGCACAAAAATTTCTTAACATGTTGTTTTATGATATTTATCATGTTAGTAAGCTCCTCAGCATCTTTATAGCAACAACACAGATGGGTGAGAAGCATTTCATATGACTTTTCTGCATATTATCTAATTATTATAATGCGGTATTTTATTTTTCATTCCAAAGGTCAGTCTTTAAAGTTGGTAGCTTGATGTATTTATTTTATCGCCTGTTAAAAGAATGGCAAAAAGTGAGCAGTTTATTCCTAAAGAAATCAGCTTGTTATTCGTTAATGCCTAAGAGATGTTTCAGCACCAATACCGCAGGTTGATCTCTTTCAGATTGGTTTTTAAGGTTATAATGATGATGTAGCCCGGGTGTGCTGTTGACATCGATGATTGCGCCGCCTGAATGTTCGAGTGGAATTGTAGGGTCGGTTGTTATCAGATCAACACCGGCAAAATACACACCTAATTGTTTAGATGCTTTTAGTGCGGTGTTAACAATACTTTTAGATAGTTTGCTGGTTATGTTTTCAGTATACTCCGTAATGATCTCCTGCTCTTCTTTTTGATACTCAGGCAAGCTTTTAACTAATATTTGTTCCCCGTTTTTCGGCACATAATTTAACGAATAATTCTGTGATGTTAATGTAAATTTCAGGTCTGAATCATCTTTGAAAGCTGAATTTGCCGTTGAAATATTTATCATGGTATCTTCGATAAGTTGATGTAATGAAGAAGATCCATTCCCAATTACTCTTACACCAGTTCTTCGAGCTGCATGCAAAAGCCTGTCTCCAAGGAAAAGAAGACGATAGGATTCGCCAGTGATCATTTGTTCGATTAATATACGTTTATCATACAAAGATGCTAGGGCAACAGCAGACATAAAGTCGAAGTTTGTACGTACCCATAAAGAAATACCCCGTGCTCCTGACGTTCCGGATGATGGCTTGACCACAAATGGCCCCTTCTTTTCTTTGAAAAAACATATTCCCTTTTTGATTTGTGATACTTCGAACACAGTATAATCCGGAATTGGAATATTAATTTCAGTTAACATGCTGTAGCATAGATCCTTTGTGCCAGCAATTCTTAAAGTTACAGGGTCATCTAAAGGGACCATATAGTTATGCAGGCGGACCATTTTTGAATCTCTGTTAATTTCCCAGAAAGCACCTGATAAGGTTTTGAAATCGGCACCAAGGATAGCAGCTGCATTTCCCCACATCTGCTTATAGAAATCAGTTCGATCTTTTACATATATCCTTCTTTGAGTTGCAGTTTTCTCCCTGATAATTTTTTTAAAATATATTAACCAGCGCAATATTCTGGTAAGAAATATTATGACCTTCACAAGAACTCCCTAACTTTCTAGAATTATGATTGGTTTGTCCCGTGCAATCGAGTTTTGGCTGTCGTTTACAAATATGAAGTAAGCGGCTTTAACTATAAGGTTAAACTGTTTAAACAATATGTTGTTACTACCTTTAATCGTTCGGTATGTTTTTAAAGGAATCAATATCCATAAGTTTTTATTGTACAAAATAACATCACGTTATGCTGAACATATTTATCTTTGTGCGAAAAGTTGTTATCAGGATAAATGTTGAAATCCGTTTGTCGCATTGAAGTATAAGGGCGTCCTAAACCATTTACTGAGTGATTAAATAAATATTTATTAGCCAGAAATAAGATATAACTGCATATTAATTAGTACCAAAGTACAATAGAAATATTGCTGTATTTATTATATATAATCGTTAACCAAATGTTATAAAAGTAATGTTTATTCGTAAATAGTAATTTGTTTTTTAAAAACCTTTTTTTAGAGCTGATTACAATGACAAAAAATGTTTTTCCCTCCAAACAATCTTCACAATCTTCGCATGAATATTTAAAAAAAATTGGCGTTTCCGACATTCCACCGAGGACTTCCCCCTTTGATCCAGGGTATGATCCTGTAACACTTGAGAGTCATTTGTTGCAAAGTGCCCATCTGATTTCTGTCCTGAAGGTTTCAATGGCCTGCTGGCAGATTGCCAACGAAGTTGCAACAAAATACAAGATTGATGCAGCTAGGCGTCTCAATCTTGAGGTATGTACCGGAGGAGGACCTTTTGAGGTGGCAGCGAACTTTGGCAAAATTCAACAATTTATGGAACTATGCGCACAATATAGATTTACTCGGATAGAAGCTGGAGAGGGATTTACTGAGACAAACCTCAAGCCGCGATAAATTGTACAACAGGCTGCCGAATTAGGACTTGCTGTTCAATTTGAGCTTGGGAAAAAACATGGCGGGACTTTTACACCGGATAAGATTGGGGAGTTGATCGACCAAGGGAAAAGATGGCTTGATGCCGGAGCAGTACAGATTGTTGTTGAAGGTAGAGAAAGTGCCCAAAATGTTGGATTGTTTGATGAAAAAGGGCACCTTAATACTTATGGCGCTGAGCGATTTATTAAGGAGTTTGGCCCGGAGATAACCGTATTCGAGGCTCCCAATAAACCGAGCCAGTTTGCATTATTGAATCATTTCGGGCCGGAAGTCCATTTATGTAATGTTAGAATTGAAGAGCTATTGCGTGTTGAAATATACCGCAGGGGGTTACATTCTGATGCGTTTATGCATGATAATTTGCGTCCTAAAGGTCCATCAGATTGAGGTGAGGTTTTATGACGAATAGAATCGTGATAGATTGTTTTCCTGATAGTGCAAGCAAATACCTTGATAGTCATGTCATAGTAGTAATTGATGTAATTCGTGCAACAACGACAGCCGTAAGTGGAGTCAATATCGGAAGAAGAATCTTCCCTGTAAGGACAACAGATGAAGCTTTTATTCTAGCAAAGAAGCTTCATAACCCCTTGTTAGCAGGGGAGTTGGGTGGTAATGTCCCTTATGGTTTTGACTTGACAAACAGTCCTGTTCAGATTGAAGCATTATCAGCAATACCATCTGGAAAGTTTACTGACCCAAGCCGTCCAATTATTCTGCTTTCTTCTTCCGGCACTCAGCTCATGAAGAATGCCGAACGCAGCAAAGCTGTTTATATCGCCTGCTTCAGAAATATTTCTGCAGTGGCCCATCACCTCGCTGGGCGGCACCAGAGCATTGCGATCATAGGCGCGGGAACTCGTGGAGAATTTAGACGTGAAGATCAAATGTGCTGTGCCTGGATAGCTGGGAAATTAATTAAAAGAGGGTATGAGCCAGAAACAGTAACTACTGAGGAAGTAATATCACGTTGGGAAAATGCAGGGGTTGATGATGTTCGGGGGGGGCGAAGTGAGGGTTATCTTAAGAGAAGCGGGCAGATACATGACCTGGAATTCATACTTTCTCGTTTTGACGACCTTGATGTTGTCCCGATGCTGATAGACGAAGAACTGGTCAGGGCATCTTTAACCATAGAGTAAGTTTTAATAACAATGAAATACTGAGGCGTATATTTAACTTATGAACATTATTGACACTCGAACGCCTGTAGTCATTGTTAACTGCAAAATAGGGGGATTGGGAGTTTTACGAAGCCTTGGCAGCAAAGGAGTGCCGATATATATAGTAAATGATGAACCTGGTAAGGCGCCCCTTACGTCAAAATATTGCCTCCAGACATTTATTCGAAAATTTGATGAAAACAATCCGCAGGATTATCTTGACTATCTTCTCTGGGTAGGTTCCCAGATAAAAACACCCTCTATTTTAATCCCTACATCTGATGAATTGTCAGTTTTTGTTGCTGAACACGCTGATCAGTTGAGCCGCTATTTTATCTTCATCAGGAATGATTCAATTCTCATAAAACAACTCATCAGCAAGGAAGGAATGTACAAGCTTGCCCTGGAACATGAGATACCAACACCAACTACTCTCTTCCCGAAGAATTTCGGTGAAGTTAAAGAGTTTGCAGAGCAGGTGACATTTCCAGTCATGCTAAAAGGAATATATGGAAAACGTTTGGAGATTAGAAAGAAGCCGAAAATGTTAATAGTTGAGTCAAAAGATGAGTTATTCACCAATTATAAATGGCTTGAGGATCCAGATTCACCTAACCTTATGATTCAGGAATACATCCCGGGGGGAGACGACCAGGTTTACATTTTCAATGGCTACTTTGATAAAAATTCTGAATGCCTTGCAGCTTTTACAGGCTTTAAAATAAGACAGTTCCCAGTACACAGAGGCGCCGCATCTCTCGGTGAGTGTAGCTGGATTGAAGAGGTCTCTGAGCTGACCAAGGATTTTATGAGGAAAATTGGATATAGGGGTATACTTGATATAGGTTACAGGCTTGATCCACGTGATGGCCTTTATAAAGTTCTTGATGTAAATCCTAGGTTAGGAGGGGCCTTCAGGTTGTTTGTAGCGGAAAACGGCATGGATGTTGCTCGTGCTTTATATCTTGATTTGACAGGTCAGACAATTCCTCCTGTCATTCCACGACAAGGTAGACGCTGGCTTATTGAAGATTGGGATATTATTTCAACGTACCATTATTTTCAGGAAGGTAGTATTAGTATATGGGAGTGGTTAAGATCCTTTAAGAATGTTGAAGAGGGAGCATGGTTTAACTGGAAAGACCCTAAGCCTTTTCTGTTCATGAGCAGAAGCTTCTTGAAGATGGTATTGTTAAAAGGCCTAAAGAAACTTGGGAAAAAGCCGACAGTTGATAAATAGCATTTAATAACTGGTTTATAAAATTTTTAATACTTCGCCTCAATTTTATTCTGGAAAGTTTCATCGAGACGTATCTAACCAGACGATTTCGCTTGAGGATAATTTTAATAGCGCTCTCTTTTGGCCCTTTTGTTTTCAGAAGTTTTTTTGTGATCATGCTGTAGTATTAGTACTCATGATTTCGAGATCACTCATACTCAAAAAAATTCATTAGTGAGAAAGTTTTTTAAAAGCCATAGTATCTAAAATTTTATTTACTAAACCATCCCTTGTAAGTCCCACCAGTGATTAAAAATTTCTTTTACAGCCGCTTCCATTATTAAGAGCGATCAAGTTAAAAAGCACATCAATATTTGCTGGTAAAATAGTTAGAATGAGATTATGTGTAATATAATCCCCATATAATTCTTCTTTGTGTCTAAAAAACAGGCCAGTTTTGGTCGTTTGGGTTCCTATCAAACTAGGACCTACCTCACAGTAAAGCTCCAATTAGTTCTTGCTTCAAGGCTTGAAAGGCCCCGCTTTCTCAAAAGAAATTGCTGCGGATTGTTAAAAATCTTTTGTCTAGTACCAAGGTACAATAGATTTATTATTTAGAACATATATAATTACTACCTAAGGATGAGAAAAATTCTAATCGTTTGTATGTAACTATTTATTAACTAACAAGATTTTTGTATGCGGAAAATGAATTAAATAACGATTAACCCCATTAATAAATTAGGAGAAATCGTGTCAAAAAATCCTAAGAAAAACCAAGAGTGTAAGGTTTATATCATTGGTCGCAAAGGGCTGAACAATGAACTGTTGTTATATTTTCTGGCGCAATCAACAAGCCCCGCATTTCAGTGTTCGCTTGTTGAATCATTCTCAATGCTAAAAACAGATGAGACAGAAGGTGTAAAAAATCTGGTATTATGCAATTGTCTTGATGTGCATGAAAAAAATCCAACAAATGCATGTCAGCGCCATATGGCCGATGCAACGCAAAACAGTTATTGGGCCTGTGTTAATGTCCCGCACGGTTCAAAAATAGCCGAAAATGCCATAAGCCATGGTGTGCATGGTATTTTTTATGAGAATGATTCACTCGTTACCCTTACGAGAGGGATTACGGCTATATTACAGGGCGAATTATGGTTTTCTCGCGACACCTTGTCCGCAACCCTATCAAGCCTTGTAGAAGAGAAGAAAACCTATAAATCCACTCATGGGATTTCTGATAAGATTCGCCTTACCAAGCGTGAGAAAGAAATACTTAAGTACATTGCTCTGGGAAAGACCAATGATGAAATAGCCGGAAAGCTCAACATCAGCGTTTTAACAGTGAAAACTCATGTAAGAAATATTTACAACAAAATTAGTGTTCCTAATCGCATCCAAGCCATTTTTTGGGTCACCAAAAATTATCTCCACCTGAAGTAGTAGAAATCTCTGCTACCTTCCCATAAAAAAATACTCCTAAAAATCCTCCTTTGTGTCGATTTCCTTTTCTTGATTTCCAGCTATAGTAACAAAAAAAAGGCATTGATTTTCATCCAACTTGAAAGTTTTTCATATGCCTTTCGTTGGACTATAAATCGCAAAAAGACCGTTTAAATTTAGAAGATTTAGAGTTCGGTTTTAGCTTAGTTAACCTCTTCCAGGACGGGTGTCCATTGATAGAAAAGAGAAAAGTTGAGCGATTTGATCTTCAGATTGAAACTCATCTGCAGGTTCAAGGTGAAGGAATAATCGATAGCAATAAGCAATTAATATCCCGTGATATATCGAGTGATGGGGTTTTTTTGACGACTAACAATCCGTTGCCTGTTGGCACTATTGTTGATCTCAATTTTTTACTCAACCTGGATGAATTAAACGGCAATTTAAAAAGTAAAGCTGTCAACATCAGTACCAGTGGCATGGTTATACGAACTGATACGCAAGGTTTCGCAGTACAGTTTGATAAACAACACAAGGTGTCAGCATTTAAAAAATAATTATAACAAGTTTGCTTATTGGAAAAAATTTCAGAACTGAAAGGAGCGGTTCCAATTTTAAAGGCTATGAAATTTAAAAGAATTGCCAATCTTTTTGAAAGATTAACTTCTGAGCGCTCAAATGATTTCTTTTACTCAGAGGAAGTGTTTCACTCGATACTGGTTCGCGAAAAAGCGAGGGCCGATCGAAACGGGCATGGCTTTTCTCTTGTTGCTTTGGAAGTCTCACAAAATGAGGATATCTCCCCACTTGTAAAAAAAATGCAAAAGAAGATACGCACTTCTGATGAAATTGGTTGGTTTGATCATAATACGTTAGGAATTTTACTCTATAACACCTCAGCAAATGGAGCCTGGCAATTTGTTGATAAAAATAAGAATAAACCGGGTGATATTTTTTCCATATGCAAATATTCAGTTTACAGTTATCCCAATGAATGGTGTTCTTTTTGAAACGGGAAAAACAGGGCAGGATTTACTGGGTCACAATATCATTATAGCCTTGGTTAGCATGTTTAAAGAGTCTTTATGTCTGGCTTATTAATGAATTTTGATTTAACAAATTGTTACGAACGGACCCTATTTGGTTTTGACTCCAATTTAATTAGGATGTTTTTTTAGAAAAGGGCGAAATAAATATGCAGCAGCCGTTTTATAAAAGGTTACTTAAAGGCAGCAGGAAAAGTATTACAGAAAATTCAATTATCAATTCGGCTAGTGTATTTCAGGCCATTCTCGAAAAAGAAAAGGCCCGCGCTGATCGGAATAATCATGTATTTTCAGTGGTATCCTTCAAACTAGTGCCTCAGAGTCCTGGTAGCGACAGTGATAATTTCGCGTATTATCTTAAGAATCTAATAAGATTAACAGATGAGATAGGGTGGCAGGATAACCATTCTATCGGTCTTTTGCTTTTCAATTCTACAAAACACGAAGCGAAGCAGTTTGTGGATAGAATTCAGCGCAACTGTCCCCCGAAGATTTTGCAACAAATTTCGATTTCAACTTATCCAGATGGCAAAATAGAATATTATAACAGCGAAAGGATTCACAGCAGGGCAGGAGTATGCCATCATTCCAGCTCCGGTTCTGCGTCGTTAAGTAATCAGCGCAGAGTGACTTATACAAAGGTTGCCAAACAGCTACAACCTGTTTTTTTTCATAAAATATCAGGCCTTAAAAGGTTGAGTGACATTGTCCTGTCAATTGTTGCTCTGATTGCTTTAAGTCCACTCATGTGTATTATTGCCATTGCTGTAAGACTTACTTCTAAGGGGCCTGTTTTTTACAAACAGCATAGAGCCGGACTCGGTGGCGTACCATTTACAATGCTGAAATTCCGGACCATGAAACTTGGTGCTGAAGAAATGAAACCTGAGCTGCTGCCTTTTAATGAATGTAGCGGACCTGTTTTTAAAATTGCAGAAGATCCTCGCGTTACCCGTCTTGGGAAAATTCTGCGGCAATGGAGCCTTGATGAATTGCCGCAGTTTATTAACGTACTAAAAGGTGAAATGAGTATGGTTGGACCACGACCTCCAACAATGGACGAGGTGGATCAGTATAGCACATGGCACAACTATAGGCTTGAGATGAGACCCGGTATTACCTGTATCTGGCAGGTTTATGCCAGACACGATAAATCTTTTGATAACTGGGTCCGGCTTGATATCAAATACAGACAGGAACAGTCTTTTCTTCTCGATATGAAGTTGATTTTTCTTACTCTTCCTGCGGTGTTGTCACGGCGTGGAGCATGTTAACCGGACTGATAAAACGTGCTTTCTGTGTCTGAAGAATCAAGCGCTTTAATAATGTGTATCAGTATTGAATTGGATTTAACTTTTGGGAAAAATGAACGAAGCACGGAAAAAATGGTTTGCAGTGCAAACTAAGCCCCGGCAGGAAGAACTGGCAAAGATAAACTATTTAAGACAGGGCTTTACTGCTTATTCTCCCAAGGTCCAGAAAATGCGGAGCCATGCCCGCAAAACGGAACTGGTTTTGCGGCCACTTTTCCCAGGCTATATCTTCCTTAATCTTAACGCCGAAGATGAGGACTGGATAGCGATCGGTAATACAAAAGGCGCAATCGGTCCAGTACATTTTAATGAGTATTATCCGCCTGTGCCGGATTGGGTAATTGCCGGCATTAAGGCACGTGAAAACGATAGTGGCTTCGTTCCATTAAAATTTTTCAATGATGACATATTGGAATCAGGTGCCACTGTATCAGTGGTGTTAGGTGATATGGAGCTTGATGGTATCTTTTTGAACTTTCAGGATGAAGAACGGGTTCTTGTACTGCTAGATATTCTTCAACGACATATCCCTGTTGTTACATCACTATCGAAACTAAAAGTAGCCTAGATTTGCTGTCAAATCAGCTTGTTAGCAAATCTGAGGAACGGGTAACCCTTTAAAAGCAGTTTCACCCGAACGGCGGTAGCCTCTCCAGCTTATCGAAAAACTTGATAGAACCATTTTGAGCGATAATTGTCCAAATTGAGTCATCCAACCTGAACTACCCGTATTGCTTTTTTTCACTCTTTTTTTTTGCTTATAAGGGTCCCAATTTACGCCCCAATTTAGGAACCATAAAAGGCCCCTCCTATAAAACATGAGAAAACTGACGCAAAAAAAATTCTCCATCAGTCTTGAACAAAAACGTTTTCTGGAAAATTACCGTAAATGGGGATATTCGGATCGCAGCAGCATGGTACGCGAAGCTCTCGATAACTTCATTAAAGAATTGGAATCTGCGGCACGTAAAAAGTTAATGGAGAAAAAAGCGTATGAACTTTCTTCTGATTATACAAAAGACAAGCTGACAATTTTTTCTAAAATAACTAAAGAGGATGAACAGTGAAACAGGGGGAAATTTGGGATATTAATTTAGCTAATAACCTAACAGCAACCTCTAGGGGAAAATGCCCAGTTATAATAATCAATGATGATACAATCGGAATTATTCCTTCACGGGTCATCGTGCCTGTTACGGATTGGCAGAATAAGTTTGAGGATGCTATCTGGTTGATCAGGGTTGAACCCAATGCTGAAAATAATCTTAGTAGAACTTCAGCTGTTGATGCTTTGCAGCTTCATACCATTCCGATTAGCAGGTTCATAAGAAAAATCGGCATGCTTTCAGCCATAGAACTGCAAAAAGTAAAAAACGCTGTAAAAGCTATTATTAATGCTGAATAAAAGTTTTGGGATAGGAGACCCGATAAAGCTGGATAGCATTTTATACAAGTTTTGAATGAAAGACATCAAGATAGGATGATCGCAAGTTTTTTACAATAAACACAATCTGCTAAGATAACCCATATTTTTCTAAAATTATTGGAATCATGACGATTACTGTAGTGTCAAGCAATGAAGCAGAAAATAAAAAGGAAGCAAGACGAGACAGGCTAATTTCATTTATGATCAACAAATTGAGAGAGTTTCTACAAAAAAGATTCTTGCAGGATGTTGCCTCCATGCTAGCAGGCAATATTTTCTCCCAAGCTATCAGCTTACTTGCTGCTCTCGTTATAACCCGTCTTTATACTCCTGCTGCTTTTGGTATTATGAGTTATATCTCTTCATTAACAGGTATATTAGCCATAGCTGTTGCACTGGGATATCAGACGGCCATATTATTGCCGGCGGAAGAGGAAAAAGCAGAATCTCTGATGCATCTCGCACTTATATGTACTCTAGGTATAACGACTATTACAATCCTGGCATTTTGGAGCTTCAGAGGATTTTTGGCTTCCCGGTCGGGAATTCCCGGAGTAGAAAATTATATTTGGTTTGTTCCATTAGGAATATTTATCTTTGGAATACGCCAGACCCTGATCAATGTCCATACAAGATTCAAACATTTCAAGCTGATAGCAGGTTCTGAGGTTGTCGTAGCGGCCGTAACGGCTTTTTCAAAGATTATTCCCGCATTGCTCATTGGAGCGTCTGCTTTATGGTTGGTCACAGGGAATGTTATAGGACCCTTGGTCTCAGCAATTCTTTTGGTATGGGTTTATTTAAAGGATAAAAAGAAAAAGAAATGCGCAACAATAAACTATTCAAATTGGGTAATAGCAAAGGAATATAATAGGTTTCCCAAATATCATTTGCCAACCTTAGTATTTAATTCCTTATCACAAAACCTTCCTGTTATTTTGTTTGCAGCATTTTTTTCACCAGAAGCTGTGGGGTTTTACGGGCTTGCAAATAATATGTTGAGAAAGCCTGTAGACCTTTTTTCGCAATCGCTAACCAGGGTTTTCTTACAAAAAGCAGTCGAGACAGAACACATTGGAGGCAATCAATTCAGACTACTGAAAAGAGCCACCACTGTTATGGTATTAATAGGAATAGTTCCGTTTGGAATTTTAACATTATTGGGAGATAAGATTTTTGTAGTAATTTTCGGCCAACAATGGCAGACCTCGGGAGTGTGCGCACAAATATTAGCGCCCTGGTTGTTCATTAGCTTTGTGAATATTACAGCAAATCAATTAATTTTAGCAAAACAAGCGCTTAGCTTTAAATTTGTTCTGGAGCTCGCGTATATAATTTTTTCTTTAGTCGGAATTTTTATGGGGCACTATTTCTTCCCAGCTGATTTTAAGAAAACGTTGGCGATTTTTTCCTCTATCGGTTTTCTTAGAGGTTTTGTACTGAATTATGCGGCTTTTGTGATTTCAAAAAAAGTATAAAGGGAGCTAATATTAGTTTTCTTTTTCAAGAAGGTTGAAAGGTCGTTGTCATTAGAATTTCTGAATTCAATATATGTAGTTTAAAATAGTCCCTTTTAAAAATATAATTTTAAGTTTTTGCATAAAATTCATTTGCCGCTGAAATGCATTTAAATTTCCCATGAAGAAGAATTTTTAATAACAGGGGTTTCTGACAATTAATTTTGGAAATTATATCAAGTGATAAGTGTTAAGAATTTTTTAAAGAATGATTTTTTATACGGTATCTATCCCTGGGGAATTTGTTGCCTGTATGGTTTTATCGTAGGTTTTCTGATAATGGAAGACCGTGGTATTGCTATAGTTGCTGCGATTCTGCCTTTGTTTGTTTGGTTTGCATTAGTTGATGTCAGGAATTTTTTGTATCTTCTGCTGTTTTTTACAATAATTCATGAGTCGCCTTTCATATATGAAAATATTTTTGGTATTCCAGTATACGAAAATCTTTTAGGTATCCCGGGTGCAAAACCCTACTCCCTGCTTGCTTTAATGACATTAGTAGTTTGTTATTATCATGGCGGGCAAGTTTTTTTCCAATTCGACAAGATAAGAAGAAAGGTATTTATATATCTGGGAATATACTTTGCTTTATTTTCGTTGGCACTAGTTCATTCTCTTGCCTATTTTGAATTGATTCAAATAGTTAAACAAGATTGGTTCCTGAGTCCCAGCTCTTATTTGTTGTCTTGGTATATTAAGCCGAGTCTATATATTGTGTCGTTCGTTTATATCCTGAATCATATAACTTCAGAGGAGGATATAGAGAAAATATTCAATTTTCTTTGCATGTTATTAGGCTTAATATCCCTTACCGTTGTGCTAGTCGTAATTTCCCATTGGACGACCTTTATGATGACTCGAAGTGTAGATTACTGGAGTTACTACTTAGGTTATCATTATAATGAGATTGGAACATTTTATATTATTTTGGGGCCGCTCGTTGTTGTCCCTGCCTTAAAGAAACGTTTTTGGGGTGTGCTTAGTTGGTGCCTGACATTGCTTGCTGTGGTTTTACTGCAGTCCAGGACGGCCTTATTAGTGTTTCTTTTAGGCAATCTATTGTTGTTGTTTTTTTTGGGTAAGAAAAAAGAATTAGTTTTCTTATCGTCAATTGTATTTCTGATTTCTTTATACTTCTTGCCAGGGTTTATAATGGACACATTACTGACAGGACTTGAAAGTGGAGATCTGGATAAGATTTCCACAGGGCGCGTTTATTCTATTTGGTTGCCTCTGCTGGATGAGTGGTTCAACAACATTAAGCTCTTTTTATTTGGTAAGGGATATTTTGCGATGCTAAGCAGCTCCGGGTATCAAAGAGGTATAATTTACCAGACTTTTCATCCCCATAATGCTTTTATCCAGATGTTTATAGATAACGGCATAATTTTATTTTTGGCATTTATTTTGTTGCTAATTAAGTTTCTTAAGAAAGCATGGCATAATGTCAGAAAAGTTAATTCCGATATAGGCTGGGCCTTATTCGTGTCAATAATCAGTTATCTGATAAGCTGTGTCTCAGGACGTTCATTCTATCCAACTCGTGAAAACGTATTTCTTTTCACAATTATTGCCTTATTGGCAAATTATTTAAGATTGTATACAAAAAATTCCAGTGATAATACTGGGATTGCTGCTAAATAGTAAGCATTTATTCCATGAGCGACTTGCCCTCAATCTGCTTTCTAGCACCCAACACTTATCCGGTACTTGTCAATAATACCAATCTAAAGCTTATAGGTGGAGCTGAGGTGCAGCAATGTATTATTGCAAGAGCTTTGCACAGGAGAGGATACAAGGTTTCCATGATCTGTCATGATTATGGGCAGCCTGACAAGCATCATATTGATGGCATTCAGATATTCAAAGCTCATAAACCCAATGAAGGCTTACCTGTTTTGCGTTTTATTCATCCTAGGACAACATCATTATGGCGGGCCATGATAAGGGCTGATGCTGATATTTATTACCAACGCTGCGCATCTTATTATACAGGTTTAGTCTCATTCTTTTGTCGCCAAACCGGCAAGAAAATGATTTTTTCTGCAGCGAGCGACTCAGATTTCGCCCCGGGAAAACAGCTCATTAAATATAAACGGGATAAGTTGATATATGAATGGGGACTAAAACATGCAGATGCAATTATTGCACAGTCTCCGCAGCAGCAGGAGCTGTGTAGAAAAAACTATAAAAGAGAGTCGGTTTATATTCCAAGTTGCTATAATTTCTCTTGCTGTGGCGAAGAAGCAAATAAACAAATAGATGTTCTGTGGGTTGCGACAATAAGACCGTTAAAGCAGGTAGAAATTTTTATTGAAATAGCTCAAAGACTTCCGGAGCTCCGTTTCAGAATAGTAGGAGGGCCGCCTGGGGGTAATGACAACGATTCATATTATTGCAAAATAAAAGATATGGCTGCAATGGTCCCTAATCTTGAGTTTATTGGCTATGTGCCCTATGAGAAGATCGACAAGCATTTCAGCGAAGCACGTCTTTTTGTTAATACTTCAAAATTTGAAGGCTTCCCCAATACGTTTCTGCAGGCGTGGGCCTTAGGCATACCGGCACTCTCATTTTTTGACCTTGATATATCTTTTGAAGGACAACAAGTCAGCATGGCTGTCAGTTCTATTGATGAAATGATAAATAAAATAAAAGAGTTGATTGCTTATCCATCTAAATATGACGCAATTCGAAACACCTGCAAAAAATATACAGCCAGATTTCATGCACCTGAAAAAATTGCAGCTGAATATTCTAAGGTGGTTACCTCGCTTTTGGATTGATTTTTTCTATAATCGTGAGGAAACAAATAAACATATTGTTCATTGTTAACAGCCTCCAATTTGGCGGGGCTGAAAAGCATCTTGTCTCTTTATTGAATGGTCTGCACATTCCAAGATTCAAATTGTATGTAGCCTGTCTCAAGAAAGATGACTCCCTCTTGCCTTTAATCAAAAAAGACAGGGTTCAGGAGCTTTTCAGTTGTAATGTCTCACATAAGGTTGATTTTAATTCTATTCGGCAGCTTGCAGCCCGAATTGAAAAACTTAACATCGATATAATTGTCTGCATTAATCAGTATCCCATGTTTTATGGAGTATTAGCAGAAAAATTTGCGAAAATATCGCCTAACGTCCTGGTTATTTTTCATACTACCCTTATTTTTACCCTGAAAGAACGGTTGAAACTGCTTTTATATAGATACTTTTTCAAACGGTGCGATGGTGTCGTTTTTGTGTCCAAGAACCAGGAGAACTATTGGCTACTAAAAAAACATCTTACAGTGTCCAAAGCGATCACTATTCAAAATGGAATTGATATCAATTATTTCGATTTTCAACTAGAAAACGAACAACGCATTCAGTTACAGCAGCAGTTCAACTTCTCACAAGATGACTACATTGTAGGGATATGTGCCGCTTTACGATATGAAAAGTATCATGGTGATGTGATTGATGCGGTCAAAAAACTCAGGGTTAGAGGGGAGAACGTGAAACTCCTCATTATAGGTGACGGACCTGAGCGACAGAGGATTGTTGATTATATTGCGCTGCGACATTTAGAGGATGATATTATCATTACTGGATTTCAGGAAGATGTACGCCCATATCTGGCGCTTTGTGACTGTATGGTGATAGCTTCTCACTCAGAAACGTTTTCTATTGCAGCACTTGAGGCAATGGCAATGGAAAAACCAATGATAATGACAGACATCGGAGGGCCATCAGCACAGATAGAGCACGGCAACAATGGTTTCCTTTATCAAAAAG
>Ga0209536_100004710_pt1 | contig 21500 bp, 15 predicted proteins | sample DeeMarSeWOR28_12_FD_187461 | JGI IMG/M metagenome (GOLD analysis project Ga0209536, IMG submission 187461) | Marine sediment microbial communities from White Oak River estuary, North Carolina - WOR-2-8_12 (SPAdes) (version 2) | ecosystem: Environmental > Aquatic > Marine > Intertidal zone >... | reverse complement strand
CAAACAAGATGCCGGTTATCACCGTTATCTCTGGAATGCAAAAAACGACCGCGGTTAAACTCTGCCAACTGGTGTCTATATATATAAAATTATAGCCAATAACTTCACAGATTCTAAAAAGATGATTTTTATTAAATAGTAGTAAATGGTCCGCGATGTAATTATCTTTTTGACAGGATAACAGGATTTACAGGATCCTGAATACTGGATACTCGATTCTGGATTAATAATTTATACTAACAACCATATTAATCTAAAATATAATATCCTGTTTATCCTGTTATCCTGTCTAAAAAAAAACAACGAAACGTATAAATCAGTTATATAACGTATATGACAGTTGACAAACTGTAAAATACGTTGTATATTCTGGTCATGAAAAAACTGACCAATACCGAAGAGCATGTGATGCGGATCCTCTGGGATCTGGGTAAAGCCTTTGTCAAGGATATCATTGCCCGGTACCCCCTACCAAAACCACCCTATAATACAATCTCCTCTGTCGTGCGGATTCTTGAAAAAAAAGGATTTGTCTCTCATCACACCTATGGAAACACCTATCAATATTTCCCTAAAGTCAGCCGGGAAGATTATAAAAAATTCTACATGAAAGACGCACTCAAGAATTACTTTGGTGACTCTGTACAAAATCTGGTATCCTTTTTTGCCAGGGAAGAAGATATCGATATTCAGGAGCTTCAGACGCTTATTGAACAGATAAAAAAAGAAAAGACAGATAAAGATGGATAATTTTTTAATTTATATTATCAAAGCAAATATAACCTTGACAATTCTATTCATCATATACTGGTCGTGTATGCGCAATGAGACTTATTTAGCTGTTAACCGCTTCTTTCTCATTTTTACAGTTATAATCGCCCTCATTCTGCCATCAATAAAATTCCCAATAGCTGATATATTAACTGAAAGTCCGATTAGATATATCGCCATTGAACAATTTTTTTCCTCTGAAAACGACTTTATTTACAATTCAGGTGCACAGATGAATTCTTCTGCCGGCGCCCAGGGATTTGAACAGACTTCTTTCTCCAAAATCCTGTTACTATATCTGAGTGGTGTTTTTCTATCGATAATTTTCTCCCTGCGTCGGTTCAGGCGACTGCTGAGAATTATTTACAAAAAGAACTTTCAAAAATTGAACGATATGAAAATCATCAACTCTGAACACTGTCCGTCTCCATTTTCTTTTTTTAATTTTGTCGTTATAAATAGGGATGCTTATAGCAGGAATGAAATAATGCAAATCATTGCTCATGAGGGAGTTCATTACCGTCAAAGACATTCCATCGATCTTTTGTTTTTTGAGATGAGCAGTGTCTTCTTCTGGTTTAATCCCCTCATCTATATAATGGCTGCCCATTTACGTCAGATCCATGAATTCCTTGCCGACCGGGCAACACTCTATCAAGGCTTTGATAAAAAAGCATATCAGTTCCTTATTTTAAAACAAAGTATTGGGCAACCTGTTCTATCAGTAGTCAATACGTTTGCTTCTTCCCAGACAAAAAGGAGAATTTTCATGTTAAACCGTTATAAATCCTCTCACTTCGCGAAACTAAAAATAATGATTGTTGTGCCGGTATTGATACTTCTGTTTTCACTTTTTAATGTTCACTCTATTGCTTCGGATATCCCTATCCATGCTGTGTCACCTCTTGAGTTTGGTTTACCTGTTAGAGAGGGGAAGGTCACTCAAAAATTTGCGATGGGGATAAATCCATTTACAAAAAAAGAGGTGTTCCATAAAGGAATGGATATTGCCGCTCCCCGTGGTACCAACATCTATGCCGCGGAAGAAGGAATTGTCCTTTATGCAGACTCACTGAATGGTCATGGAAACAAAATTGTTCTTCTACATGCCGACGGATATACCACTCATTATTCTCATCTATATAAAATCATGATATCCAAGGATGAGAAAGTAAGCAAAGGACAAATTATAGGTCTTGTTGGAAGTACGGGACTTTCCACTGCACCCCATCTTCATTTCGAAATTCGCAAAGATGGAGAAGCGCTCGATCCATCAGAGTACTTAGATTTTTCCAGCTATGGCAATAAATGATATTCATTCATCCTTGCAGTTTAATCCTTTATTTAACCACGGAGGACACGAAGAGCACGAAGAATATTTAAAAGATTAAATCCGCGAAAATCCGCCTAATCCGCGTCATCCTTGGTCTATTAAAATTCAAATATGGCAAAATTGTCGCCATTTCTCCAAATTTTCTGTGGTTACTGCTAAAAACCAAACCGCCAAGATCACAAAGAGCACAAAGACTAAGATATAAATTCGATCCTCTTACCTTGGGGAAAGAGTGTATAATGCAACGAAATTATCTCTTTTACGTCTATACCATTCAGTTGTAGTATACAATCTTGAACTTCTATGCTGAAATACGTAAAATTTATCATATGAATACCAAGTATTCTTTACTCTTTAACGAACTGGAAAGTAACAGACAATCTCTCTTCGAAGAGCTGGATCGTCTCGATCAAGATAAACTCACATTTAAAGAAAATAATTCTTCCTGGTCCATATTACAGGTATGCCATCACCTGATCATTTCAGAGGAATTGTCACTTCAATACCTTAATAAAAAACTTCAATATGATACGCCTATTCCCAAAGCGAATATCGGGTCTGTGCTTCGATCAACCTCAATGAATTTAGCTTTGCATCTTCCCTATCGTTTTTCAGCTCCTTCAAGGGTTGCTCAGTTTCCGGAAAATCTCGAATGGGCAGCATTAAAAAATCGATGGATTAACGTACGTCATGAAATGAAAAATAAAATTGAAAAGGTACCAGATGATTACTTGAAGAAATTAGTGTACAAACACCCTTCGATTGGTCGTTTGACCCTATATCAAATGCTTTCTTTTTTCAAGACTCATATATACAGGCATCAAAAACAAATTAAAAGACTGATCAAACAGGCGCAGGATAAGGATCGGAGTCATCATTGAAAAACCTCTACGATCGTTTTGCAAATAGGTTTTCATCGTGGTGGAACAGTATTGATCTTGATGAGCTGGATAGCAAGAGAATCGCATTCCTATTAGGTGGATGGTTACTCACATTCTATTTTATCATCATGTCAATCGAACTGGGTCAGATCAAATGGATGCAAGTCTGGATTGTTTTTCAAATTTTCTTTATATATCAGATCAATAAACTAGTGGTTTTAAAAGTCAGGATTCCTATCGATATTTTACTGCTGCTGATTCTGACTGTAGCATCGTTGCAGAACAACCTACTGAGTCATACGCTCAGGACAATACCCGATGACATCGCTCTTGGATTTTTTCCTACACTTTTACTCGCTTTGCAAATCTTGATTTTCGGACTTATTCTTGTCAGTAATGCCAGTTTATGGAAAAGACTAGACCAACACGCACTTACCAATCATGCCTCTCCCTTTAATCAAAAAGTCTCTAAAGCAAATCAGGGAACATTGATTGTTTACGCGCTTATTGGATATCTGGCTTATTATGTTGTTCTGTTTGAACACCAATACATCCTCTATCTTTTTCAATTTTTTCTATTGCTAACACTATTGAACAAGACAAACTGGCTCGAAAGATTAAGTAAGCCTGAATTGATAACCTATTTCTGGTTATTTTTGTTCATTTTTTATTTCTACGGCGATCCCACCGGGATTGAGTCGGCCAAGTTTATTGAAAGCGGACAAAAAGTCACCTGGTTTGTCTTTCCGTTTTATTGTCATTTGTTGATAAAAATGTATCTACTGGCTGTTGTTATAAAAATTCCCGTTGTTTTAATTTATAATCATGCCACACTCTCCAGAAAAATGTGGATTGCCGGTTTATTTCAATCCTCCTTTCCTCAGTTGATACAGTTTATATTTCTTTGCTTTGTATTTTTTGCCTTGATCTCAAGTTGGCAGGCAGAAAATTTGCGTGAAGCACTGGAACATCAATTAGATGAAATTACCAATGACAGAGTTTCTCCTAGCCTCATCTATACGAAATTACCTTTACATACGGGTACGACTTCTGTCAGATTAACCGATTATCTGCCTGTAAAAATACCTGATACTGAGGAAAAATATGGTGTTATCGCTTTAACCAAAACCCGAAAAAAAGCAAAAAGAGATTTTAGCAAGAATGACTATTTTCTCTATATCAAATCTAAAGAAGTAGCACCTGAATCTCTTTATCTTGTCAAACTGGATACAGCTTTTATTTCATTATTGACCCGTGATCTGACTTATCTGGCAGGATCCGGATTAATTATATATCCCTATACGATGAGAGAGTGGCAAAAATTTATATTTGATATCCAGTTTTTCCAGCAAAAGGATGAATCAAAAATCTATCCTTTTGGCGTTTTTTCCCTGAATGAGTCCTGGTCTATTATATCCCGGAAGAGCCCGGCGGATTCGACAAGACGTAAAGTGATAATTATGGGAAGCGAGGATATTTTTGGTAACCAGGAATTTATCCTCGGTCGAATGTTTATTCCGATCAGAAATTCCGGAATTGAAAATCCACTTTATTTTGCGTTTGATATTTATGTGGATTTTCATTCTATTTTCAGTCCTTCAACTATCGGTCAGTTTGTTTGGGTGTTATTGCTGGTATTTGTTTTATTCAATTCACTGGTTATCCGCCAGGTCGGAAAATTCGGTGCACAAATTAACAAAATTATACTACAAAAATTCGGTTTACTTAAAGTAGGTATTCAACAGGTCGCCAAGGGTAATCTCGACTACAAATTTAATATGGAAGGTGAAGATGAATTTGTCGAACTGGCTGGCCATTTTAATGAAATGAGTCTCCGTCTCAAAGACACAATTGCCCAGGCCAGAGAAAAAGATCGGTTGGATCATGAACTTAAAATTGCCAGACAGGTGCAACTCAGTTTATTACCCGCTGTCTTGCCTGATATTGAAGGATACAAAATTGCTGCTTCGATTAAGACCGCCAATGAAATCGGCGGTGACTTTTACGATATTGTTCCCATCGGAAAAAACAAACACCTGTTTACAATTGGTGATGTTTCAGGCAAAGGTTCTTCCGCAGCATTTTATATGGCTCAATTTATAAGTCTTTTACGCTTTTCGCGACAGTTCACGAACAAGCCGGATGAAATCGCTATTCGCATGAACAAATATTTTTCCACGCAAATTGTCGACAGACAAATTTTTATTACAGCCATTATTGGTGTTCTCGATCTGACAAAAAATACAGCGGAGATCGTGCGTGCCGGACATACTTTGCCTATTTTAATGCCGGGAGATCCAAATAAAAATATATCGGAGATAGATGTCAAAGGACTGGGCCTCGGCCTCACAAAGACAGAGGGAACTTTTAAGACAAAGCTAGAACTGAAAAAAATAGCTCTGGATCCGGGAGATATGATCGTGTTCTATACGGATGGTGTCATTGAAGCGGCTCATGAACCATCTGAAGGTAGTGCAGAAAAGGAAATGGAAATCTATGGGGAGGAACGCTTTAAAGATCTTTTGAGTAACTCAAGGGATTTAACTGCGACCGATTTGATTGCCACCTGTGATGCTGATCTGAATATTTTCTACGGCATTAACCCCCGCGTTGATGACCATACGCTTTTCATACTGCAAAGACAGAAATAAAAACAAACCACTGAGGCACTGAGATGACACAAAGTTCACGGAGTAAACTTATAGATGTCATCCCCGCCTAGGCGGGGATCTATATGAAATGATTGCAAGTTCAAAATGGATCCCTGCTTTCACAGGGATGACTTAAATTATTTCGTGGCCCTCCTGCTCTTCGTGTTCTTCGTGTTTGAAAAATCATTACGCGTGTTGAATAAAATAAATCAAGGATTTATATGAAGTCATTTAATCTCATCCTGTTTATTGACGCCATGATAAATTTATTGCTTGGGGTTCTGTTATTGCCGGCATCTCCAAAAATTGCAAAATTTCTAGGTGTGCCGCCGGTCGAACCGGGTTTTTACCCCAGTATCTTAGGAGCTGTTCTTTTTGGAATCGGTATTGCGCTCCTTATTGAAATCTTTACAGGTAAACAAAAATTTTCTGGTTTGGGATTTTATGGTGCCATTGTAATTAATCTTTGTGGTGGATTTGTCCTCGCTTATTGGCTTCTATTTATAGAATTGCATCTTCCTTTACGTGGCCTTATATTTTTATGGACTCTGGTCTTCCTTCTGATCTTCATCAGCCTGGTCGAATGGATTAATGAAAGAACAATGAAAAGGTAAAATCTTATGCCTGGTAATTCTTTTGGACAGCTATTCAAAATAACCACCGCCGGTGAAAGCCACGGTGCAGCAAATATCGTTATCATCGATGGAGTTCCGGCCGGCATGCCGCTTGATGTGTCTGATCTTCAAACGGATCTTGATCGCAGACGACCCGGACAATCAAAGCTGACAACCCAGCGTAAAGAAAGTGATATACCACAAATTCTTTCCGGCGTATTTGAAGGAAAAACCACAGGTGTACCGATAACCATTCTCGTTCCCAATAAAGACCAGCATAGCAAAGATTATAATAATATAAAATCCGTCTATCGTCCCGGACACGCCGATTTTACCTATGATAAAAAATATGGAAGACGTGATCACAGGGGAGGTGGCAGAGCGAGCGCACGGGAGACTGTTGTGCGGGTGGCAGCCGGCGCTGTCGCAAAAAAACTTTTTAGTTTTTACGGAATAAAACTGCGTATCACCGGATATACCAAACAGGTTGGTGATGTTATTGCCAACATTCCTGACCCGGCTCTGGTCATTCAATCCGACGTGGAAAAAAACGATGTCCGTTGTCCGGACCATATTGCCGCTCAAAAAATGATCAAGTTAATCAATCAAATGCGGAAAGAGGGAGATTCTATTGGTGGGATTGCCGAAATCGTCGCCGTCAATGTACCCGTCGGTCTCGGTGAACCGGTATTTGATAAATTAAAGGCTGATTTGGGAAAAGCGCTTCTCAGTCTCCCGGCTGTCCTGGGTATTGAGTTCGGGCTTGGATTTGCAGCGGCAAATACGCCCGGTAGTAAGGCCAATGACATTTTCAAAAAAAATGGTGATAAAATTATCACAACAACCAACAACCACGGTGGTATTTTAGGGGGTATATCCAGCGGAATGCCAATTATTATTCGCTGCGTTGTCAAACCGACCAGTTCTATTTCAAAAAAACAGGTAACGGTCTCATCTTCCGGTAAAAAGACCGAGGTTGAAATTAAAGGAAGACATGATCCCTGCTTACTCCCAAGATTCATCCCCATCGCGGAAGCCATGGTGGCCATCACCCTTGCCGATCACTATTTACGTATGCGCAACAATAAATCATCTTGAACGTAAATCTGTATAAACTCTTTTCGAGTAATGTTTCTCGCGGCGGCGCGGCGGAATAATTATTTAATATTTCACCCATTGATTCCCCCTCTCTTCTCAAGAGAGAGCTTGTCACGCTAAGGTGGGAGGGCCAGGGGGTAAGTTACTCTCGCAACGAGAGACTTTAAATCTCTGTTAATTTACAAATCAGCCATTGGAGAGTACTATGAAAAAAATCATATTATTTGGATCATTGATCATTGTTACTGTTTTGATGGTTTTCCTTCTTTCCGCCCAGGAGATGGATGAAGAAATCGACCAGGTGATGGATGAATTTGTTAAACTTGATCTGTTCTCCGGATCCGTTTTGGTAGCAAAAGAGGGAAATATTCTCTATGCGAAAGCATTTGGCGAGGCGGATAAGGATTTCCATGTTAAAAACACTCTTAATACCAAGTTTAATATCGGTTCAATCGGAAAGATTTTCACAGGAACAGCCATCATGCAATTTGCCGAAGATGGTAAACTGGATGTTATGGATCCCGTTATAAAATATCTACCTGATTTTCCATATGGTGAAAAGATATTAATTCACCACTTGCTGACCCATACCAGTGGAACCTACAATTACTTTGCTCATCCTGATTTTGCACATAAGTTTCTCACCATTCGTAGTGTCAGTGACGCCTTGCCTCTGATTTATGAACAGGAATTACGTTTCGAGAAACCTGGATCAGAATTTTCTTATTCTAATTCCGGAATTGTAGTCCTCGGTGCCATAATCGAAAAAATTTCAGGGATTCCCTATCCTGATTACCTGCAACAGAATATTCTAGGACCTTTAAAGATGGACGATACCGGGATCAATTATTTGGAGGATATTGTTGAAAACCGTGCAGTTGGATATGATAAAATGATCAGCGGTGAATTTAAACGTAATATATTTCGAGTACCTCCCGCTAACGCGGATGGTGGTATCGAGACGACTGTTCTCGACCTTCTGAAATTCGATCAGGCGCTTTATAATACGTCACTGTTAAATGAAGAATCTAAAAGAAAAATGTTTACGCCCTTTCTTGATAACTACGGATACTGTTGGGAAATCAGAGAAGAATATGACAATCTTATCATCAGCCATGGGGGTGGTGCTCCAGGCGTAAACGCCGCCTTTCGGCGTTATACAAGCGACCGTTATACGCTTATCGTCCTCTCTAACTATGGCGGCGCGGCTACACCTGTGGCCAATACACTGGAAGCGATCATTTTTGATCAAGAATATCAAAAACCACAACCCCGCCTCGGTGAATATTTTTACAAAATAATGTCTGAAAAGGGGATCCATTACTTTTTGGAAAATTATGAGGAAATATTAACCGAAGGACAGTATGAAATTCGTTCCAGTAATGTACTCAACAGAGCCGGTTATGAACTATTATTTAACCGGCAAATTGATATGGCGATCGCTCTCTTTAAAGTGAATATTTTTCTCTTTCCTGAGGACGCTAATATTCACGATAGTCTTGGTGAAGGCTACATGGTCAAAGGGGATTATAAGAAATCCAGGGAAATGTATCTGAAAGCGCTGGAACTTGATCCCACTTTCGAGAATGCGAAAAAGATGTTAAAGAGACTGGATGAATTAGAGTTAAAGAAATAAAAATCGCGCTATGCGCGATTTTTATTTCTATTTAAGAACCCGATAATTCCCGGTAACACGATTACAGTTGTTAAAAAACACGTCCCGACACCGATTGCCAATGCACCCCCAAACTGTGCCCAACCTCTGAAAGCAGAGAATACGAGAGACCCAAAGGCAAATCCGGTCGTCAGAGATGTGAGAAAGATGGCCTTGCCCGTGCTTGCAAAGACCGTTTTTATATTGCCATTCCCTTCATTCCGCCAGCGGTGCATAATATGAACACCATCATCGATACCGATGCCAACAATCATCGGCAGGGCAATGACTGTCATGATTGATAACATGATTCCGGATAAATACATCAAACCGATCATCCAGAATACACCACATGCCAGGGGTATCATGGCCATCAGGGCATAGCGAATTCCGCCAAGATCTACCCATAACAATAAGAACACAATCAAAAGCGTTAACAAGATAGCATTGCGCCCATCCCGTGCAAAAACATCCATCAATGCCAGAGCAATGGGAGCCGTTCCGGTCGCTTTATCGCTGACGCTTTCCAGATTTTCGACAAAACCGTATAACACATCTTCTTGCCACATATCCCCAATCGGATAGACCGTTACCAGGAACAGATCCCGGTTCCGATTACAATAGCGGTCCAGAATTGTTTCCGGTAATTCTTTAAATTCTATAGATTCAACCGAACACATTTTTTGCACAGAATTTTTGAAATATGGACCAAAACGATCCTGAAAATACGATAATCCGGCCAACGCATTGATGTCCTCTTCTTCAAGTTGCTGCAGTAATTCATCAATAATATTTGCAGAACCCGCATTGTCAGGATCACCGACAATGGTTTTGCACTTGTTGTCAACTTTATCCTGACCGCCCAAAAAGGCCATATCCTGCATTTCAATTACATTCATTTGTAAGCGGTTGATCTCAGCGGCCAGTGTTGGGATCTCTTCATAATCTATACTTTTCTTAACCGAGGCATCATTGATATGCTCACGTACTTCTTCAATATGAGGGATTCTTTTTTGTTGTTCCTGCGGTGATGGTAGATAAACCGAAATATCGTTGGTGATTGCCACAGAATTAAGATCGCGGCATTCTTTGGCAAATTTCCTCGACTCTTCCACATTATCAGCCAGGATAAAGGCGTATTGTATACTCAGATCAAACTTTTCCAGCACTGTATCCATCAAGGCGATGGATGTTAATCCTTCCGGTTCCAGATTGCTGAAATCAGTATCAAACTTCATTTGCAGTGCCGCCCAGACGAGAACAGTCGTTACAACAACTGAAAAAAGTATCGTAAAAACGTAGTGTTTGCTGAGAAACAGTCCTGCATTTCCCAGGAACCTGAATGATATATCCCGTTGTACCGGACTTTTATTTAAGCTTTTTTTGTCTATACGGCGTTCGATTCGCCGTTCACGAAATACCAACAAAATCGGTAGAAAGAACATCGTGGCCAGTAAAATGGATAACAGACCAATACCGGTTACGAGACCCATTTCGCTCATTCCCCGCGCATCGCTGATCATCAGTGTTAAAAAAGCACAGGCTGTGGTCAGACCACCGGTTATGACGCCTTTACCGCTTTTAAGAAAAGTATTTTCCAGTGATATTCTGATATCATTCCCAAGCGCCCGCCATTCCGTAAATCCGGATATGATATGAATAGCAAAATCGATTCCCAAACCCAATAACACGACAGACATCATTGATGTCACCATATTTAACTGCCCGACAACGATCGTCGTTGTGCCCAGCGCCCAAATAACACCGACAATCAATGTTAATATGGCAAAAAAGGGGGCGACCCACATTCTGAACGAAACTACCAGTAAAATAAAAATAATGATCAGGGCAAAAATTGTTGATACACTCAGGGCCTCTTCTGAATACACCTGCTCATCATGTTCTTTAGCGATATCGCCGCTCAAACCGGCCTTTACACCAGGGAAATCGGGTAGCATTTCATCCACCAGAGCCTGCACTCTTTGTGTAGCGACCATAATCAGGTCACGATCCATGATTGTAAAATTTGGGACGGCAATTAAAATCAATGCTTGCTTGTCATAGGATAACATATATGGTTCACCAAACAGCACTTTATCGGTAATGGCTTCTATTTCACCGGGATTAAATTTTTCACCTGTGACAGCTTTTTTAAGACCGTAAACCAGACCATCAATGCCATCCAAAAAAGCGACCGCGCCGTCTTCTTTTTCCCGCGTGGAGATTGACTCCTCTTGACCGACATATTCCTTTTCCATTGAGTTGTTCAGATTCTTAAGAAATTCTGTAAGATTAGGGTCCGTATAGATATCTTTCACATTTTTGAGATCTTCTTCTTTGACCAGCATCAGGGCATGTTCTCGTAAAAAATCAATTTCTGCTTTATAATCCACACGTTGAAAGATCTTCATATCGATCCGCTTGCGGGAGTATTCTATTTCGTCTTCAATTTTTCTAATCTCCACAGGATCTTCCTGATCATTTTTTAAGTCAGACAATTCATTTTGAAGTCGCTTGAGTTCATCCCGATAGTAATCATTTGTACTTCCATCCCGCAATTGTGCAATCTTTGGTGCGAGACTATCGGCAAACGCTTTAATCTTATCTTCATCACCCTGCACAACCACAACAAGGTTTGTCGCCGTATTAAAGCCATCAATGATTTTATTAAATTGCACGACCTTTGGATCATTTTCCGGCAGTAGATCTGACGTTCTCATGGTGACCGACAATTGTCTTGTCATGGCAAATAAAAAAATTGTCAGGAGAAGGGTGATTGCCAGCATCCACAAGGGATGTTCCGCATGCCACTTAGCTAGATTCTTTAGAATTTTCTCACGCATTTTATTCTCCTTTTTTTCTAACCGCAAAAGACGCTAAGCCTTAATTGTCATTCCCTCCCCGCATCAAGTGCGGGGTAAACTCCGGCGGGAATCCATATAATCTAAGAAGAGAGAAAGATTCACTGGCTGGATCCCCGCTTTCGCGGGGATGACAAAGTGGAATAATTCTCTGTGGGCTCTGTGCATTCTCTGTGACTCCGTGCTTAAAAATATATTCGTGCCCTGAACATGCCGCCATTGCCCAGATTTCTATCATATAACGTACCCGCTTCACCCAGATTGAAACTGAAATAGGCCATCACATCCACATTTTCCCACAAACTGTATGTGAGAGTCGGAACAAGAACAACACTCTGATCCGACAAACAAATAACACTGGTCAGACCACCATCCAGCAACTCGGTCAGAGGGTGTTGGATCAGCACATAAACCTGGTCACGGGCAATCGTTTTTTGTTCGTTGCTAAATAGGCGCATCCAGTCATTAAAGGTATATTCCGATGATTTTTCTTTCCCCAGGGTGTTATGATAATATTCAATCATGAAATAGGTCTGAAAATCAAAGGTGTAGTTAATCCCGGCCACCCATTCCTGAAAACTGCGGCTGTATTGCATGTCATTATAGGCATACTCAGCAAGTACACCCAAACCAAGCAGTTCACCAACGGTACTGATCCCAAAAAGATGTCTTTTTTGAGGGATCCCAAAGAATCCACCACTCTCTGTATCCAACCGTGTATAGTCATGAAATGTCCATTCTCGCTCGACGGCGATCAGTGTATAATCAAAGTGAAGGGCCCGTCCTTTCATGCGCACCATTTTGGTTGAACTTTCCCAATCAGATTCCGGTGAATAAAGGCCGCTAACCGTATAGTCATAACCGATCGGTATCTCGATCATGATAGCGTTGTGTCCTGGTTGCTCATATGTAGGATCAAAAAGATCTTTGATATTAAAGACATCGGTTGGGTTCCAGACATATCCGGTTCCGGTGGAAATCTGTTGCTTACCGATTGTTACATCAAAAAGATCAAAGCGCAGTTTGAGATAGGCATTATCGAGAAAGATTTCATCCTCAAAATTCAGCTTAAATACCGGATACAATTCATCAGATATCGACCCGGTAACCTTATCCGGCAAAAAATCGAGAATATACCACTCCTTTTTACCATGATATGTTATAAAATTCACATTCGCGGCAAAAGTTACCTGTTCGCTGATATCCGAGCGTAAATCCAAGCGTAGTTTGTTTGAAAAAAGTTGATAAACCTTGTTATCCAGTTGTGTGCCCATAATCTGTGTTTCAAAGTAGCCAAAGATATCGACCATATCTTCGATCTGGGCTGTCACAAAAGAAGACAACATCAGTAAGATGGTCAGACTACCAACCAGTATTTTCATTTTTTTAACTCCCGTTCGGTAAACATTGCATCGTCAAGAGGAAGATTATACGTGATCTCCAGCAGGCGCATCTTCGTATAGGTATTATCGGTCTTATTGTACATCACCACCTGCATCGCCGTCGGATAATTATCGATGATTTTAAACTCACTTTGCACCAGTCTTTTTAAATGTTTCTGAGGATCATCCTCATCATAGTAATCGATCACCACCGGATAATAATTTTCCTTGATCACCCACATGATCATCCGTGAATAGGAGAGATCACTCTCTTCTTTTTTGGTTAATTCCAGTTTATAACAGTCCTTCTCTTCCATCATTTCATCTTCAAGACGTTTCGCCTGATAATCTTCAATAAAGGCATCACCACTTCCCAGGTCTTCGTAGGAAAAGTCACTTCCCTGCATCTTTTGTTTTTTAGCATGAGATGCCAGTTTACGTACCCGTGAGGTACGGGGAAAATACATCCAGATGTCATCGGAATGATTGAGCATCAGTGTTGCCTGACCCTTGACACGGCTCGGTGACAGATAGCGGATCAGGTTTTTCTCCCCTTCGTTCTTGCTCCAGGAATCATAGACAAAGGTCCGTTCATCCCCGGACGTGGTGATGATCGTCATCTCTGCTTTACCATAACTGGTATTGGGACTCAGGATATCATCCACCTTCTGAATAATCTCCTCCCCTGTCAACTCCTGCCCTAAACTTAAACCACTCAGCAGTAAGCTCAGGGAAATTCCTGTTATTATTCTTTTCATCATTGATTCCTTTCTATTTATTTCTCTCGCAAAGGCGCAAAGACGCAAATAAAATTATTATAATTATTTCTCTGAGATCTCTGTGCCTTCTCTGTGCTCTCTGTGGTTTAAAGTATTTAGTTTTTCAACCTTCAATAATTCCAGATTGAGATCCCGGATCTTGTTCAGGGTACCATGCAGCGCCGCCTGATCCGCAAAACGACCGGTGATCACCGAGTTGTCACCCTCTACTTCCAGGTTGATCCCACCAAACCAATCCCGCCAGTTTTTATTCAGTCTTCCTTTAACCACAATCCGGTAGGGTTGATACTCTGTAAAATTTTTTTTGTTCATCGATATTACGCTCCATCCTTTTTACCACAGAGATCACAGAGACCAACAGGGTCATTCCCGCGGAAGCAAGAATCCATAGATCCCCACCTTCGCGGGGATGACAGATTTTAAAAACTCTGTGACCTCTTTGTGTCTTTGTGGTTTGTTTTTCATCTCAATAGAATTATACGAATGAAGAGATTATTCAGCTATCACACAAAGATGTGATTTTGTGATGTGATATCATTTTCTTTTTTATTGGAGATTATCACCTTGGTAAGTATATTTTTATATGAACTGCAAGGAAGGAAGAGGCGGTTAAATAAAAAAAAGGAGGTAAGGAAATGAATGATGTCCCGGATCGACAGCGAGTCGTTGATGAAGAACATTTGCGCCTGTTGAGTATTTTTCATTATATATCGGGAGCACTCACCCTGTTTGTATCTCTTATATTTCTAATCCAGTTCTTTATCTTTTCTGTCATCTTCGATGAAATTATAATGGGTGTTTCAAATTATACACTGGTCGGATATTATAATTTTGATCCTGAAATCTTTTCGATTCTCGTTTATATGTGGATTGTGTTATTTTTTGTTTTCATCGCTTTTGGAATAGCCCAGATCCTCTCCGGAAATTATCTAAAGGCAAGAAAAAATCGTGTCTATAGTTTTGTTATTGCGATCATCAATATTTTGTCATTCCCATATGGCACGATCTTAGGGGTGATGACGATTATTGTCCTAAGCAGAAGTTCAGTTATTGAATTATATCAGTAATATTTATGCTCCATCTCCCCATCTCTTCAAAATGTTTAGACCGGAGAGATGGGTTACAAATGTTCGGGCACATAGTTTACACTATTGAAGTATTATGGTTAAGGAAGATAAATTCTTCTTTGCTATCGTTAAGGAGAGGTATTTGTCACGCAACAGTTTTATTATTGCCTATATGGGAATTTTGAACTGCGAACTGAGTAGGGACGTAGCATGCTACGTCCCCACATGGCACGCCCTAAATATTTTCTTTACCTACATCTTTAAAACTGTCGGAGTTAGATTTTCTGATTTCTTAGAGACGCAACGATCAGATTTGGCATATACTCTTTGATTATAATGAACTGATTATCTCAATTCAGAAGATAAAGTAGTGTAAATTATGTCCCCGAACACCCGTAATCCATGTGTCCGGTCTAAACATAAAAGAGAGGGGGACCGGGGGTGCATTTCTAAATTAGAGGATATCCAATGATTAAGACAAAACTCTTCACATCGATTTTGTCTATATTCATATTTTTTTCTTTAGTACTTTGCATTTCATGTAAATCCATCACTGATCCTCCTGAAAAAATTAGCATCTTATTACCGGGTGATGTGCCTCTGGAGCTGGTTCGGATCGAGGGCGGATCTTTCATGATGGGGTCGTCTGAATCTGAAAAAGGACATGAAGAAGACGAAAAACCGGTGCACGCAGTGAATCTGGCCTATGACTTTTATATGGGCATACATGAAGTGACGCAACTTCAGTGGCTGGCCTTGATGGGCAGCTGGCCGGATGATTCCTTGCAGCCGAAAGCGGAGGAAGGTCTTGGTGACAATTACCCGGCCTATTATGTTTCCTGGAATGATTGTCAGGACTATCTCACATTACTGAATGAATATGCCAGTAAAACCAATCAGGGCAATTATGTGTTTCGTCTTCCCAGTGAGGCAGAATGGGAATATACCTGCCGGGCCGGCACGCAGACCCGCTTTTCATTTGGTGATTCCCTGATTGACAGTCTCGGATACCATGCCGGGGATTATATGTGGTATAAAGGGAATAATCAGACCGCAGGGACGAAACCGGTGGGCAAAAAACGCCCCAATCCCTGGGGATTGTACGATATGCACGGCAATGTCTGGGAATGGTGCCAGGACTGGTATCACGACACCTATATTGGTGCTCCTATTGACGGTAGTGCCTGGGAAGATCCTGTGGGTGAATTTCGCATTCTTCACGGCGGAGACTGGGATAATAAGGCCCGAACCTGCCGTTCCGCTAATCGTAATGATCACCGTGGTCCTGATGAACGCAGTGCCGATCTTGGATTTCGGATCGTTGCCACGGGATTTGATGAATAGACCACGGATGACACGGATTATATAGATTTCCACAGATAAAAATCAAAGACTAGGCAAAAATTTGCCTATTTTTTGCCCTTCTGATCACACCTATCAACTTAAAAAATTCATAAAAATAAGAGTACGAAGGAGCTTATTCTCACAATCGTGATGTTTTGTTTGGATTCTATATTGTATCAATGCAAAAAATGTCACAACTCTTTGATTTAAAATGGGTTATCTTTTGTTAATTGTTGTCAAAAGTCAGAGGGCAAAGGTTAAAAATCAGGCGTTAAATCAAAGTTTTACGAATCATGATACGAGATGCGGGATACGGGATACGAGATTTTTATTGCATCGAGAACGAAAGTTTATATATTGTTATGGGGTAACACCTTACCGCACTACGAAGAATATAGTGAAAAAAAGAACATCTGCAATGATGGAGTACTGGAGTGTTGGAATGCTGTGTCTTAAATACTTTAGATTGCGGATTTTGGATTTTGAAGATTCGAGATTGTCATTTCGAGGAGGACTTATTGGTCCGACGAGAGATTTTTTTTAACCACAAATTACACAAATTATGCACTAATTACACGAATGAATTATAATTTAAAATGGTTTTTCAAATTCGTGAAATTCGTGGACTTGTTTTCATACAAGGAGGATATCATGAAATCAAAACAAATTCTCGTATTGGTCTTGTGCCTGATTTTTGTCTTCATTTTTATCGGGGCGAATTTAAATAAAGAGAAATCTAGTCTTGCCAGCAGTTATCACAATTCTAAAACGCTGGATATCAATCAAATACATTTTCCCCTGACGAATACAGGAAATATTAACTGGAGGTTTGATAACTATCAGTTGGTCACTTGGGAACAGATCGAAGAATACAACTTTATTGTTTTTGATCAGGGGCTCTGGGTGGTCGGGAAAATTAATGATATTCCCTACTGGGCTTATGGGAAATGGGCAAGTGCATATTCCCCAGGACCCATTATTGATGGTCAGGCAGCCATGTTGATCAATCCGGAGGATTCTCTGCGTTACCGGGTTTATAAGATTTCTGCGGGGGATGATGACTCCAATCCGGATTATCTGGAATGGCCAATAGATTTTGGCGCTCCTGTAGATAAACTTGGTGATCCTCGAATCTACGCTGATCAAACGCTATGGACGGTTTATAATGGCTTGGATTCAACTACGGATGGTCGGTCCAATTCTTTTGATACCATGGCTGTGATGCCTGTAGAAGTTAACCAGACTGTCTATGGTCGTGAAGGTTTGGTGGCAGATGCTGAGAATATTTTTTCAAATATCACGTTTCTTGAATATCAGGTCATTAATAAGGGAATGGAAAATATAGATTCAACCTATATTGGCTTTTGGACTGATATAGATTTCTTACATGCATTTACAAATCCCCCAGGAGTTGATACGGTGAATCAGTTGGGATATTGTTGGTGCAGTTGGGATATAGTCTACGGATATCCCAACATCATTCCGCCAGCAGTTGGTTATGTACAACTTTATGGACCAGCAATCCCTTCAGCTGGGAACAATGCAGTTTTAAAAGGCAAAAAGCTTGAAAATTTTAAAAATTTATCCCTCTCGACATTTCATGGTATACGGGATGATGCCTGGGTTGCTCCACTTGATGGGAATCCTTCTTCTCTCAATCATACTTGGAATGTGGCCAGAGGCCTGGATATGACCGGCAATATCATTGTAGATCCAACCACCGGTCAACCAACGATGTTTCCTTTTTCCGGCGACCCGGTGACTAATACTGGTTGGATATGGGATAATGGGACAGATGGTGGTGCAGGATTTGTGATGTTTAGCGGACCCTTTACCTTGGCCCCCGGCGATACACAATGGGTAATGTATGCCCTGATCCCGGCACAGGGCGGTGATCGTTTTCAGAGTATCAAAGCAATGAGAAAGAAGGCATCCATTCTGCGGGAGATGTCTTATGATTCGCTGGCCTTTGGTAAACGAGCGATCGGGATCTGGTATGCGGGAGAAGCGCAGGTTACCCTCGAAAAAGTTTACCTAAAGCCAGATATTGATTCTCTGGTTGTACAGGCTTCTTTCCCCACCCCTGATCACGATAATATCAGCGCACAAGCTGTCATTAACAGTGTTGATGAAACCTACACTGATTCACTGTTTCTTTTTGATGATGGGAATCATCATGACCAGGAAGCGGATGACGGTATCTGGGGAACGATTATACCACCCTTTTCTGAAGAAAATGAATTTGATGTCTCTCTGTATGTCGAGGATCTGGATTCTAAAGCAATGTACATGTCAGATGAACTGGCAAAATTTACCACGATCGGGCCCATAGTTTTTGATGAGTACACCATATTATCCGCGGATACGATCCCAAATCCCGGAGATCAGCTCGTCTTTCAATTAACACTTCAGAATGAGGGATTATCTGCCAGCGCAGAAAACGTGTCAATGGTGGTGACCAGCCTCGATACCTGTGTCATTTTTCCTGCTTCGAACTCATCCGATTTTGGAGATATTATTGCCGGTGAGGCAGCTGATGGCAATCCGGCAACCACGATAAGATTTTCCGGCGATTGTGCGGACAGCAGCTGGGTCTCCTTTAAATTGGATATTTACAGCAATCAGACCCATTTCTGGACCGATACATTCTCAGTTTTTGTCCATGGGAGTCCGTCTTCGATCTCAGAACCTAAAACTGATATACCTGACAAATTTGCTCTCTTTCAGAATTATCCCAATCCCTTTAACCCGAGCACAATGATCAATTATCAATTACCAATATCCAATGATGTTGAGTTGAGTATTTACAATCTACTCGGGCAAAAAATAGTAACGCTTGTGTCAGGTAGGCAGGCTGCAGGATATTATCAGGTGGGATGGGATGCCTCCGGATTTGCCTCTGGAATATACTACTATCATATTCATGCCGGGGAATTTCAGGAGATAAAGAAGATGGTGCTTCTAAGGTAAAATTTGGGGTAATGAAAGTAGCCGAATTTTTGGGAAATGTGAGGTAGTTATGAAATCTTTTTTAACCACGAATTACACGAATGAATTATTATATAAAATAGTTTTTCAAATTCGTGAAATTCGTGTTTAATTCGTGTAATTCGTGGACTTCTTTGACGATGTTGCGAGAGGTTATAAAAGTGAAGTCAAACAGAAAGTTCATACTACTGGTTCTCTGCATAGTTTATATCGTTTTTTACTCCGGGCGGGATATTGAGCGGTCGGGTTTTTTCAAACCGGCCACCAATGATCATTACAACTTCATTGCCATTAATGAGATCTTGATGTGGGTGTCGAACAATGGTGATGGGTCTCATGATCCGGCCACGGATGGTAATGGCTTTTATTGGCCAGGGGGTAAATTAGCACGAAAAGCGGCTATATTTGAAGATGGTTTGGTCTGGGGTGGTATTATCAATGGGGATACCGTCGTAAATGGAAATACGCACAGGCAGGGACTGCAGGCCGGTAAAATCTTATCACTCGGTGTTGCTGATGATCCCAATAATCCCCGTTATCGCGTTTACAAAATAAGAAAAAACTGGGAGTACTTTCCGGTTGGTGAAGAGAGGAATGCTTATGAACGGGACTATCAGGAATGGCCGGTTGAGGATGGCGCTCCCTGGGTAGATGTCGATGGTGATGGTATCTTTAGCCGGGGAATTGATCAGCCGGAATTTGTCGGCGATGAAGTGCTTTGGTATGTCTCCAATGATATGGATACCAGTCGTTCAACACGAACCTATGGGAGCAATCCGATCGGATTAGAATTTCAGACCACCGTCTGGGGATATGATAAAAAGAATTTTTTAGGCGATGTTGTCTTTAAAAAATACCAGATCATCAATAAAGGCCATTGGACGATCGACAGTATGCACCTGGCCTACTGGACAGATGATGACTTGGGTGATGCCAGTGATGATTATGTCGGTTGTGATACCGTACTCAACCTGGGATACTCTTATAATGGTGACAACAATGATGGCGATGGTTCTGGCATTCAATATGGACCGAATCCCCCGGCAGTTGGTCATCTGTTTGTCCAGGGACCGGTTGTTCCGGCAACACCAACAGACAGTGCAAAGTATAAAGGCAAATGGCTGAAAGGATATAAAAATCTGCCTCTTACCTCATTCATGCTCTATATCGGTCCACATTGGGAATTTAGGGATCCACAAATGAATGTAAAGCAAGGATCAATTGAATTATATAATAATATGAGATCATTGTTTTGGAATGGCAACCCGATCATCGATCCCCATACCGGATTACAGGTGAAATTTGCCATCCCCGGTGACCCGGTCAACAATGTCGGCTGGTATGAAGGTCCCGGCTGGCCCGGTGGTGAGGATCCCTCTGACAGGAGATTTTTAATATCGTCCGGCCCGTTTACGATGATCCCTGGTGATACACAGGAAGTGGTCATCGCCATCTTAATGGCCAGAGGAGAAGATCATATTGACAGTATTAAAGAATTGAGGAAGGCTTGCCGTTCAGTTCAGTTGACCTATGACCTCGACTTTGATATAACACCAAAGATGACTCAACCGATCCGACATGTGGTGCAGAAAGATCAACAGGTGACTTTATACTGGGATCCGAACACTGAGGCATTTGAAGTAACAGATCCTTTGCTTACCATTAAAGGGCTTCAGGGAGTCAACGATACCACCTATAGTTTTGAGGGATACCGCGTATGGCAGTTCAGAGATCTGCAAGGAACCGATCCAAGGATTCTTGCAACATACGATCTGCAAAATAATGTGGATGTCATCTATGCCTGGCAAACCATTGACGGCTTTCCCGCTTATGTGGCAGCCATAAGCGGTGCCAATGAGGGTATTCGCAGATCTCATGTTGTGACCAGCAGCATTTATGATGAGCAGCTGTTAAATAATGCCAATCCCTATTATTTTGCTGTTACAGCATATGCCTATTCAAAGCACAGTGATCCTGCTTATATCGAGAGTGAGCCGGTAATCATTGAAGTAATTCCCGGTGTAAAAAAAATCGATGATAAGATCATTTATGATTCCGGTGAGAAGATTATCGCGGA
>Ga0209536_100004709_pt1 | contig 21500 bp, 20 predicted proteins | sample DeeMarSeWOR28_12_FD_187461 | JGI IMG/M metagenome (GOLD analysis project Ga0209536, IMG submission 187461) | Marine sediment microbial communities from White Oak River estuary, North Carolina - WOR-2-8_12 (SPAdes) (version 2) | ecosystem: Environmental > Aquatic > Marine > Intertidal zone >... | reverse complement strand
CGGTGTAGGGGCGAACCAGGCCCATGTTTACGTCAGGGCGGAGTATCCCCTTGCCGTAAAGACCATCCAGCGAGCAATCAAGAGCAGTGAGGATCTTTCACTTCTTGGATCCTCCATTTTGGGTACATCGTTCAATCTTGAGGTCATAGTCTTCCAGGGCTCCGGGGCCTTTGTGTGCGGCGAGGAAACCGCTCTTATCCAGTCGATCGAAGGCAAGCGTGGCATGCCTCAGCACCGTCCACCTTACCCGGTAGATAAAGGCCTTTGGGGACGACCCACCGTAGTAAATAATGTTAAGACTCTCTCCTCCGTTCCCGCCATTATCAAGAAGGGCCCGGAATGGTTTCGCAGCATTGGTACCGAAAAAAGTCCTGGCACCGCCATTTTCTCTGTGGTCGGCAACGTCACACACCCTGGACTGGTGGAAATAGCCATGGGAACAAACCTCAGGACACTCATCTTCGACGTCTGCGGAGGAATCCCGAAAAAAAAAGCTTTCAAGGCAGTACAGATCGGCGGACCCTCAGGGGGCTGTTTGCCAGAAAGTTTTCTCGATACCCCCATCGATTTCGATTCGCTGACCGAGGCAGGAGCAATGATGGGCTCAGGTGGCATGGTGGTGATGGACGAAAATAGCTGTATGGTGGACGTGGCCCGGTATTTTCTCGACTTTACCCAAAAGGAATCCTGCGGCAAATGCACCTTTTGCCGAATCGGCACCCGTCATCTCCTTGATATATTGGACCGCATCACCAAGGGCGAAGGACAGGAGGAGGACCTGGAGCTTTTGGAAACCTTAGGCGAGGACATCAAGAATGGTTCCCTTTGTGGCCTGGGGAAAACCGCACCCAATCCGGTGCTCACATCCCTCAAGTATTTCCTGGACGAATACCAGGCCCACGTTAGAGAAAAGCGGTGTCCGGCCCTGAAGTGTCGCGCCCTCACCGCCTTTTACATCGACCTGGAAAAGTGCGCTCGGGGATGTGACGTTTGTGTGGGCTGCTGTCCGGTGGAGGCCATTTTCACAACCACGGGAAGAAAGAAGGCGATCGACCAAGAGTTATGTGTCAAATGCGGGGAGTGTATGGTGGTCTGTCCGCCAGAATACGACGCGGTGGAAAAGGTTTCGCCGCCTGAACTGGCCCCCATTATCGAGCGATCTCCTGAGAAGAAGTCGGCAAGCAACTGATCACAGGTCACCGCCATCGCCACTGAGCATGTGTACCGGATCAGGTTAAGGCCAAAGTAAAACTATGGTCAATCTGATAGTTGACGACGAAAAGATCAAGGTGGAAGAGGGAAAAACCGTTCTCCAGGCGTGTCTCGAGAACGGGATATTCATCCCCAATCTCTGTTTCATGAAGACCCGGGAGCATCCCCACGCCTCGTGCAGGTTGTGCTTTGTGGAGATCGACGGTCTTGACCTCCCGGTGACCTCATGCACCGAGGAAGTCCGCGAAGGTTTGCTGGTGAAGACCGACACTCCAGCGGTAAGACGCCTTCAACGTATGGGCTTCAAATTGCTTATGTCTGCGCACCACCGTGACCCAAAGGAGTGTCCGGTCAAGGGTAGCTGTCAGCTAATCCGTATCGCCAAACATCTCAAGGTCGGTTTGAAATCGAGGCCGTTGGAGCTTCTTGAGCGGGATGTTGACGAGGAAGTCGACCTCACTTTCTTCACCTACTACCCCTTCCGCTGCGTGCTTTGCGGTAAGTGCGTTTACGTTTGCCGGCAAAGAAATGGCCACAACCTTTTGACCTTTACCAACCGAGGCTTCGATACGATGATCGCATTTTTCGGTAGTGGTGACCCGGCCGATTTATCCTGTCACCATTGTCTTGCCTGCGCCAACGTTTGTCCCACCGGTGCCCTAGTGCTAAAACCGGAGTACTGCAAAGCGGCTGTGGCAGAGGACTCCTCAATGTTGCCAGAAAAGGGTGAGCTTCTCTCGTTTGTCGAGATAGAGGAGAGCACAGATGCAACCGTCTGTTGATGAGTGACGGTGTCTTCGGACAGGCTCGAATAGAAAACCCGGTGGAGAAACACCTACTGATGGTTTTCCCAATGATTACCTGTCCTATCTGTTTGAAAAAAAAGTGGGGATAGGTGTCTGAATCCCTTGCGCCACGGCTCTTCAGGTCCACGAGTGAGAATGCTTCTCGAATAGGCCCCTCGACAGTGGTTTTGGTGTGATCAACATAACAACGGAGGCAAGAATTTTAGAGGGAGGATGAAGTATGCCTTGGGTAAAGTCAGAGATGTGCACAGGTTGTGGTGACTGTGTTGAGCAATGTCCTTCTGGAGCAATATTAACAGAGAATGACACCCCATCGATCAATATGGAAGATTGCATTCGCTGTGGAAGTTGTCATGACATGTGTCCAGAAGAGGCAATAAGGCATGACGGTGAAAGAGTGGTGGCGGATATAAAAGCAAACATCGAGAGAACCAAGGAATGTATGGAGGCCTGTGAAAGACACTTGGGAGACGCTGAGGAGGCTGAAAAGTGTCTTACAAGATGGATCAAGCATTATAACAGGATAAAAATTATCGCAGAAAAAACAATTGAAGAGCTTGAGTCACTGCAATAAACATCAAGACATGAGGGAACCTGAAGACGAACTCATCTACCAGTTTGACCTGGAAGGAAAACCCACCATTCAACTGCCGTTGGAGTCAATGGCTCTCCAGGCGGCCAATAAGATTTTTGCCAGGCTCCTTGCCGAAGTTATGGACGATCAAGCCGGGATAGCCTCGCAGCCAGCTGGAGAATGAAGTTGCGTCATGTCTGCTGGGGGAGGTTTACGGAGTGAGAGTATTCGGGCCCGTTCCATCCCGAAGGTTGGGACGTAGCTTGGGAATTAATAATATTCTGGGAAAAATCTGCTCCTATTCTTGTGTATATTGTCAGGTAGGCCGCACGCTGCGGACGGAGGTTGAGCGCATATCGCTCTACGAACCCGAGGAACTTGTCAAGGAGGTGGAAGGGAAGCTGGAACGGACCAGAGAAATTGGACAGGCCCTTGACTACCTGACCTTTGTAGCAGACGGTGAACCCACCCTGGATCTAAATCTTGGCCGAGTAATCGAATTGATCCAACCTCTGGGAATCAAAATCGCGGTGATTACCAACGGCTCCCTCATACCTCTTGGCAAGGTGAGAGAGGACCTAGAGAAGGCTGACTGGCTTTCCCTCAAAGTGGATTGCACGCGAGAACAGGTGTGGCGCAGGATGAACAGGCCCAAGCCGACCTTGCGACTGGACGCAATTTTGGGGGCCATGCTGGAGTTCGCCAGGGTTTTCACAGGAGACCTGGTAACAGAGACCATGCTTGTTCGAGGTCTTAACGACGAAAGGGATTGTCTTCGTGAAGTTGCTGATTTCTTGGCGCAGTTGCAGCCGGCCAAAGCCTATGTGTCTATCCCCACGAGGCCGCCAGCGGAAAAGTGGGTAGAGCCCACCGACGAAGAGGGTATTAACCGGGCCTACCAGATCTTTACTGAGCAGCTGGAGACGGTGGAATGCCTCATAGGATATGAGGGTAGTGAGTTCACCGTAACTGGGAATCCCACAGACGATATCCTGAGTATCACCGCAGTGCATCCCATGCGGGAAGATGCTCTGGAAGAGTTTCTTTTGCAGGCAAAGGCCGATTGGTCCATCATCGAGGGATTACTGAAGCAAGGGCGACTCATAGAGCTGAATTACCAGAAGGGGAGGTTTTACATGCGACGACTCTCTTCCAGGAGGGGGTAACAATGAGATATGGCAACAGGCATTCGCCGTTTACCGTTTTGCCCCACGGCCCTTTTGCTCTGGATGGGAGTGGTCCTCACCTCCTATTTGCCAACCTTTCCGGAGTGGAACGAAGAGGTAAGGCAAACTCTATGGCTTGTGTCCAAAGCGCAGCCGAGGATTCCGTCATATAAATAAGAGGTTTTTCCATGCCAGGTCTAAGGGTAGGAAGACGCAAATATTACGAGCTGTTCTCCCATTTTTACGATGCTTTTATCAGGCTGCATGCTCGGCAAGATGAAGATGATACCCGGCAATTTCCAGTGGTTGCAGCACACCTTCCCGAGGGCGGCAGATTTCCCTCGCTTCATGGGTCCTCTCTGCGAAATTCAGTTGGCGCTTGCGAGTTCCTCCGCTCATCTAGGGCTCGTTCTACCTTTTCTACCTCGTCTAGGATGATCCCTGCCCGTCGCCTCAAGGCCGGGTCCTGAAGAGCTTGGGTTAGTTTGCGAGCGAAGCCGCCGATCGAAAGAAAGCGATTCCGACAGATATGGCATACCTCCAGGGCCATCTTCTCCCGCTCCCAATGAGACTTCTGGATCTCTTCCTGGAGGATGGAGCGCTGGAGGATCTCGCTGATCAGCATGCCTAGAATTGAAAGGTAGTGGAAGTCTCGATCCTCAATGGGTTCAGGGGGATCACCGGCGTCTACAACCAGGACTCCGAGGGTTCGTCCCCAACCCTCCGTTGGGTCCTCCCCTTTTAGCGGAACTATCTCCTTGATGGCGACAGCCTCAGGAAATGTATGGGGCCCCTTGCCTCAACAGGGGGTTGCGTAAAGTTCACTGGCTTCCCTTTTCGAACGATCCCCCAGACAACACTTTCAGGATGTACCTTTCAGCCAATTTCCGGGCTACAATCGTATGCCTCCACGCAATCCCTTAACGTCAAGTCCTTTCCCTCTTGCAGAAAGAAAGAGGCGAGCTCTCAGGTTAAAGTGCTTCCAGATATGCTCCAGACACCTGTGGATGGCATGCGGGGGTGGCATCTCTGCAGAGTGCTCTTCCAGGAAGGAATCATGAATCGAATGTTTGTTAAAAAAGGCCAGCGTCATTTTCCTATCCTCAATCATGCCGCTTTCTGTGGTGAGGACCCATTTTATGCTGCCTTCATTGCCTTGATAGCCATTTCCGCTGCATTGGAAAGCTGGTAGCCGATCGGTGACGCGGTCAACGCCGGGTGGGTTCCCATTGGGAAGACAGCGATGTCATCAACCGTCATCCTCTCATGAATGCAGGCGCTGATCGTGTTTATTACCGCCCCACCGCACTCGGCACCCACTACCTGCCCTCCCAGGATAATGCCAGTGCCTCTTTCAAAAATCAGCTTGACTCTTAAATTAGCCATTCCTGGCATGCAACCGGGGTGGCGGTTTGGCGCTTCAGCTTCGCCAACAACAATATTATAGCCTTTCTGCCTGGCTTCCCTCTCCGAGAGTCCAGCGAGAGCAAAAGCAGTTTGGTCTAGTACGGTGGAAAAAACACCAATCACACCCTCATTCATTCGTCGCGGCCCGAATAGGTTTGCACCCGCTATCCGCGCTTCTCTCGTTGCTTCTGAAGCAAGTTTAAGATTAGATGGTTTCCCATCGAAAAAGGAGAATTTCTCTGCACAATCGCCACAAGCGAAGATGTTCTCGTCGCTGGTCTGCATATAACGATTGACTTGAATGGCTTTTGTCGGCCCTAACTGCAGCCCTGCTCTTTCTGCGACTCTTGTGTTTGCCTCGCAACCAATACCGATTATCACCATATCTGCCTCTAGCTCCCTGCCGCTCGCAAGCTTTACGCCCTGTACTGTACGATTTCCAAGAAAGGCCTCAACTTTCTCGGGTGCCAGAATTTCAATGCCGTGCGCTCTCTCTATCTCCTCCGCAATGGCACAAAGTTCCTCATCGAAAGTCAACATCAGACAGTGCTGTAACATCTCCACTATGGTAATATTGATCTGCCTATTTTTCCGACATTCATCAGCAAATTCTGCACCTATGAAGCCACCACCCACAATCACGAGATTCGAGGATCTATCCAGCTGGTCGAGCATCTGTTGAAGATGGGGGATGCTTTTCTTTACAGGAAAGACATTTTCCATGTCCGCACCGGGGATTGGAGGTATCGCCGCACTCGAGCCGGTTGCAAGCACAAGCTTCTGGTAACCGATCTTTTCTTTGTTTGCAGTGGTGACGAAACGGAAGGTGGTTTCAATATCGACAGCCTCATCAATGAGGAGGTCGATACCGTTTTTTTCGAGAATGGCATCAGAGATAAGGTTTTTATCTGGACTTCCGACCGTTCCAAAAATGTACGGTATTCCACAGGGGACGCATACCTGTTCATCCTTTCTAATCAACAAAACACTCCTTTCAGGATGGTGTCTTCGAGAAGTTACTGCTGCCGTAACTCCAGCGGCGCTTCCACCGATAACAATTACATCTGCTTGCTTCATCTCAGCTACCCCTCCTAAGGTTCAGACTTGGAAAAATCAGGTTTCAAACCTGGGATACTGGTCTAAAATCGTCTTTTAAAGCCTCAGACGCAAAAAGATAATGAGTAATAGAATTCTAATCCTTCCGTCAGTGACAGGCGAGCCTGGGGATCTTGTTAATGGCCATCCAGTCTCCCCTGATGAAACTCCTTAAGCCATTTTTCCCAATCATCTCGCTTTGACTCTCTGGGCCAGACAGTTTTGTACGATCCGCTCCTTTTAACCTCAAGTTTCTCGGCTTTTATAGCCCTGTATTTCCTATTTACCTCGCCCGTGACTCTGATGGCTTTGCCAATATATTGTGCCTTCACGTTGCGAGGAATGTTTGGAAGTAAATAATGCTTACTACCTTTTCCAAGAAAAAGCACAAAGTCCGTCACCAGAGCCATATGCGGGTCCAGGTTGTCAATGGGGCAAGGTTTACCATAAAGAATGCAATCTAATGCTTCCATGTGCCCCTGAACGGTCTGCGCAGCACTAACTGCCACAGGCATGAGAAGGGCTGCACTGAGAAACAGGGTCAGTAGAAATTTTCTATTCTTGTTCATGGTTTGCAACTCCCGTGTAACTTCAGTGCTCATCTCACAGCCCAATAACAGCAATCGTTGTGCCAGGCGGAGCACGATTGATATGTAGATCTATTATGTTGAAATCATTTAATATTATCATTAGACAAAGTGGGCGGGGCAGCTTGAGGGAAGAATATTTCATTCAACTTAACGTTAATTAATCTAAATTAACGCTACCAGCAGTCCTTGAAGCTTGTCGAGAAAACGTGTGAAATGAGCATTTGCGGGCGATAAACATGGGGTGAGGTTTCACTCCATGCTGGCACTGGAATTGCTGTTTATGCTGTTTAAGGATGTCTCTGGTGCATCCTAAGTATGAAGAACCTTTTACCTGGAGATCCCCTTACTGCAAAAGAAAAGGCAATTATGAATGATGAACTAATCCCCAAAGCTGCATTGATTCTTCCCCCCACAGGCGGCGATTGGTATCTGGCAACAGCTGAAGTTGCAAGAATACCCATCCTTTTGAGAAATCTTGCCGCGGCCCAAAGGATCGGAATTGAACGATTTTATATTTTGATTTCGACTGACGAAAAGAGGGAAGTTCTGCAATTCCTCAAAAACGAAAAGAAGTTTCAGGGGCAGCTTGAATGGCTGGATCGAGATGATCCAGCCACAGATAGCGTGGGATTGCATGACCCTAGCACGGGTGAGAAGCTCTGATCAACGACCTTACACTTGCAGCATCTTTCAGGATTGCAATGCAGAAGAGGGTAAACAAAGTGCAATTGGTGTTATTGCATAGAGATAATAGTACGTTATAAGGAAATATGGATGTATAACAAAGCGGTCGTGTGGTTTTCATTGGCTTTCGCTCTGACGCTTCCTGCAGTTGTCTCTGCTGATACCCCGACTTCAGCGACTGTTCTGGGCGCCTGCATGGACTATCTCGGTTACGATGAGGCCGATTTTCGGAAACTGTTGTCTGGAAAGATTGTTTCCGGTGATCTCCAGGAATGCTCAAAAAAAGAGCTGGCCGTAACCATTGCAATGCTGTTGCCCGCGCCGCTGGAGCGAGTGGTCGATTTGATATGGAGCGGCTCAACGCTGGAGATAACACGCGATGTCTTGGATTTTAGCTACATCAACGACTCTTCGCCGGTGGAGAACAATTTCGTCGGAATAGGATTGCAACCTGACGAAGTGAAGGAAGTGTCCAAATTACTCAGAATAAGAGCGGGCTTGACTTTCAACATGTCTAAGGTTGAAATCCAACGCTTCAAAGCAATTGCTCGCCGTCTTAAGTCCAGGGGAGCCGAGAGAGACCCCCGGGTCCGGCAAGCATTCAATAGCGAATATCAGGCGTTACTCATGAAGCGATACAAGGCATATCGCCAAGGTGGTCTAAAGGCGATTGCCCCTTATTACCGCGGCGGAGGGGAGCGTGCTAGGCCCGACCGAGAACTTTCAGCTGAGGCGGCAAGTGCAACCCTGATGCAGGATCTAATACCTGACTTCCACCGTGCATTCGCAAACTACCCGCGAGATGGTACCGACGATACAAAAAATCAATTTTTGTGGATCAGAGAACTAATCCAAGATCGGCCGACCTTTATCCTCGCCCACCGCATGTTTCGTTTTGGGCAGAAATACGCAGTCATGACCGAACGACAGTTTTATGTTGGACACACCTACAACTCGCAACAAAGCATTGTGGGTGGTATCGCAGCTGAGGAGGGCACTCTCGTGTTCTACCAGAACCGCACCTCCACCGACCGGGTTGCCGGCTTCGCTAGCAGTCTCAGGCACACGATCGGACGAAAATTAATGCGCGACCAGATCATCCATCACCTCGAGGCACTCAGGCGGTCGCTTGAACAGACTGGTGAGTGAATCTCTCCGACCAAAGGTCGGAGCTTCTTGAGGAAGTCGCTTCGCGCCCTTTAAAGGTCTTCCCTCGCATTCATCCCCGACCAGAGGTCGGGGCATTCTGCGAGATTCTCGTGAAAATGATTCATCCAAAACGCTCATGAGATCATATGTATAACCGGATTCCGAGGAAAGGCAGATGAAGACAAGCACGTATTTTCTCTTATTTACAGGCTTGGGGCTTTTCACGATCCTCGTTGGCTATCATGGCGTTACGGATGTGGCCGCTGCCCTGGCCGTCGCAGGCTGGGGTTTGATCTGGGTTTTTCTGTTTCGTCTCATTCCCATAGGCTTTAATACCGTTGCCTGGCAGATACTTCTGGACGAGGGCGAGCGTCCTTCCTTCAAAACCATGCTGTGGGCCCGCTGGAGCGGTGAGTCTGTTAAAGGGTTGCTGCCGGTGGCTCTCAGGCGCTTTCCTTAACGAAACGGGTGCGTGTGCTCTTGCTGGGACTTCCTGGGCTAATCAGCTGGCAAATTGCCGAAGGTCGGCGGTTGCGGTTTTTCTGTGCATAACCTGTAAAGGTTTCTTTGCCTGGAGATAGACATATCGAGCTAACTGCCCGGCCTTTCAAAAGACACCCAAGTCACGCGACTAACAAGATAACCGAATAAGATTCTAAATAAATAACGGTGAAGTTGCCCGCCATAAACATCGGTTTTTATGGTCTGATTGTTAGAGATTGTTTTGCGATGGCAATTAAAAATGAACAGTCAAGCCGTCATAAGTTCGCCTATCCATGTAGTTGCCAGGGTCAACCTCCTCTACTCAGTCCCCAGGTGAAATGAGGTTCTCCAAAACGTTGTTTCATCTCAGTTGATTAACGTCAATTTACTTAAATTAACACCACGGCGAATCTTTGAAGTTCACGGAGAAAACGTGTGAGGTTAGCATCTACGGGCGATAAGCAGGGGGTGAGGTTTAACTCCGTGCTGGCACTGGAATTGCTGTTTATAGAATGTAATGATGCCTATAGGACGTGCTACACCTGGGAGGAGGCGAAATGAGACCAACGAAATCGATGTTACACGCTTTATGTTTCGTGTTCTGTATCTTGACGGGACTCTCCTCTCGTCCAGCCTGTGGAGTCGAGCCCGTTTCATCCTGGATGAACCTCTCTCAATTAACCTTTAATGTGCCTGATGCTTCAGGGCTAAAGGAATATCTAGGGCTGAAAGAACAAACGTCTTTCACTTTGGTCCAAATCCCTGCCAAACTCATCCTGATCGAATGCCTTGACCTGGACCGCCCCAATTTTGACGAGCAAGCAGCTGTAGCTATCGAGCTCTACACGTTCATTCAGAAGGATCCGGCTTTGAGTAAAGAGATTAAAATCATAGGGATATGTGCAAGCAAGAAGCTTAAAGAGACTGAAGTTCATAGGGACGAATTCCTGTTTCCATTTCCACTGTTCATCGATCCTGACTGTTGTTTCCATAATATGTTCGGCTCACCAAGAACACCTTTTACCTTGCTAGTAAGCAATGATGGTAGAGTATTATGTATCTACTATAATGTTGTTAAGGACGTAGATGAATTCCTTTGCCATATAAAGAGGTTTTACAAGGAGCAGTGTCGTCAATAATCAAATAACTAGTGTCCATCCGAAAATCGTAGATTCCTGGATGTAGCTGTCAGCAGTCAGCAATCAGCGATCAGATTAACTTAACCTGTTGGTTTTATATAGATTTTGCTGATGGCTGAGCGCTGAGAGCTGATCGCGCGAGTCCGAAAAAAGCCGTTTTCGGATGAGCATTACTCAATGTGCCTGTGTTGTTAACCCTGCATAGCTGGCGGTCAGGGCCATGACTGGTGCCGCACTAATTCTCTGGTGAATTCCCTCAAGCATGCAGCTGCAACGCAACTTCGTAGAGGAAAAATGATCAGGCTTGAAGACCTGCATAAGTCATTCAGTGGAATAGGGGTGCTCAGAGGTGTCTCCCTCCAGGTGAAAAAGGGCGAGATAGTCGCCCTCATCGGGAGAAGCGGCTTTGGCAAGAGTGTCCTCTTGAAACATGTTTCTGGGTTAATGCAACCGGATCGAGGGCACGTCTTAATCGATGGGAAGGATATGTGCTGCCTCAAAGGGAGAGTTCTACGCCGGTTTAGCATCCACTTTGGTTTTGTATTCCAGCGAGGAGCCTTATTCGACTACATGACGGTGTTCGACAATGTGGCATTCCCTCTGAGGAAAAAGACCAGATTGAGCGAAAAGCAAATCCGAGAAAAAGTGCACCATGAACTGTATATGGTAGGTATGACGGGGGCAGAACACAAGTATCCGGCAGAGATCAGTGGCGGAATGATCAAGCGCACAGCCCTTGCCCGGGCCCTGATCACAGAGCCTGAGATCATGCTCTTTGATGAGCCTACAACGGGGTTGGATCCCATCATTGCCCATGCAATGCTTAACCTTATCGATTCCTGTCACAAAAACCTCCAGTTCACAGGCATTCTTGTCACTCACCAGATACCCAGGGCATTTGAAATTGTTGATAAGGTGGCCATGTTGCATGAAGGCACCATCCTGACCGAGGGAAGTCCGCAGGAGATACTCTTGGCGAAAGACCCCATCGTCAAACAGTTCATTAGTGGCGACATCGAGGGGCCCATCCAGTACCACTAGCCTAGGCTTTCCCAGGGGGAGTACTCACCGGAACACTATCGTAGGGCGTCCACTTTTTGGATTTGAGCGTTTTCGGGTCCTGCCTCATCTTCAGGATCTCAATAAGGAGGATATCTTGAACAAGCAAAAACCCAAGGTTTTTCAGTCCTTTTTCCACATGGTGCAGATCAGGCTCACTCTGCTTTTTATCTCTTTCGAATCCAGCAAGGTTGTAGGGACGGCGGCATTTTTGAGCTCAAAACTTGGGAGGCTGCTTTATGTTTGGCCACATTTGTCCATGGAGGACTGCCAATTTTCTGTTGCAAGTCTTTCCGCAGCTTTCCCCCCTTTTTCTTCAGCAAACTGGATTTGCCACAGATTCCAATAGACCCCTTGGCGAGCGATGAGCTTTGCATGGTTGCCTTGCTCCACCAACCTTCCGTCTTTGAGCACCAGAATTAAGCCGGCATCATGGACGGCGGTCAAATGGTGGCTGACTATAAAGGTTGTCCGTCCCGTAGTCAGGCGATCGAACGCTTCCATTACAAGGTGCTCACTTTTGGCATCTAAACCGACAGCTGGTTCATCCAGAATCACAATTGGGGCATCTCGCAGAATGGCTCGGGCAATGACGATCCGACGTTCCTCGCCGCCTGAAAGCAGGGCCTCGCCGGTTCCCAGTTCGGTATCATAACCCTGGGGTAATTCCATAATAAAACCGTGGGCATTGGCTAATTTGGCGGCATGGATGATTTCTTCCATACTGGCATCGAGCCTGCCGATACCGATATTGACCGCCACCGAAGCCCCAAAAAGAATCGACTTTTGGGGCACAATGGCAATGTGATCACGCAGACTGCGCAAAGTGTACATTCGAATGGGCCAACCATCGATCAAAATACGGCCTCGTTGTGGATCGAAAAACCGGGGAATCAAATTCACCAGGCTCGATTTGCCGCTGCCAGATTCACCCACGATGGCAATTTTTTTGCCTTTCCTTGCTGTGAAGGACATGTCGTGGACTACCCAGCGGTCTTCTTCATAGGCGAACGAAACTCTTTCGAAAATCAACTTTTCCTCGAATGATGTTAATTTCTCGGCTCCATCTGCGTTCCATACACCCAAGAGACGGGGTTCCAGTGCCATGATCTCTTCAATGCGGTCGTTACAGGCCAGGGATTTGGATAGCTTGGAAAAGAATTTAGTAAATTCCCTCAAGGGCTTATAGAGAGCACGCAGATAAATCATAAAGACCAGAAGCTCACCCAGGCTGATTATGCCGGACCAAATGCGATATACACCAATTAAGATTAGAATAGCGGTGCCCAGAGAAAGGAGAATGTTGGCAGTGGAGGTATACCAGCCCTGCCAGACACCAGCCCTCAAGGCTGCCGACATGGACTCACTGCCCTCTTTCGCTAACCGTTTGACCTCTTGTGCCTGCAAGCCGAGCAAAGAGACGCATCTGTAGGTGTGCACGGCGGATTCGGCAATATTGGTGACGTCACTTTCTTTTTGGCGCTGCTTGCGGGTTGCTTGCCGGATGCGGTTAGAAAAAAAATAAGTCAAAAAAGTTAATGCCGGCATCACGCTCAGCGCCACCACAGCAAATTGCCAATCCACCCAGAACATCACAAGGGAAATGCCAAGGATGGTGGGAGCGCTGCGGCCGGCGAGAATGATAACAGCTTCCACCAGAGGCCGGATGTTGACAGTGTCGGTACTGATGCGGGAGATGATTTCACCCGGTTTGGTTTTCTGGTAAAAGATCATCGGCAGCTCGAGAAGCTGAGCGAAAAGCTTGAGGCGAAGCTCCAGAGTCACCCGTTGGTAGAGGCTGGTAAGCGCGTAATTCTGGACCCAGAGAAAAACTCCCTCCAACAGGGCCATGAGCGCCAAGGCAATGGTGAGGGTGACGAGCAATCTTGTCCTGCTGAGGGCCAAAGCCGTGGGAATGAGATGTTTGGCAAACCCGGATAATTTCACACCTGGCACCAAAGTATCAAAGATGACCTTCAGCGGCCATGGCGAGGCGATGGTAATGAGCGCTTGTCCCGACAGGACCAAAACAATGATGATACCCAGGATCCATTCCGTTCTTACGGCCTCGGTAAGTTGCCAATGCCAAAAGCTGGTTCGGCGTTCAGGTTGACAGAATATGTTTTCTTTTTGTTCCATCACCAGTTTGCTAAAAAGACCTGACCTATCCTTAAGCAATATTTTGTATTCTGACTCCCTACCCTGCGTGATATATCAGTCCATCGCAGACTATTTGCGGCAGACGTTTTCCAGCTATTATAAGCGAATGAACAAATCACTATTGGCCTGACATACTCCGATTACATGGTTCCCTTGCTATTTTAATTTCACTCCCTGCTTCGCAAATCTTGTACAACCAAGCGCCATCACAAGTGATATCGGGCCAAGTATTGAAACAAAAACAGCTGGTATCTGATTAAGAATGCGAGAAATTTCCTTATCTTGATGGCTTAGGTAAGCGCAAGCTATTCCATAGAATATTCTTGCACAACTCGAATAGAGCAAAATAACTAGCTTCATCTCAACCCCCTTTCCAGATTCGGAAGCAGATCTCACATGATGAACTGACAAACCTTACTTACCCTTTTCGGGTGCACCGTTTTTTTAGGCGCCTTCCTCACTGGCAGTGAAAAGCAACAATGGGAAATTTGGGAACACGAATTCCACCCCTTTGGAGCAGCAATGGTTATGCCAGGGGGGAAATGATTCTTACGTGGGCTTACCTAGGCGAGATTATTGGAAATGATTCTTCGATGCAATCCGGAGGGCAGCAACTGGGTATGTTTCTCTAACTAGCTTAACGTTAATTTGCCGCCCAATTAACCCAACACGGCCCGCTTAATGTCAATGAGTGCTCTCCTCTATGGTTCGGAGCCACTTCCACAGGGTAACCCGGCTCACTCCTAAGAGCCGGGCCGCGGCAGCTTTGTTGCCCCCGGTGCTCTCCAGAGCGCGCTGGATGCGCTCCTTCTGATCCAGGACTTCCACGGGCTTGAGCCTGCGTCTGGATGAAGGCTTGCGGTGGGTAAGAATGGCCATGGGCAGGTGCTCTGGCTCTATGGCCTGACCCCGGCTGGTTACGAGGGCGTACTCCAGGGCACTGATGAGCTCCCTGACGTTGCCTGGCCAGGGATAGGTTCTCATCTTAGCCATGGCCGAGGAGCTGATTTGCGGCACTGAGTGGTCACTCCGCTCGGCGATCTTCTGAATAAAATGGTTGACCAGGAGGACCAGGTCATTCCCGCGCTCCCTCAAAGGGGGCAGGTGGATGGGGATAACGTTCAGCCGGTAATAGAAATCGTCCCGGAACTGGCCAGCGTACATGAGTTCTTTGAGGTTGCGGTGGGTGGCAGAAATAAAGCGGACATCCGCTTTTATGGGGCGGGAATCCCCCACCCGTTCAAACTCCTTGCTCTCCAAGACCCTTAAGAGCTTCACCTGTATGGAAAGCGGCACATCCCCAATTTCGTCTAGGAAAATGCTCCCCCCGTGGGCCACCTCGAATCGTCCCTTACGGGTGCGGTCAGCGCCTGTAAAGGCCCCCTTGACGTGGCCGAAAAGCTCGCTTTCAAGGAGGGACTCGGCCAGGGCCGCACAGCTTACCTTCACCAGGGCAGCCTTGCGCCTGTTGGAGAGCCGGTGCACCATGTTGGCCACCAACTCCTTGCCCGTACCGGACTCACCGTGAATGATCACTGGCGCCTCGGTGATGGCGGCACTTTTCGTCATCTCAAAAACCCTCTCCATAACAGGGCTTGCGCCCAACATACCCATGAACCCTTCGGGTCTGTAAAGCTTGCGGCGCAGCTGGTTGATCTCTCGCTCTTGTTTGACGAGGGGAGTGATGTCGGTGACGGTCTCAATTGCTGCCACGAACTCTCCTGCCTCGTTTCTCAGCGCCGTGGCATTCTTGAGCACATGAACCTCATGCCCATCCTTTTTAACGATGGTGCAGCGCTGCCGGTTCCAGTCCCGACCCAGAAGAAGTTCGCAGGTTGTCTCGCTGCTGCCATCCTCCTCCTTCTGTTTGTCGGCGTTGAGGATAGGGCACCGGAGGGTAGAACACCTGAAAAGGGAGCAAGAGGCACCCAAGAGTTCGCCAGGGCTGTAGCCGCTAATTGTTTTCATAGCCTGGTTGGCATAGATTATTTTGAGCTGGCGGTTGACAATAACCAGGCCGTCCATCATGAGCTCGGTAATCCTTTCCATGTAGTTTCTGGGGTCAAAGCCCGCGACCCAGTCTCGAGAGGAAGCGAGGTCATCCATAATCTACGTCTCCTTATCGATTTAATTAACGTTAAATTATTCTAAATTAACGGTACCATCATCCTGTCAAGTCTGTCAAGAAATGCTAGTTTCGCCTGCAATTACCGGGGGACAAGCATGGAGAGAAGTTAGTCCAAGCGGCTGGCACCCGAATTGCTGTCTATGCTGTTCAAAGATACCTTCGGTGTGTAATGAGTATGATAAGCTTATTGCCGATACCGTTGGTATAAGAGTGACAATGCATAATTGGTGCCTTTTCCTGGGCCCCATGAGGTGTGGGTATGATATGGAAAAGGCTTGCAAAGCGAATGAAAAAGATCCGAAAATGAAAAGAGGTTTTGTTGGAAAAGTGAGCAAGCAAGAGGTAGAGGCCTGGACAACCATTGTCGGGAGGGGACCGCCATGGTCAAGAGAATACTTTTGCCGTTGAAATTCTCCCATGTCAGTGATGACGCTATTGATATGGCTATAAAAATGGCCGAATGCTGCGAGGCTCGCTTGCACATCCTTCACGTTCTGGATCACCGCCTGCGCAATCCAGAGGTGACAGATGGACAGATTGCGGAATTCACTCGGGCTGCGGAAAGACAATTCCAAGAAGAATACATACCGCTTTTGGGTGATTTCAAAAATTTCTACTTTAACTGCTGGGAAGGTGACATCGCCATGGAGACAGCCAAGTTTGCCGAGAGCATTGGCGCAAGTTTTATTGTTCTTGGTTGTCATACCAAAGGGGAGAGGCCATCCCTAACTAGGCTGGGTGAAGTCGCAATGGCCCTCTTCCAGTGGACCCCCTGCCCGGTGATGCTGGTACCGTATAAGTTGCATCAGCAAGCCGCTACGGCACAGGGGCAAAAACCTTCCGCGTGAAAAGGAGTTGTCCCGGCGGCGGAGGGAAAGCTTGCATGGGCTTTCCTGAACAGTACCGAAAAGGGTTGAGTACCGGGACCCCCCTGGCTGAGGTGCAACTCAACAATATGGCGCAAGAGGTGTCCCCTGAAGAATTTGAACAAAAGAAAATAGAGCAGGGCAACATCAAGGAGAGCAGAGAAAACATGCCGAGCCCTAGCGCTTACAATCTAGTGAGAAATAGAGTTGTTGGAGCCTTTCAATGAGCAGACGCTGGAGAGTCTTGATCATCCTACTGGTATTCAGCCTCACTCCACTTCTTGTGGTCACTCCCTTGATCTATAAAGAACAGTGGTTGGCAACGGGCATAGCCTTGTTTACGGTAATCGTGGTGGTGATCCTGACGGCCTGGTGGCTTTCCCGCTCCATGACCAGGCCTCTGCAAGTTATGGTTGATGCTGTGCACCAGCTTGCCAAGGGCGACTTTTCGGCACGCATGAACCTAGCCACAGGTGACGAACGCGATCTGCTGGCCAAAGCCTTCAACGAGATGGTGCCCCAACTGAAGGAGATGATGCGGATGCGCAGAGGTCTGGAGATGGCGCAAGAGGTGCAGCAGAGCCTTCTACCCAGGGAGATTCCAGATCTACCGGGACTTGATATCGCCGCGACAACCCTCTACTGCCACGAGACAGGTGGGGATTATTTCGATTTTTTTCCTTGTGGAAAGGACTGCGAGGGTGTTGCGGTGGTAGTGGGAGATGTGACCGGTCACGGCGTGGCAGCGGCCTTGCTGATGACCACAGCCCGGGCGCTCCTCCGGATGCGCGCCGTCCAGGTTGGAACTATTTCTGAAGTTGTCACCAGCGTCAACCATCAACTGACTCTGGACACCTATGAAAGCGGAAGTTTCATGACCCTGTTCTATCTAGCAGTGGATCAGGCAAATCGGAGTCTACGCTGGGTTCGCGCCGGACATGACCCAGCCATTTTTTATGACTCTACCACAGACCAGTTTGAAGAACTTCTCGGTGCTGGCGTGGCCCTTGGTGTGGAAAAAGATTGGCACTATGAAGGAAACGAAAAGACCGGGCTGGAAACAGGTCAAATCATCTTTCTTGGCACAGACGGTATATGGGAAACTCGAAACGTGGACGGAGAGATGTTTGGCAAACAGCGTCTCTATGAAATCATCCGTGCAAGTGCTGATAAACCTGCGGAGATAATCAAAAAAACGGTGCTTACAGCGCTGACCGACTTCACCGGGAACATCTCCCAGGAGGATGATATCACCATCGTTGTCATCAAAGTAATATGAGGCAAGGTGTTATTTCCAAGAAACTTTGCCTCCAACAAAGACAGTACGATGAAAGTTTTCAACGATGGGGAGGTTTTCATTTCTTATTTGTTCTGAGTTAGAGGGTAAAGCGCAGAGGGCATCCTTCGACAAGATCACAGCGGGAAGTTTTTAAACTTGATATCTGCCGAAGAGACAGGGGACTTTTCTTATGAAAGATTCGATGGGTGGTTTTGTTGAGAAGTTAGAGGAGAAGATTTTTGAAGAGTCGAAAGAGACCTATGGGGAGGAGGTCTTTTCAAGGTGGCAAGACCCGAGGCTCATGGGGAGGATGACCGATGCCTCGAGTGTCGGTCGTATTACCGGCCCTTGCGGTGATACCATGGAGATCTCCCTTCAGTTAGATGACGATCTCATTCAAAAGGCGAGCTTCTTTACAGACGGGTGCGGTTCCAGCGTTGCCTGTGGTTCAGTTGCCGCCGAATTGGCCACTGGCAGGGCTTTGAGACCATTAGCACCACGGTGAATTCCAGGAGTAAGCACGGCATGATCCCAGGGGTTGAGCCCTGGACCCTGAAACTTATTTTTGACAAAGAGAGCCAAAAATTAATCGGGGGTCAGATTATCAGCGACAGTGAAGCCCCTGTAAAGGAGATCGATACCGTAAATGCCCTGATCATGGGTGAAAAGACAATTGCAGAGCTCACCACCTAGATGTGTGGCGGCAATCCGGATTGCTCATCTGCGCCGAGCAGGCACTGCAAAAATTAACAGCTTCCAAGAGACATAAATGGATAGCTTTCGCATGTCGCGTTTAAGAGAGGGAAGACGAAAATATTACGACGTTTTCTCGCATTTTTACGATGGCTTTATCAGACTTCATGCCCGGCGAGATGAGGACGATACCCGGCAATTTCTAGTGGATACGGCCCAGCTTGAAACCAAATCCGCTCCCAGCATTCTGGATGTCTGCTGCGGCACAGGATCGGTGGTCTTAGCCTTTGCCGAACACTGTCCTGATGCCCTAATGGTGGGCTACGATTTTTCCCGTGGGATGCTGCGTAAAGCCCAGGAAAAGAACGCTGACACCCGAGCGGTTTTTGTTGAAGGGGATGCAGCGGAACTTCCCTTCTCCGACAACAGCTTCGACGTCGTCAGCTGTTCCCACGCTCTCTATGAATTGAAGGGGCAGGCTCGTGAAAAGGTGCTGTGGGAGATGAAACGGGTGATGCATCCCGATGGCGTGGTTTTGCTTATGGAGCATGAAGTACCAAGCCATCCTTTTGTTAAGTTCCTTTTCAATGTGCGCTTGATCTCCATGGGGTCCAGTGATGCCCGTGAGTTTGTCGAGGGCGGGCTGCAGCGGTTGAGAAGGATCTTCTCCCGGGTTGCTCTAAGTCACTCCCGATCTGGTAAGAGCAGACTGATGATTTGCCGAGACTGATTCTGAAAACAGCCAAAGGGGGTCTGAAAAAGCGGGGGGAATGTTTTCCCCCCGCACACGTGGTTTGCCTACATAATCGGATCCATCTCCAGGGCGGGATGCTTCTTCTCCGTGAGGAAGGGCAGAATTTCCTCCTCGGTGGTACCAACAGTCTCATCCGCAATCCGGTCAATCAGATCCGGAACACCCAATTCCTCGCCCCGTTTCTCAAGCCGATCCTTGATCTCATCCTTGAGCATCTTCGGCATCCACACCACCCGCAGCAGGCCACCGTCTCCGCTGACGAACTTGCGTTGGCAGATGTTGTACTTGCTGTGCCCCACGAATCCCGGGGTCACCTGGCCACCGCCGATTGTTCCTGCCAGGGTGGTGAACTTCATACCGCACGGCGTCATCTCGTTGTACTCGCGGTTCACGGTCATGATGCCGTTGCAGGAGGGAAGGATCGCCGCCACACACTCACAGCAGCCGCAGGTGGTCATGGGATCGTAGACAATGCTGTAGAAGTTGTAGCTCGAGACCGCCTGACGGGAGGCCTTGAAGACGAAATCGTTGACCCCTTTCCAGTTGCCGAACTTCTCATCCAGGGTCTCACCCTTCTCTATAGGCTGGTTGGGACCCGTGGGGTTGATCTCGTGAGAGGCCTTGCAATCCATCCAGTTGTAGGCGCCGCACAGCCCGGTACGCTCGGGGCTCACCACACACACGTGGTTGGGAGCGAAGGACTGACACAGGGTGCAAGAGTAGTAGATATCGGTGGTCTCGTCAGTCATCCCCTCGATGCGGGCGTCACGAGTACCATAGACCGCCCGGGCCTTCTCGGCGATCTCCTTGACCTTCTTCTCATCAGTGTAGATCTTCACCTGGCATTTGTCGAAAATGGCGCCAAAGTCCTGATGGTACTTGGCGTGCAGCAACTTGCCGATGTGCTCCAGGGTGAAGCCTTTCTCCACCGCAGACTTGCCGATCCGGTACCAGGCGATATCACGCTGGCCGATGTGCATTACCCCCTGAGCATAGTTCACCAGGTGGTGAATCTGCCGCTCCAATATGGGCTCGAAGTCTTCCTGCATCTTGCGGCCGGCAACCTCAACCACCACCGCCAGGGGCAGCTTGGCTCCCTCTTTGACGTCGGTGATGTCCTTGCCTACTACCTCAACCAGCCCGTCCTCCACCGCATCCATATCCGCGATGGTGGTCCACTCCACACAAGGGGTGCGACCGCCACCGCATTCCACATAAAGATCATCCTTGCGGATGCGCTCTCCCTCGAAGGCCGGACCGTAGGAAACCGGTACCGGTATCTCGGTGATGGCAACCTTCAAACCACGCACCTCGATGGATTTGGCCGGCATCTCCTCATGCAGCACATTCGCTACCACGTGCTCGTAGGTACAAATACCGGTTGGCAGAATCTCGGGAACGTCCGTGTCCGCCAGGGTGGGAAATCCCCAGTTGATTGCCCCGGCCGCGTTGGCAGCCCATTCGGCATTGACCTCACCCAGAGCGTTGACAAAGGCGAAAATGCGATTCTTGTTGTATGCCAGCATGCGCTTGTAGTCGCCGGGCTTGATGCCACCGAAAGCCATGCCGGCCCTGTTGGCGAAGCCCAGAGCGAAAACCGCCCCCGAAATATCAGGGCTAAAGGGCACCAGTCGGGTATTCCAGCCGATCTGCACCCCAGCCTCAACCAACTGCTCGGTAAAGGTGGTACCGCCCTGGTTGGCACACATGAACACATAGAGGTTCTTTTTCTGGTACTCTTCGGCAATGTACTTGGCCGTCTCCGGATCCGGCGCTGCACCTACTATGGCAGCAAACCCCGGGGCGCTGCCGTCCACAAACTCGATACCCCGCTTGCGCATGATAACGTCATGAGCAGCTCCCACCCAGAGTTGACCGGCTCCCGTATCGGGATCCTCCTCCGTGGTGTAAAAATCAGGATCTTCCACATAACGGATCGCCTCTACTATCTCCTCCGCCAGAATGGCTGCCATACCAGCGTCCAGGGTATGGCCCAGATAGGGCACATGAATCTTCCCCTTCATGTGGGGAGGAAGCAGCTGACGACACCGTTCCATCACCGGCTCAGCATCAGCCAGTTTCTCAATCTTCGCTCCCAGAAGTGAATAGATAATGGGCAGATAATAGGCGGTGTCGGGAAATTCCAGCTTCTGCTCCGGACCAAATTTTTCCATGGCCTCCTTGAACTTCCCCTCCGCCTTCTGCACGATGTTGTAAGCCCCCTGTATGGCGGCAAATGCAACTAACCTTGACATT
>Ga0209536_100004708_pt1 | contig 21504 bp, 22 predicted proteins | sample DeeMarSeWOR28_12_FD_187461 | JGI IMG/M metagenome (GOLD analysis project Ga0209536, IMG submission 187461) | Marine sediment microbial communities from White Oak River estuary, North Carolina - WOR-2-8_12 (SPAdes) (version 2) | ecosystem: Environmental > Aquatic > Marine > Intertidal zone >... | reverse complement strand
CCCGGTGCCTTCGTCCTCTGCGGGGACAGGTTCTTCAGCCGCAAAGACGGCGCTGCCGGCCAATACGATTACGAATGCGGAAGAGCGCAGCAATCTCTTTAAAATCATACTCATATTTTGCAGTAGTACGGCGATCCCGGATCCTGCCCCGCGAGTGGAGGCTTCAAATTTCGACCGTTCGTTCGCGATTTGGTTCGAGTCTCAACTATACAACGCCGGCAGAAAAAAGGGTTTCGACATTGTCGTCAGAAAAGACCGAGCTGCTGCTGTCCGGGCGGATCGAAGCGGCTGCAGTCGAGACTCGCGTCACCGCTTGCGGTTTCAAGCCCGAAGCGCCTGCACGCAGCGCGGAAGCGTTTGCCGAGCAAATCAGCATAGGGCCCACGGCCCGTCTGGCGAATTCCGAAGCGGTTGTCATAATCCCGTCCGCCACTCGCCTCGCGCACGAGGCCCATCACGCGTGCGGCACGACCAGGGAAGTGTGTCTGCAGCCAATCCCTGAAAAGATCCTTAACCTCGTGCGGCAGTCGCAGGAAGATATAGGCGGCCTGGCTCGCCCCGGCATTCGACGCTGCTTCGAGCACACGCTCGATTTCGTCGTCGTTCAGCGCCGGGATCAGCGGCGCCAGCAGAACGCTGACAGGAACGCCTGCCATTGCCAGCTGCTCGATTGCTCTGAGCCGCGCTTCTGCGGACGGCACGCGCGGTTCCATAACGCGCTTCAGGTCTCTCTTCATGGTCGGCAGGCTGATTGCCACGGAACACAGATTACGACCGGCGAGCTTTTCGAGCAGGTCCAGGTCCCGGGTGATCAGCGTCCCCTTGGTGATGATGCTGACGGGATGCGAATGCTGCAGGAACAGCTCCAGCAACTCGCGCGTCACGCGCGTAGTTCGCTCCGCGGGCTGGTAGGGATCGGTGTTTGCGCCGATTGTGATCGGCTCACATTGGTAGCCGGGCTTTTCCCACTCCTCGGCCAATCGCGCCGCGGCGTTCGGCTTGTAGAAGATCTTTGTCTCGAAATCGAGCCCCGGCGACAGGTCCAGGTAACTGTGGCTCGGTCGCGCGTAGCAGTAGATGCAGCCGTGTTCGCAACCCTGGTAGGGATTGATGGAACGGTCGAAAGGGACGTCCGGAGAATTATTACTCGCGATAATTCGGCGCGAGCGCATTGCCCGCAGCTCGGTATCAGGCGCGCTCAACGAGCGCTGGTAGGCTTCCTCGGCGTCCAGTTCTACCGGTCGCGTCGCGAAGCGCCCCTCGCGGCTCGACACGGCGCCGCGCCCTTTGTGGTGGCTGGGAGGCATGACGGGCCCAATTACTGTATAAAAATACAGTACTTCGGCGTGGCGCGGATTTCAATACCGTCTCGGGCAGCGCACCGGTGGGGGCTAGTTGAGAACGCGGTAGCCCCTGCCACGCATGCAGTTCTTGAAGACCTTCTGCTTCTCGCGGTCCGCTTCGAGCCCTGAACGGGTGCCGCCATAGATTGCACCCACCCCGGCAGCTTCAGGGATGTCGCGCCGATTGCTCACCGCGCCGGTAGCGGCGCCGACGGCTCCACCGAGGGCAGCACCCTTACCGACACCTTGTGCTATCACGATCTCCTCGGTATATGCCTCGCACTCTTCCCAGTCCTCTGCGAGACGCTCGGGGTCCACACCTTTGGTATCGATGATCGGGTCGGGATGTGCCGCGCAGCCGGCGACGAGGATGGCAATTACGAAAGCCGGGAGGATGTGCATGGGTGTCGGCATGGCGTTTCCGTGTTCCTCTTTTCGCATCTGCTTATTATCCCCACGCAGCTTGAACCCTGGCTGAATCGCAGGCCCTTAATAACAGAACGCATGACCCGGCTTTCGGTTGACAGGCGATGCGCCGACATCAGATCGGCGCATCGCCAGGGCCCGGTCGACTGATCGACGATCAGTCAGTGGCGACGTTATGGATGTAGACGTCCTGCTGCGGGAACGGTATCGATATGCCGACCTCGTCGAAGCGCTTCTTCACCCTCTCGGTCAGGTCGAAGTAGACAGCCCAGTAATCCGCGGTGTTGACCCATGGACGCAGGACGAAATTGACGCTGCTGTCTGCCAGTTCCGATACGGCGATCGTGACAGCCGGATCCTTGAGAATGCGATCGTCGGCATCGACGAGGGCCTGCAGCTCCTTGCGTACCTGGTCCAGGTCGTCGCCGTAGCTGACACCGACGACCAGGTCGACGCGGCGCGTATCGTTCGCCGAGTAGTTGGTTATCGTCGAGCCCATGATCTGGCTATTGGGGATGATGACGCGCTTGTTGTCGCCGGTCTTCAGGACTGTCGTCAGGATCTGCACTTCCTCGACGGAACCGGAAACGCCGGCGCCCTCGATCCAGTCGCCGACCTTGTAGGGGCGGAACAGCACGATCAACACGCCGGCGGCGAAGTTGGACAGCGAGCCCTGCAGTGCAAGGCCGACGGCGAGGCCGGCGGCACCGAGGAGGGCGATCAGGCTGGCGGTCTGTATACCGAGCTGGTGGATAGCCGCGATGATCACGAACAGCATCAACAGCATGCGTGCGAGATTGGCAATGAAGCGGCGCAGCGTGATGTCCATGTCGCCCGTCTGCATGGCCTTCAGCATGCCCTTGACGATCAGGTTAACGATCCACTTACCGACGAAGAATATGACGATCGCGGTAATCAGGTTGATTCCGAGATCCACGCCGGTGGTTTGTACCATCGTCCATACCTCGGCCCAGTCGAAGCCGAGATCGGGGAGACTGTCTGTGTTCATCGGTTATTCCCTTGTGCTGCTAGTTATTTTTCCGCTGGCTCAAGATCAGCCAGTTGCCTGCGAGGGTCAGTAGCATGCCGATCGCGGCGGTGATCGTCCACCGGTATTCCTCGACAGCCGTCGAAATCAGCAATGCGACGACGGGAAACAGCACCGAGCTGTAGGATGCCCGCGCCGCACCAATGATCCGGAGCAACGCAAGGTAGCAGCCGAATGCCACGGCCGAACCGAATACCGCGAGATAAAGCAGCGACAGGACGTAATCCGCGCGTGGGGAAAAGTCCAGCTGCTTGCCGAGCGCCAGGGCAATCAGCAGAGCAAGCGCGGCCGCGAAGGCCATGGCGTGCGCATTGACAGCAACGACCGGGAGACCTCGCTTGGTGTTGGCAACTGCCGCCATGTTGCCGAGCGATGCGATCAGCGTGCCGAACAACACCAGCATCCCGCCATGAACCGAGCGGTCGGAGAAGCTGAAGTCGGAGATCTCGGTGCTGAAGATCAGCGCGATACCGGAGATCCCGACTGCCGATGCAAGCCAGAATCGAGCATCGATCTCGCGGCCGAAGAACAGTCGTTCGAAGATCGCATTGAGAATGAGAATGCCGCTGAACAGGACGGCCACGACGCCGGACGTAAGGTAGGCCGTGCCGTAATAGACGAAGAAATAGTTGATGCAGAACAGCAGCGCGCCCTGCAGGAAGACGAACGGATAGGCGCTGCCCGGGAGTTTCAGCGGACGGCGGCTGGCAAATGCATACGCATAGAGCGCCAGCGCGGCGAGGCCGAAACGGTAGCCTACCGATACTTCCTCGGCGACCGTGCCGAGCTGGAACGGGATGGCGGCCCACGTCGAGCCCCAGATGAGGACGACCGTTGCGTAGAGGAGCAGTATTTGCACGCTACTGGCCGGGAACGCCTTCGATCCCGGGCCGGAAGCGAAACACGGCGTAAGGGCCGTGCGCCTGGATGTATTCCTGCGGTTGCAGCACAACCTCCTGCAGGGCGCTGTCGGCGACGTAGAGCCAGCCATCGGGCCCGAAAGACAGCGCATCAGGCCAGCGTATGCGCGACGAGCGGAACAACGTGCGCGGCTCACGGTCTTCCCCGATCCTGAATATTGCGCTGTGCTCGATATCGGTAACGTACACGTTGCCCTCGACATCGGTGCTGAGACCGTCGGACAGTGGTTTGGCGCTGTACTCTTCCACGCGCCTCGCGAGCTGCGTCGGGGGCAACTCGGGATCACGCAGGTCACTCAGCCGAATGCGGTACAGCGACGAGCCGCTCAATGCAGCGTAATAAAGCCATTCGGGACCGAGAGCGATACCGTCGATGCCCCCGCGCAGCGCAACGAGCCCGCCGAAGAAACGCATCTCCTTGCCGTCGTGGGCAATAGTGTATTTCTCGGCGGAGACCGAGGGATGCGATTCGAGTACGCGCCGCGCCGTTGCCGACTCGACGTCGTAGACGATGATCGCGGGGCTTTTACGCCAGAAGCTCGCGTCGGCAATGATGACCGTGCGGCCGTCCGCGCTGACCTGCAGGTCCTGCAGGAACGAACCCATGGGCGCGATTTCGGCCGGCAGGCGATGGTCGTGGACGACTTCACCGTTGCCGAGATCAAACGCGAGCAATCGTGCCGATCGCGTTCCATGGTTACCGTGGTCGATGGTCCAGAGCTTACCCTGGCGGTCGATGGCAACACCGAGCACGGTGTCGAATAATTCCGCCTGCTGCCGCAGACCCGGGTAGGGCACTGCCGCACCGTCGACGAATTCGAGCAGCTTGTTCCCGGTCGGCCGCGCCTCGGGGTGCACCGTGAAGAACACGCGGTCATTTTCACTGACCGCCACGTTCCCGATCGGCAGCGGGTAGGACAGCACTTCTTCCAGCGTTTCCTGCTGCAGTACTGGCGCGCTGGTCAGGTCCGGATACGGTTCGCCACCGCCGTAACGAATCCAGGCGGTCGCGGCCGTCGCAACCAGTATGGTCAAGAGCAGGAGCAGTATGTATCTCATCGATGCTTGTCCAAACTGGCGACCGGTTCCGGGCAGCGATTCTACCTGATCGACCTGAGCCTCAGGCAAGCAGCGCGATACCCCACGCGGCGAGCACGAGCGCGAAGGCCGCGGCGCCGCCGAGCCATTGCCAGCGGTCCTCGAGTATCCGGTCCTGCGCGAGAGTCAGCAGGACACCGCCGCCAAACCCCGACAGGAAACCGAAGAGATGTGCACCGATGTCCGTGTTCTGGTCACCGGTCCCCGTGTACATGAGCAATGCCAGTCCACCCACGATCGGCCCGTTGCGGTAGACCCAGCGCTCCTGTGACATCAGCTTGGCGCGCCACACGTACCCCGCAACGATGCCTAGCGCGGCGAATACGGCCGTCGAGGCACCGATGGAGCGATGATCGGGAGCAAGCACCAGCGTGTTGAGCAGGTTCCCCAGGGCGCCGGTCGTGACGATGGCGAACCAGGCAACGCCCGAGCCAAGGATGCGCCCTGCAAACAGCCCGAACAACGCGCCGAATACCAGGTTGCCCGCGAGGTGCCCGAGGCCCGAATGCAGCGTCAAGGCCGTCACGGAGCGCCAGATCTCGCCGGCACGAACCAGCACGCCGTCGACGCGCCCGGCGCGGAACCAGTTCTCACCAAACGCCGAGTTGCCGGCGAGCCAGGCAACTACCACCACGACGAGCACATATGCAACGATGCCCGGCATCGCGTTCTGGTAGCGAACGGTCGTCCTAGGTTTCGGTACGACGGGCGGGTTGGCCTCGTCGTAAATGGTGATTTCCTCGATCGCATGGGCCGAGTGCTCGGCCGGCACCACGATCATCGAGCCGCCATGATCGTGCAGGACCTGGTGCGGAATCTGCGCCGCAGCCAGCACCAGCGAGCGGTCCGCGCAGGCCCTCCTGTTGCGGCTCTCGAATACGATGCGCAGGTCTTCATCCAAAGCCGCTGCTCACATGGTCGAGCGTGTCTCCACAGTCCGCATCGATCTTCAGCGTGGCAACGTCGTCGGCACGCGTGCGCCCACGGTTTACGATAGCAATCGGCTTGCCCGTCTCGGCGGCGCGGCGCGCGAACCGATAGCCCGAATAGACCATTAGCGAGGAGCCGACGACCAGCAGCGCCCTGGCGCGATCGAGCGCCTCGAAGGCGGATGCTACCCGGTCCTTCGGCACGTTCTCGCCGAAGAACACCACGTCCGGTTTTACAAAGCCGCCGCAGGATTCGCAGCCTGGCGTGACGAAATCGCGGACGTCTTCATCCTGTAACTTCGCGTCCCCGTCCGGCGCGAAATAGTCGGTGTCGGAACGCCACGACGGGTTCGCCGCAGCCAGCTGTTCCTGCCAGTCCTCGCGGCCGACGCGTTTTCCGCAGCCCATGCAAAGCACCTCCTGCAGCCGGCCATGCAGGTCGATAACGCGGCGGCTACCTGCGCGGCGATGAAGCCCGTCGACGTTCTGGGTTATGAGCGTGTCCACCCTCCCGGCAGCTTCGAGAGTCGCGAGCGCCTTGTGTGCGAGATTCGGCAGAGCGTTCGCAATCGTTCCCCAGCCGGCAAAACTCCGCGCCCAGTAGCGCTGGCGAACCTCCGGCCGCGACACGAAATCTGCGTACTGGACGGGGCGCGCATGTTTCCAGTCGCCGTTGCGGTCGCGATAGTCCGGGATGCCGGACGCCGTGCTGACACCGGCGCCGGTGACAACGGCGACACGACCGGCGCGCGCAATGAAGCGCGCTAACTCGCGGGCATCGGGATTCATGGGGGCATTTTGGTTAAAGTAGCTAGCCCGATCAATCGCCAGGAGTCCCGATGAAGCAGCTGATAATGCTAGCCGCAACCATCGTGTTCAGCAGCGGCGCCTTCGCGGAGGTGACCGACTCCGCGCCAAACGGCTTCACAACAGTCCACGAAGTCGTCGTAAAGGCGCCTCGCGCGCGCGCCTGGCAGGCGGCGGTCGACGAAATAGGACAGTGGTGGAGCGACGATCACACGATCAACGGCGACGCGGGCCGCATGTTCATCGAGAGCGCGCCCAAGGGCTGCTTCTGCGAGACTTTCGAGAACGGTGGGGGTGTCGTCCACATGACGGTTACCTTCGTTAATCCCGGGATCATCCTGCGCCTGACAGGCGGCCTCGGGCCGCTTGGCCTGATGGGCGTGAACGGCAACATGACCTGGGAATTTTTCGACGAGGAGGAGGGCACGCGCGTCAGGTTCACGTACGTCGTTGGTGGCTACCGCCCCGGCGGACTGGATGCCGTTGCTCTGCCGGTGGATTACGTGATCGGTGAGGCACTGCTGCGCATGCAGGCCTGGGTCGAGACAGGCGATCCGGAGCGCGCCGACGTTGAGTGACATTGCCGTCGCGAGGCCGTCGTCGACGGTTGTGCTGGTGCGCGATTCGGGGGGCGCGCCCGAGTTATTGCTGATGCGCAGACACCAGCGATCGGCCTTCGGCGGGGCTCACGCATTCCCCGGCGGCGTACTCGAGGACGCCGATGCACTCGTCGAGGATCATTGCGTCGGCGTCACGTCCGCCGAAGCGGATGCCGTGCTGAAAGTGGAGCGGGGTCTCAGGTACTACAGCGCTGCCATTCGGGAGCTGTTCGAGGAATCCGGCGTCTTGCTTGCTACGGTCGGCGGGCGCGGTGTCGACCTGGCGGCCACGCGCGATGCGCTCAACGAGGGGTCACTGGACTGGCGGAAGTTCGTTGTCGACAACCACGTGAAGCTGCATTGTGACGCGCTGCATTACTTCAGTTTCTGGATCACGCCGGAGGCGCTTCCGAGGCGCTTCTCGACCCGCTTCTTCCTGGCCGCGATGCCGGAAGACCAGGATGCCGAGCACTGCGGGGGCGAGTTGACCGACTCTTGCTGGCTGAGCGCGGACGATGCGCTCGCGGCACATCGGGATGGCGCGATTTCGCTGCACTTTCCCACGATAAGGACTCTGGAAGCGCTCGCCGCGCACGCCACGCTCGCCGCACTGCTGGAGTGGGCCGCCAACCGGGCGCGGGAAGGGGTCCCCTGTATTTTCCCCGAGATCGAAAAGCGCGAGGGAGAAGCGCGTGTGATCGTCGCGGGCCGGGATTCCGGGGCGCTCGAGTGACCGCCTTCGGCCCCGAACTGCCGCGCTTCGCGGAACTCGCACCCGGTGTGCGTCGCGTGCTCGCGCCCAATCCGTCGATGATGACCGGTCCCGGTACGAATACCTACCTGTTCGGCGTTGAGGAAATCGCCGTCGTCGACCCGGGTCCCGACATCGGCGAACATATCGACAGGATCATCGAAACCGCCGGTGCGCCGATTCGCTGGGTGCTTGCGACGCACACACATCCCGATCACTCCCCCGGCGCGACGACGCTTGCAGCCCGGACGGGTGCGGAACTCGTTGGTCGCCCGGCGCCGAACCACGGACCGCAGGACAGGACATTCATGCCGGCCCGGGTGCTCGACGACGGCGACAGGCTCGAGACCGGTGAATTCTGTCTCGAAGCGATACATACGCCCGGCCACGCGTCGAATCACCTTTGCTTTCGCCACGTCGCAAGCAACTGGCTGGTCACGGGCGATCAGGTCATCGACGGCTCGACGGTGGTCATCAATCCGCCCGACGGCGATATGAAGGACTACATCGATTCTCTGCGGCGGCTGCGGACGTTGAACGTGGATGCCTTGCTGCCCGGTCACGGCGACAGGATCGACGACCCGATACGCGCCATCGACTGGATCATCGAACACCGGCTGGAACGCGAGGCCAGGGTGCTTGCGGCAGTGCAACGGCATCCGGGGCTGTCGTCGCATGAACTCGTACCGCATGTCTACCAGGACGTTGCCGAACACCTGTTCAGGCTGGCGGAACGCTCCCTGCTTGCACACCTTCTCAAGCTCGAACGGGATGGCGTTGCCGTTCGCCGGGGAGAGGCCTGGTCCGACGCGCGCGAAGACGACTGAAGCATGCTCCCCGTGCAGATTATTATTCAAATCTCGGCAATAAACAGACTACTCTCTGGCTCATGGCAACCCGCACACTAGTCGATCGAATATCGCCGCTCTCGCTCGGATTCGGCATAAGCCTGCTACTTATCGCGTCGCTGTTCGCGAGCGAAACTTTGCTCGGCCGCTGGGACTTGCTTCTCGTTGACGAAGATTTCGATCCGCTGGCCAGAGTGTCGACCGGCATTCTGAGAGATCTCCGCATATCTATCGTCCACTGCCTGCTTGCGGGATACCTTCCTGCGGCACTCTTGCAGGTGCTGCGAAACGGCCGGCGAACGGTTGCTCGTCTTCAGGGTGCGCTGGACTGCACGCGGCAGGAATGCGAGACGCTTGCCAACTCGATTCGTTTGAGCAAGCGTGGAATATTCGTGGCAACGGTTATCGGATTTGCTATAGCCTTTCTGCCTCCCCTCTTCGTAGAGCCTGTGCCGGACCGGCCCTGGGACCCCGCAGGATGGAACGCGGAGGTCGCGTGGCACCGTATCCTGGGTCCCGTGACGGGTATTGGCCTGGCGCTGCTGGTATATGCGGTTACCGCCGTATCGCTGCGCATGTCCAGGATCGCGCAAAGGTTGAGCCGCATCGACCTGCTCGACCTGACGCCACTCGCACCATTCGCGCAGCAGGGATTGTCAAACGCACTTCTCCTCGTCGGCGTGCTGTCGGTGGCCAGCCTGATGATGCTCGAGACCGGTTTCATAACGCTCATGATATTTATCGGCAGCAGCACCCTGGTTTTTGCTGTGCTGGCGCTGCTTGCGCCTGTTCGCGGCGTTCAAAGGCGCGTGCGTGAGGCTAAACAGGAGGAGCTTGCCTGGATTGCTGCCCGGATCTCCGGCCTCAGGACAAGACTTGCGGAGCCACAACCCGACGCGCGAAGCGGCGAACTTGCGGACTTGGTTGCGTATCGGTCCCTGATCGAACAGGTCCCGGAATGGCCGTTCACGGGTTCGACCTATTTACGACTGTTCGTTTATGCGCTGATACCGGTCGCGTCATGGGGCGTGGGCATCGTTGCGGAGGAACTGATTGGCCGGCTGTTCTTCTGACGAATCAAGGTCCGCCAGCCTTATTCCCACAAGCACGAATCACAATCCGCCGACCGGCCGTTCTCTTCGAGGACATCGAAAATGAACTTGCGCCAGGTGTCGTTCGGAACCCAGACGCTGTTCAGGTCTTCTTTCGCCAGGTCGATGGGAACATCCTGGTACAGGACGCGGTACAGGAAACTGAAGGTCGACGCACGGAAGTTCACCTGGCAATGCACCAGCGTCTTCTTTTCGGGTTCGCGCTGCATGAGTCCGGCGAACATATAGAAGTCGCTGTTGCGGGGCGCATCCCAGTCAACCGGGATCTGTGCGTATTCCATGCCCAGCCCTTTCACTAGCCGGTCTTCGTTGGCGAGCGATTCGTCGTGGTCGCTGAATGCCAGGAAGACGACGCGCTCGAATCCCGAATCCGCGACAGCTTCGAGCTGAGCCTCGCTCGGCTGGCCGGAACTCGATAACGTGGCAGAGTACTCCCGATAGTTGACGATATCTCCGATATCGGCGGCGGTCGCGATAGCCGTGCCTGTCAGGAAGAAGCAGGCCGCAATCGTGGTGAGTGCATTCCTGGCGTCGATCATCTTCATTCTACGGTCCAGCTGTTCGGCCCCTTGATGAATTCTGCAACGCTTCTCGTGCGTCGCATCTGGGTCGGATGATGCGTGTAGAAAGCGCTTTCGAACGGCTCTGCCGGTTGCCTGTAGATTACCCCGAGGGCGACCGGGAGTTGCAGGTCGATCAGTAGCCGGGCCAGGACTGCATTCCTCTCGTCGTGGACGAGTACCTCGCCCGGCGATTCGGTCGCGTCGATGACCTCCAGCGAATATGTGTCGGGGTTGAATCGAATACCTTTGCTGCCATCCCCGCCAAACAGCATCGGCTCGCCGTGCTTGAGGTGCAGCTGCGTTTCCGCCGCGTTCTTGCGGTCGGTGAATGCCGCAAATACGTCTTCGTTGTATACGATGCAGTTCTGGAAGATTTCAGTGAATGACGCGCCGTCGAATGCATGCGCCTGCTGCAGGACGTCTCCCAGCCCGGTCTTGTCGGTGTCTATCGCTCTCGCGAAGAACTTTGCGCCGGCGCCGATGGCAAACTGGCCCGGCGATACCGGCGTGTCTATGGAACCGGCAGGGCTTGACGGTGAGATCGTTCCTTTTCGCGACGTTGGCGAATACTGGCCCTTGGTGAGCCCGTAGATTTCATTATTGAACAGCAGGATCTTCAGACCTGCGTTGCGGCGCAGGGTATGCAGCAGGTGATTGCCACCGATCGACAGGCCGTCGCCGTCACCGGTCACGACCCAGACGTCGAGATCCGGGTTCGCGAGTTTCAGCCCGGTAGCCACCGCGGGTGCGCGGCCGTGAATCGTGTGGAAACCGTAGGTCTCCACGTAATACGGGAAACGCGACGCGCAGCCGATCCCGGAGACGAACACCGTCGACTCCGGTTTTGCACCGACGTCGGCGAGCGCCTTCGTGACCGCCTTGAGAATCGCGTAGTCACCGCAGCCCGGGCACCAGCGAACTTCCTGCGAGGTCGTAAAATCCCTGGCTGTCAGCTGCTCACTCATGATGCGTCACCTTTGCGTTCGGCTTCGATGCGGTCGGCCAGTTCCGAGATCCGGAACGGCTGTCCGCTTACCTTGCAGAAAGAAACCGGCTGTATTCCGAGCTTGTCGCGCAGCAGGGTTGCCAGCTGGCCGTTATTCATTTCGGGCACGAGCACCTTGTCGAAACGCCCGAGGAGTGTGCCGAGGTTCCGCGGCAGAGGGTGGATGTGGCGCAAGTGTATGAAGCTCGTCCCTGTCCTGCGCACCGCCTGGTAGATCGGCCCATAGGTCGAACCCCAGCCGACAACGACTATGGCGCCGCTGTCTTCGCCCAGTTCGACATCCTGGTCCGGAATGAAATTGGCGACCGAATCGACCTTCGCCGCGCGGAACTCGGTCATGCGTTGATGGTTGTCGGGGTCATAGGAAATATGCCCGGTGAGGTAATCCTTCTCGAGGCCGCCCGTGCGATGCACGAGATCCGGCATGCCGGGCGTGATCCAGGGCCGGCCGAGGCTGGCCGGATCTCGCTGGTAGGCGAGCGTTGCGGCATCCGAACCGGCCGGCACCTCCGGTACGGGGCGGCTGTCGATCCGTGGCAGCGATTCGATGTCGGGTATCAGCCAGGGTTCCGAGGCATTCGAAAGGTAGCCGTCCACGAGCAGCATCACCGGGGTCATGTGCCGCGTGGCAATCCGCACGCCTTCGACGGCCATGTCGAAGCACTCGCCCGAAGATCCTGCCGCGAGCACCGGTATCGGCGTGTCCGCGTTGCGGCCGTAGACAGCCTGGTACAGATCCGACTGCTCGGTCTTTGTCGGCAGCCCGGTGGAGGGTCCACCGCGCTGCCAGTTGACGATCAGCATTGGCAGTTCTGCGCTCACCGCGAGGCCCATGGCCTCGGTCTTCAGCGCGATGCCGGGTCCGGAGCTCGACGTAACGCCGATCATGCCGCCGTACGATGCACCGATTGCCGCACAGATTGCCGCGATCTCGTCTTCTGCCTGGAAGGTGCCGACGCCCAGTTCCTGCAACCGGGTGAGCCTGTGAAGCAGCGGTGACGAGGGTGTGATGGGATAGGAACAGAACAGCACGGGGCGGTCTGCGAGTTCTCCCGCCGCTGCGATACCCAGCGCCAGCGCCTCCGCACCGGTCACGCTGCGGTACTCGCCCGGCGCCATCCTCGCCGCCTCCACGCTGAGCTGCGGCAATGTTGCAGACAGTTCCGCTGTTTCGCCGAATGCGTGCCCGGCATGCAGTGCGGCGATATTCGCATCGCGCATCGTCGGCTTGCCGGCAAGCCGGCGCCGGATCCATGCCTCGATCGGCTCGAGTTCGCGGCCGAACATCCAGAGCAGTAGTCCGAGTGTCCAGAAGTTCTTGCAGCGCCCGCTTTCGGATTTGCTCAGCCCGAAAGACCTGACGGCTTCGAGGTTGAGATGACTGATGTCGGCCCTGACCACCTGGAACTGGTCGAGCGTATTGCCTTCGCGCGGGTCTTCCTCGTAACCTGCCTTCGTGAGATTCCGCGGTGTGAAGCTGTCGTTGTTGAGCACGATCAGAGCGCCCGGCTGCAGCATTGGCAGGCTGACCTTGAGCGCGGCGGGATTGAACGCGACGAGCACGTCGGGCGCATCGCCCGCCGTCGTGATGGGCTCGCCACCGAGATTGATCTGGTAAGCGGATACGCCGAACGTCGTGCCCGCAGGCGCCCTGATTTCCGCCGGGTAGTCGGGGAAGGTCGCGAAGTCCCGGCCGGAGAGTGCCGTCGAGACCGCGAACTGCGAGCCCATGAGCTGAATACCGTCGCCCGAGTCACCAGCCAGGCGCACGACGATCGATTGTAAGCTTCTGTTTTTATTCACAAAAAAGAGGTCTTGTCGTCAAGTAATGCAGCGCGGCGGGCCGCGTGACGCGCAGTGTAGCGTATTCGCGCCGGGGAGCGTGATGTGGCGCCGCGCCGCTTGATATGATGCGTTCTTTCGCATAGCTTACGCGCTCCAAAACCGATAAACCTGCCTGGAAAACGCACCAATGACGTTCGTTGTCACCGAAGCCTGCATCAAATGCAAACTGACCGACTGTGTCGAGGTTTGTCCCGTGGATTGTTTCCACGAGGGACCGAATTTCCTGGTCATTGATCCGGACGAATGCATCGACTGCACACTCTGCGAGCCGGAGTGCCCGGTCGAGGCGATCTACTCGGAAGACGAACTGCCGTCCGGCCAGGAGCAGTTCCTGGAGTTGAATGCCGAGTTGTCCAGGGAATGGCCGGTCATCACCGAGATGAAGGATCCGCCCGAAGACGCCGACGAATGGCGCGACGTCAAGGACAAGCTCAAGTACCTCGAACGATAAGAGGCCTTGCCGAGCCGGCGAACGCCACCCTGGGAAGATCAGCTGTTCGAGCCAATGAACTCGATCATGACGTTCGCGAGTTCCTCGCCCTTGTCCTCCTGCAGGAAGTGACCGGCGCCTTCGATCGTCACGTGTTTCCGACCCTGCGCGCCGGGGACGTGTTTCTGCCAGACCCGGTCCCCGCCCCGCGTGATCGGGTCCTTGTCGCTGAACGCGGTAAGAAACGGTTTTTCCCAGCGGCCGAAGGCGCTCCACGCGCGGCGATTCGCTTCGCTCGCGGGATCGTCGGGCCGGATCGGCACCAGCGCCGGGAACATGCGGGCGCCGGCCTTGAACCTGCGTGATGGAAACGGCGCGTCGTAGGCGGCGACCACGTCGTCGCGCAGCTTTGTCGCGGTACCCCTCTGGATGATCTTGCCTATCGGAAAATACGGGCTGTGCAGGGCAAACGCGCGCCACTTCATGAACGCATCGGGCATGGTCTGGTCGCCGGTGGGCAGGCCGCCGTTGCCGAGCACGATCCGGGCGAAGCGGTGCTCGTTTTCTGCGGCGACACGCAGGCCAATGAGGGACCCCCAGTCCTGGCAGAACAGAGTGATATTGCCGAGATCGAGAGTCTCGATGAATTCGCGCATCCAGTCGACGTGCGCTGCATAGCTGTAATCGCTTTTGCTGACCAGCTTGTCCGACTTGCCGAAGCCGATGAGGTCAGGGGCAATGACTCGCAGGCCCGCTGCCAGGAGCGGCGGGACCATGTAACGGTAAAGGTAGGACCAGCTCGGCTCGCCGTGCAGCAACAACACGGGATCAATGTCCTGCGGCCCTTCGTCGACGTAATGCATACGCATGCCGCCGACCCTGGCGTAGTGCGGCTCGAAGTCGTAGTCCGGCAGGTTCTCGAAACGATCGTCGGGGGTGCGTAGCGTTTTCATAATGCGTTCCTGACTCGAATTCGGCCACTCAATGTGTGCCAAGATAGCAGAATGTCCAAATACGTTTACTTCGACCTGGACGGTACATTGACCGATCCGTTCGAGGGCATATCCAAGTGCATCGCGTATGCCATGGAGCGACTGGGGCATTCGAGGCCCACCGACGACAGCCTGCGTCGTTTCATCGGCCCACCCTTGCTGGAGACATTTGGCGAGCTCGTCGGACACGATGCAGCGCCCCGCGCCCTGGAGCATTACCGCGAACGCTTCGGTGAGGCCGGCTGGCGGGAAAACACCGTGTACCCGGGTATTCATGACTCCCTCGCGGCAATCACCGGGGCAGGGCACCGCTGCTTCGTGGCAACGACCAAGCCGCATGTATTCGCGCGGCGCATTGTCGAACACTTCGAGCTCGCCCCGTATTTCACGGCGGTGTACGGCTCCGAGCTCGACGGTACGCGCACCGACAAGACCGAGCTGCTCAGCTACGCGCGACGCGACCGGTCTGAAAGCCGCGACTCGCTGATGATCGGCGATCGCTATCACGACGTCGTCGGCGCCTGCAACAACGGCTTCCGTGCGATCGGCGTGACCTGGGGTTACGGTACGGCCGACGAGCTGCTCGGCGCGGGCGCCGACTGCCTCGCCGCAGCGCCAGAGGACCTACCCGGCCTGGTCTGATTCCTCGAGCGCGGCGCGCGAGCGATTCAGGATGGTCGTGATCGTCAACAAGGCAATGACCAGGAGACCGGCATTGACCCAGGCACCGGGTTCCAGGCCGAGGCCCAGGAGCATGGCCAGCAAGCCGAATGCGAAAGCGCGGTCGCTCTTGCCCATCGGGCCGTCATAGCGACGGCTCGCGCCGATTTGTACGGCAACAACGCCCGCCATCTCGCTCAAGACCGCGAGCAGCACCGTGGCGATCACCGCGGCAGGCGATACGCCGGCAATCAGCCCGAACGGCAGGTACAGGGCAATATCCGACACCACGTCACCGAGTTCGTTGAGCAGGCCTCCCAGGTCGCTCTGCAAGCCGTGCTCGCGAGCCAGCATGCCGTCGATTGCGTTCAGGGCCATTCGTATCAGGAGCGCAACCGGCACCAGGAACAGCACCCACCGGTCGTCATGCCATATTACGAGCGCTGTGCCGGTGGCTATCGACAGCAGCATGGCGGCGACGGTGACCTGGTTGGCCGTGGCGCCCGCCTTTGCCAGCGCCTTGCAGGCGGGCCTGAGCAGGTTCTGGAATGCAGGCTTGAGATCGTAAATCGTCATGCAGCACCTCCACCGAGTTCGGCAACACGTTCCTCCAGGTCGGCACATACGGCATTCACCGACTCCTGGCCTGGTTCGAGATGACGGTAGTTCTGCGCCTGCCCGATTCGCAGGCGCAGATTGCGCGGCCGCGGAAACAGCCTGCCCTTGGGCCAGGCACGCATGCCGCCCTCGAGATGGCACGGCAGTATGTCGATATCCCTGCCCGCGGCAAGGCGGCCGATTCCGGACCGGAAGCGGCCCATCGCGCCTGAGGTGGTACGTGTGCCTTCCGGGAACAGGATCAGGATGTTGCCTTCGTCTTTCAGCAGCGCCGAACACAGGGCGAGGCTCTCGGCGCCCTTCGCCTTTCGATCGAACGGCAGCGCGTTGATGAGAACTGCCGAAACGGCGGAGCGGGGCAGGCTCGAGAAGAAGTAATCGGCGGCCGCGGCCGGGAAGCAGCGGTGAATACTGCGCAGCGGCACCGATGACAGCAGGCAAAGCGTATCCAGGTGGCTGGTGTGGTTGCAGACCAGCACGCAGGAGCCGCGTGCCGGCAGGTTCTCACGGCCCTCGATTCGAAGGCGATGATAGATGCGCATCCATGCGCGCAGCATCAGCGCCGCAACTGAGCGGATTGCGTAAGCGAGCATGCCCCGCTCGCGTGGAAACCTGCGCAGTCTTTCGGAAACCGGCGTGCCGATGTCGGGAGATGGATGGTACTTCCAGGTGTCCATGATCATTGTCATCCTGTACCGCCGAACCATCGGACCATGTGAAAGAAGATCGGAGCGACGAATATCATGCTGTCGACGCGGTCGAGTATTCCGCCATGGCCCTGGATCGTCGCACCCATGTCCTTGATACCGATGTCCCGCTTGATGTAGCTGATGACGAGGTCGCCGAGCTGGCCGCCGACGCCCACGATCAGGCCGGTGAGGACGAGCAGCGCCGGATTGAAGTGCGGAAACGAAAACCACAGCAGCCAGGGCAATGCCATCGAGACACCAATCGCACCGACTGAACCCGCAAGCGTCTTGTTCGGGCTGATGCGTTCCCTGAGCTTGCGTTTGCCGAAAATCCTGCCGAACGTGTATGCGGCCACGTCGTTGATCTCGACCGCGAACACGAGGAAGAGCAGGTAACCATAGGCATTGCCCGTGTTGGCGAGAAGACCGAGATGCATGAACATCCAGCCGAAGTAGATGAACCCGAGTATGGCGAGGGCGACCTTCTGCAACTCGCCACTGGCGTTGTTGCGCACGACAGGCACGAGCAGGATGAATGCGATGACAAAGACGGGCGCCGCCATGAAGAAGCCGTACCAGCCGGGACTGCCCAGTCGCGGGTCAGGGACCATGGACACCACACCGAGAGCGAGGATCGCGGCATAGACGATGCCGCTCATCCACCAGTCCTCGTACAGCCCCGTTGCGCGCGCGAACTCCCTGAATCCGATCGCGGCAAGCAGCGTGACGCCAATAATCGTTGCTTCCCGGCCGAGGAACAGCACGCCCAGCACGATCGGAATCATGATGAGCCAGCCACGGTAAGTGCGCATCGGTGATGCGACGTCTTTGCCCGCAAGGTGCAATGAGCCGAGCGCGATACCCGCAAACGCCAGCAGACCGCCGACGATCAGGAGGTAGCGGAGGAATACCGGGCTGTTGATCGCGAGTTCGACCGACACGGTTCTACTTCCCCATGAGGAACATGCCGATGACGAGCAGGCCCATGCCGGCAACATTGACGGGCCGGATCGGTATCGCCTGGAACAGGAATGCCAGCAGGGCCGCCCAGATGAAGGTCGAGGCATAGATGGGATAGAGCACGGTCAGCGCACCGCCCTTTCTGAACGCCGCCACGAACAGCGTCATGACCGCGATGTAGCAGGCGACGCCGGCGAGCAGACGCCAGTTCAGCAGGTAGCTCGCAATGCTGCCGCCTGCCAGGTCGGCACCGGACTTGTACAGGTACTGACCCAGCGCGCCGAGAAATGCAGCCACGACGAAAAACATGATGGAAATGGCGGGTGTCGTCATGGGTCGAAGCCCCTCCGGCCGTTGCTTTTGTTGATTCTCAGTCTTGCCGCGGCGGCGGCTCACGGCATGATGAATCCCGGATGGTTTCCGGATGACTGCCTGTGGGGGGTTGGTCTGTCGCGCCTAGAAGCCTTGCTGGCGCTGCGAATCGTCGTGCATGCGGGTAAGAAACGAGCGTATCGCGGGTACCGCTTCCTGGCGGGTCATCAGTTTTTGTTGTTCCAGGATTTTCGCCATGTCCTCGATGGAGCGCTTGCCGTCGATCAACGACATGATGAAGGCATAGATCTGCGTCGTCATGGCCTGCGTGCGAAAAGACTGTGTCAGCGGTACCGGCTCCTTGCCGGTGACCAGCCAGTCGGGCAGCGCCTTGTGCCGTGGTGCTTCGCCTGCGCCACGTTCCTTGTAAGCACAGAAAGAAAATACCCGTTCCTGCCTGCCGTGACGGCTTGCCGGCGAACACATATAGGGAATTGTCGCCTGGGAAACGTACGGATCCGAGAAACCGGATTCAGCCACGATCGCCTTGGTTTCTTCCGGGCTGTAACGCCGCGCACGGCCCGGATCGGCGAATGCGAGCGAGCCGAAGTTCACCCACCGGCCGCTGTCTTTCAGCAGGCGGTTGATGCGCGCCGCGAACACGGGCAGGTCCTCGGTGATGATATCGATGAGCCAGGGAGTGACGACGGTATCGAACGAGCCGGCCGCAAACGGTGCGCGCAGCGCGTCGCCGAGTACCAGGTGATAGCTCTCACCGGCCGCTTCCGGCGCGGATAGCTTGCGTAAAACCGCATCGTCCTCCAGCGATCGCGGGGCGATGGGAAACTCGTACATCGACAGGCGATTGCCGTTGGCCATCTCGTTTGCCACGAGCATCAACAGCGGGTTGAAGTCCATTGCGACCAGGCGCGAGCAGTCGAGCTGCTTGTGAATATCGTAAGCAAGTCGGCCTGCACCGGCGCCAAGCACCAGCACGTCGCCGAGCTCGGCATGATCGTGCAATACCGCACGAACCTGATTCAAGGACGCCTCGTTCTCTTCCTCACCCCAGGCCCAGTCACGATGGATGTTCGGATAGTAGGTGTTCAGTCCCTGGTCGACCGGCAGGCGCGTCCTCAGCGCCAGGTAGGATTCATAACCGCCGCTCTGCGACTGCACGTCGACGGGTCGCAGCAGTTTCTGCAAGGTACGGCGATGTTGCTCTGTCGATTTCTTGTAGCGCTCCACGCGCCGGCGGGTGAGTGGCCGCAGATCCTTGTCCTTCAGTTCTACCTCGAGTCCCGCGATCTCGTGGCCGAGCTGCTGCAGCGCGAACTGCAGCCGGTTGCGCCACTCACCGAGGCTCGCGTCCGGATCCGCAAACATCCACGGTATGCCCTCGATATCGGGGAAATCGATCTTGCAGGCATCGCAGCGAAACTTGCCGTCATCAAAGGACAGCGGAGTCTTGTCGCAGCGCGGACACGCGAGATAGCTCTGCAGTTGCTTCACGTCACCCATGCGCCGCTTTATAGCATGGCCCCGGCCCAATCGCCGGACCCGCGTCCCACTTGAATTCAAAATTGCTCCCCGGCAGGCATGCCACCCGGTCATCGCCGGTTGATGTGGAGTGCGGGCTCCGGCGACGATTTTTCTCGTCATGGCTCGCTGCGCTGCGCTTTACTTCCTCGAAAAACATCGCCGGCAGCCCGCTTGCCAATCCCTGCGCGTTGAATGACAGGCGATCGGGGCGTTTTTCGACCGAAGTAAAGCGGACCGAAGGGAGCCATGAGGGAGAGAAATGACCCGATCGCCTGTCACTTACCAGCGACGTCGGGCGATGACCGGGTGGAACCGGCGCATGGGTGCGCTCGGTATTCGGGAGGGTGGGAGAAAAAACGGCCGGTCGGGGATACCGACCGGCCGTGGGAAGTGCCGGGGCTGCCGGGGAGCAGCCGCACGGCGGTACAGCCGCAAGGCTATACGGGGTTGGCAATCGTTCCGTTGCAGATCGGCGTAAACGCCGTGAGACTGTCCTGCATTGCTGCGTTACCCAGTCCGTGGTTCGGGAACAGGTTGGCGAACTGGCCCTGTTCGCCGTGCAGCGCCATGTAGTTCAGTATCACGGTGTTCACGAGCAGGTTGACGTTGTTCGCTGCAGGCGTCGCCGCACGCTGTACGGCGCCATCGGCACTCATGTAGCCGATCTGCTGGTGTATGGCTTGCTCTTCGGGCGTTGCGCCGATGATCGTCGCTCGCCTTCCGGGGTTGTAGACCAGGAAGAACGAACCGGCGGTCGAGGAGTTGTCGCTTGTCCACTCGCCCTTGCCGCGGCCGTCGACCGTGGCATCGATCGCACCGTTGGAGGACAGCGAGCCGTCGCTGAAAACGTAAAGCATCAGCGGCGTGCCAAGGCGTGCCGCGTATTCGAGGCACGCGCCCATGCAGCGCCCGGCGCGGAAGTCCTTGACCTCGCCCTCGGCACGGCGTCCGCCGTGGTAGTCGTAGCCGCCCATTTCGATCGTGCCGGCGCCGGCGTAGCCGTTCATCACCAGTTTCATGATCGATGCCGTCTTCTGGAATTCGCGGGCATCGCGGTCGCCGGCATTGAACTCGGCGTCCGTGAAAATGCCGTTGGGCCCGACGATTTCCGGATCCAGGCTCGGATCGACCGGAACGCCGGCAAAACGGTCGGCGATGTCGGCGGACTTAAGGTAGCCGCACTCGACGAGTCGCTTCATGGCCGCGTCTTCCGTCGACGCCAGCATCGTATCGACGTTGGTCATCTTGCGTCCGGTGAGCCGGTAGATCGATTCCATTACCGCCGTGGCATCCCGCGGACTCAGGATCGCGGCCAGGTCGCCGGTATCCACGAGGTTCACGACGTCCGACGGACGGTCGACTTTCGTTGGCCGGAGTTCCGGATCATAGAGCATCGCGGGCAGCATGGAGTTGCCGCCCGAGTCGGTGTTATCCGAGCCGGCAAGCGTGAGAATAGAGCCGTTCGCGCCGGCACGGGCAATACCGTACATCGGGTTGTGCGGGTTATTGCCGGTGTCGTTGTCCGAGCGGGCGGGGATGACGGCACCATTGATATTCGCTTCCGTTCCTGGCGTCAGGCTTGCCAGGATGCCGCGCCGGAACGCGGAGTCGAGGTGAAAGCCGAGGCCGAGGTCGAAATTAGCGTAGTCCTGCTGCGTGACCGGATCGACGAGACCCGGGATCATGTCGCCGGGCAGGCCCTGGCGCTCGTAACCGCCGGTGCCGAGGAAGTCCTGCTGGCCTCCTTCCTGGCCGATCAGCACGTTCGAGCCCGCGATATTCGCGCCGCCCGCGAGGTCGAAGCAGATGAACGGGATCTTGCCGGCGCCCGCGGTTGCGATGCCGCAGCTGCCCAGCTGGCTGTCCAGGTCGCCGGACAGCGCCGCCTGCGCCAGGCGCGGGCTGGCTGCCATGGCGCTCAGGATCCCGCCGCCGACCGCATAGGCCGCGCCCGTCCTGAAGCCCTGGGCGACGAACTGTCGTCGCGTGACAGGACGCGGATGGTC
>Ga0209536_100004707_pt1 | contig 21506 bp, 19 predicted proteins | sample DeeMarSeWOR28_12_FD_187461 | JGI IMG/M metagenome (GOLD analysis project Ga0209536, IMG submission 187461) | Marine sediment microbial communities from White Oak River estuary, North Carolina - WOR-2-8_12 (SPAdes) (version 2) | ecosystem: Environmental > Aquatic > Marine > Intertidal zone >... | reverse complement strand
AATAGCTAATCAATTAATCAAATAAAAAAAAAAAAATTATACGCGCTATCAATTTCTTCAAGGATCAGGGATTTTAAATCTGAAAATGGGAAATCTTTCTATTTAATAAATGCGGGTAATGATACTTTTTTCAACCTAATAACCCATTTAGCGGATATTTCAACCCTGTTTGCTCTTTCAAGGTTTTCGCAAAACAAGCCATGAGCCAAACTTTTATTCTTTCCTTTTTATTCACTTGACCGGTTTGTGCAATAGATTTTAATTGATCGTTCAATAGTATAAATTCCTTTTCGACGAATAACTTAATTTCTGAATTACATGAACCACATCCCTCGAATTCTTTTACCGGTTTCATTTTTCCGATTCCCATTAACAATAAATTGATATTTTCCGGAAAAGCATAATGACAAACATCGATGCGGCAAACTTGAAGTTCCTGTTCTTTTGTTTCCTCTCCTTTCAATAATTCTTCATACGTTTTCCAATCCCAAGCCAATCTGGCTTGTAAAATGCGGACCAATCTTTCCTTCACCGGATTCTTTTTACCAAGCCAATTGGCTATTTGTTGAAATAGCGGTATAATATTATCCGATTCTTTTATTTCGGAATCCTCTCCGAGCCACTTATTCAAAGCCCATATATATCTTTGCCCCAAGATACTTCTACCTGTTTTATCTGCTTTCCAAGCATTCTCTCCATTTCGAAGATGATTTTTACCAATGTTTTCAGGAATTATATTCGCTTTTCGATTGGTGATTGAATTATTAATATTTTTAATATGCTGCTTATATTTAAAGTGGCATACTTCAAATCTGGTTATCAGCTCGCGTATCCGAGTGGCATCCGCAGGTATATTCTCTAAATATTCTTCATATTTATCTATATCCCTTATTTCCGGATCATCGGGTGAAATGCTTATATTAGACCATGTATTCATAACGGTATTTACTATTTTCAATATGTGATCGTATCTTGCTTATTCTTCCCGTGACTTTTAATTATATAGCTCAGGATTTTTACTTTTATTATATTTTAAATACGGTATTACTTTTTCATTCTTCAGGCCTGCCGTACCGTCGTATTCGATAGTCACTACCGGAATCCCGGTTAGTTCTTCGATTCGTGACGCCATTGCTTCAGTTACCAAAGAAGGACAACAATAGGAAGGATTTGTCTGTACAAACATCCTTAAATCAGGATTTCTCCGCATTAAACTATATATTTTTAAAATGTTTTCAAATGATTCTCCCCGGTGAAGCAGATTCAGATTGAATTGATTTAACCAATTATTAAAATCGATCGAATTTTCTTTTGGCGATTCTTCAAGCATCCTGCAGAAATATTTTCTAAATTTATCTTCAACCAGGGGAATCAGGGATTTCAAAAATCGAATTTTTATATATTTTAGAAAATTTCCTTCCATAAAACTTCTTTCGGTGATGGAATTTACGATGATCTTAATATATTCACTATAAGGAGTAGTTATCACCTCGCCACCATTTTGTTCAATTGTTTTAATAATATCCTGATTCATTAAATCGTTGTCCCGAACATATAGATCCCCGAAAATGGCAACTTTTGGACGAACATCCTTGTCCATTTCAATGGATTCAAAAGCGGTTATTATTTTACTAATCACTGTTTCCTTGTCTTTCCCATATTTAAACGTTTCATACAGCCACCATAGCGATTTTTCAATTATGGCATTGGTGGATCCCTCTATCCGCTCATACGGCCTTATTTTACATCCGATTTTCCTTATATAACCTCCGAACATATAAGCGATATAAGCATTAATGGCAGTTTGAAGACTCACATCATAGAAAATTAAATCACCCCGATATACAGAGGCAAATTCCATTCCATTGCCATAATTTTTCAATAGCTTCCTGGCATAGTAAGGGAACATACTCAAGTTGCATGACAGGGAGGATTTTGGCAGCCATAAGACTATCCTTGATGGGTCCAGTTCATTCGATTCGATGTAATCGATTGCATCCTGGACGATTATATTCAAAGGCAAGCACTGACCGGTATTGTGAGACAAGCTTCTTTGCACCGATTCCATTGAGCTGTAGATAAGGCGGGCATCCATCCCACTGTGCTGGAGTACCGCTTCGATGAGAGGACCTACATAGGTGTCCCAGGAGGGAAGGAGCAAGGTCTTATTCTTTAATATGCGAGCGTTACTAATGATGGATCCGGCAAATTGGTTTTCCGGTATTTCAAGCTCTTGTATACGTTTATTGAAATAGTTAAAATCAATGGAATGAGCTTTTAATATTTCAGAGGCTTCGTTGATCAGGGAGTTTATCTGAGACTCCAGGATACTTTTTTTGAGATTCTTATCATTCCCGGCTTGAATTAAGATTTTTTTACTGTCTCCCCCTGGTTTATCCCGATTTGTTTTTTGCTGAAGATCGAAATGGTTTCTGAAAGCCCTGATACCCGCCTCAATCCTGGTTTCATAGCCTGCCGTCGAATCATGTTCATCAAGTTGAAGAATCAGGTACGGTTTGTTGTGCGAATTCAAGATATCTTTAAAAAATTCCGTAACAAAGGAATCAGGGGTACATTTAAATGAAGTAATTAATACCGGATAGCATCCGGGTTTCTCCGCGATTATTTCGGCAGCTTGTAGTACGCTTGAGGCAAATTTCCATTTTACTGTATTTGTCAATTCCTCCGAGAAGGATATTTTTCTTTTATCAAATGACATCATATCCATGTAAAAAGTCTTTACTCCATTTTTCTCAATCAGTTCCGGGATATGATTATTCATGGCCGATGATAAAACGGTATAGGGTCGGCCAAGCAGCATGATATGAAAATCATCTGGACGATTTACATTATTTTCATACAGCTTTATCCAATTCTCTTTTAGCTTCTGATGATATTTTTTAGCCTGATCATAAGCTTGCGTTACCTGCAGGAAATCAATTTTCAGTCCAATTTTTATCAGCATCTTATATAACTCGAATTGGGCAAACAGCTCCCCATGGGTTGATTTCAACATGGGGGTGAGTATTTTATTACGTGGTTCAAAACGCTTCTCGATTGAAATGAGGGACGATACAAATTGTGTATAATAACAATATTGTTTATTCCTTTTCTCATCGGAGAATTCCTGAAGGTAAACTGGAAGGAAAATATAATCCGCTTTATCTCTAAGATAATCGACATGCCCATGCAACGCAGCAATCGGGGCGCAGAATTCAGCTCCACATAGATTTTTACCTGCTTTAATTACCGTAGTGCAATTTTCACTGGAAACCGAATTGATACCCAGCAGTCCGAAAAATTCCCGCCAGAACGGGATTTCATCGTAAAGATGAAGTCCGGCCGGAATTCCAATGGAAATCGCGTTTTTATACGATCTTGGTCTGGCATTGAACCGTTCTTTTCTTTTCCTGATCAGATCAAAATCGATCGATTGGTTTTTTATAAATTTTTTAACATCGTAATCCCTGCCGCACAAAAATCCGTAGGCTTCGATTTCGTTGTTGATCTCTGCCACCTTGAGCTTACAATGATTTGTACAGATTTCGCATACTTCTGACCTTACAGGGATCTTTATTTTGTAGAGATCGAGTCCCCTGAATTTTGATTCATTGAACCCTTTGTCGGATAACTCCAGCGCGACACCAAGTGCCCCGGTTAAATGGCAGAACCTGGACACCATGATCGGCTTTTTCAATTTCTGTTCGAAGGCAGCCACGAGGGCCCTGTTTTTTGCGGTTGCGCCCTGGAAAAAAATTTTTTTACCCATGCCACCTCTCAGTGCTACTTTCGAAAGGTAATTTTCCCGGGTACAATGAAGTACGGTAGCGAGCATTTCACTGGCGGAATACCCATCATTAAGGTATTGATTCAGATCCCGTTCCATAAATACAGTACAGCGGTCGTTGGCTAAAGGTGCACCGGTTTTTTCGGCTCGCTTAGCGTAATCATCTAATGGACAATCCAGTCTTTTAGCCTGTTCTTCAATAAAACTTCCCGTCCCAGCCGCGCAAACATTATTCATTGCGGAAAAAGTGACCAATCCGTTCCGGATTTTAGTAAATTTTGAGTCTTGTCCGCCTATTTCGATGATGGTATCTGTCTCCGGATCCAACTCAAAGGCGGCCCTGGCGTGGGCGGATATTTCATCCAGTATTACATCGGCTCCAATAATTTTTCCTATAAATTTTCTTCCGGATCCCGTAGTCCCATTGCCAATAATCACATGCTTAAAATTTCCCTCTTTTTCAATATTTACAATGGCTTCCAACAGGACCTGAACTGCATGCATGGGTTGGCCGTTGGTACGGGTATATAATCCGGCAATTACTTCCTTGTTCCTATTTATTAAAACCGCTTTTGTGCTCGTTGAACCAATATCGATACCCAGGAAGACTTCCGTGCTCCTTTTTTGAGGTAAGTTCGAAAAAATGTCGACCTCCACCTGTGTCATATATGGATATCGGTTTGAACGGAATTTGTATTTTCTAATTGATTCGAAATCAGGGTATTCTGACAGTTCCAGTGTTAGTGGCGGGTAATAATTTTTCTTTTCATTTTTCCCTTTTGAAATAAGGTCGCTGACGCGGCAAAGATTTGTACTGAGTGTATTCTCTTCATTTTTAGCACCTAAAGCCGCTCCAATAGCGCCATAAACATGTGCGTATTTATCTGAAATGATTGTGATATCCGTCAATTTTTCAATATGCCCCAACACGGATTTATTTAATGATACGCCCCCTGCAGCTACCACCGAAGTAAATAAGGGATTACGGATTACGGTATCCACAATGTTTCTGGCAACTCCCCATGATAAACCATCACATATCTCACTAAGCGAATACCCTTCCTGTTGCGCGTGAATGAGATCGGTCTTTGCAAATACGGCGCATCTGGAAGCGATTTTTGGAAAACTTCCGGTATTCGATAATGCTATTTCACAAAACTCCTGAATATTCTTTAAATTCAATCGCTCCGCCTGTTGATCCAGAAAGTTGCCGGTCCCGGCAGCACATGAGGAATTGGAGTGATAACTCAAATAGTCTCCATTCTCATCAAAAGTGGCTAATCCGAATTTTTCGGCACCGATAATAAGCAGCGATTTTAAATCGGGATAAAAATGTTTAGCAGCCGTAATGTACGCTATCCGTGTATCGATTTTTTTCCCTTGCCTGAGGATGGCCGGTGTGGTGGATGTATAGCCAATGGATTTAATCTTATTTAATTCTATTTTGCTGATGACCTGCTGGAGACTTTTAATGATCTGTCCCTTATGGAAACCATAGGACATTTGATTGACTCTGTTTTTATCATCCATTACGGCCACGCCGATAGAGACCGAGCCAATATCAATACCCAGATATTTTGTCCTGTTATCCATTTACCTTCTTCGAAGAGAATAATTAAAAATGCTATTGAACGAATACGTATTGCTAAAAAAATCTATAATCAGGATAACATCTATATAAAGTTATACGCATTACCAATAATAAAGAACGGATTTTTTCCATTTGTTATTCCGCTTTGGATTGGAATTGTGAATTCCGTCCTCCATCATTTGTGGCGCGGAAAGCAGGAAAGAAAATCACCGTGAAAAATATTATTATCAAGTGATTTAAAAAATAAGATCTGGAATTTCTTAACTTACGAATTGAATTTAAAAGGATCTTTAAATGATCAGTGTTGGTTGGAAGATTGATTATCTATTTATCATCTTATTTGTCATCGGTAGATAATAATCTCCATTGTGGTTCTGTTTATGAGAATTTCCGGTTTTATTTTGGATTAAGATAGCATCCATTACCCGCATTTGAATACACTGTTTTTATAACGATGATTAATTTAAACGACATCATTTATTTTGTAATTACAGATCGATTTTGTGATGGAAATCCATCAAATGATCAAGGAGTTAATCTTGAGAATCCCAGGGCTTATCATGGTGGGGATTTTGACGGCCTTATTTCCAAAATCCCCTATTTTAAAAAGCTTGGCATTACGGCGCTCTGGATTACTCCCGTGTACCTGAATATTCATGATCTGGGTGACAGTGCCGGGTATCATGGGTATTGGACAATTGATTTTGAAAAAATCGATCCGCATCTATTTACACCGGTTGAGGGCAGAGATTCTGGCAGCAAACAGTATCTTAAGGATTTGGTTGATACCTTCCATGATGCCGGGATAAAGGTTATTTTGGATATGGTGGTAAACCATACGGGCTATCATACGGATTCTTATAAAAGTTATCCCGACAAAGTATTTAATGAAGGACATTTTAACAAAGGGGAAGGCACAGTGGAAGGCGAGTTAGCTGGTTTACCGGACCTGGATCATGACCAGGTGGATGTGGCGGATTATTTTATCCAGAATATACTGAGCTGGATTGAAGAGACCGGAATTGATGGAATTAGAATGGATACGGTAAAACACGTGGAAGATAAATTCTGGTACCTGTTTAAATCCCAGATTAAAACAAAACATCCAGCGATAACCCTGATCGGTGAGGTACTTGACTGGAATGCCGAATATATATCAGGATATCAAAGAGAACATGATTTCGACTCCGTTTTTGATTTCCCATTATGCGGTACGCTTAAGGGAGCTTTTATCCGGAACAGGCCAATGACCGATTTGGCAAGGCCTCGTTTAAACCCGTATGAACCGAAAGGCGTATTGGATAACGATAAGGTGTATACCAATGCCAACCGGCTTATCACCTTGCTGGACAACCATGACCTGGACAGACGGATCATGTCTGAAATTTTAGACGGAGTCGGTCACTGGGATAAAGATTTAGCTAAGGATATTTTAAAGCTCTCTTTGACATTTTTAATGACAACCCGGGGCATTCCACAGATTTATTATGGGACCGAAATAGCAATGACCGGATACAAGGACCCGGATAATCGCAGAGATATGCCTTGGTCAGATTTCGATGACGACCATAATCCGATCAATGAATACGAAAAAGAGATATTTGAACATGCGATCAAAACCATCTCCATTAAGAAGACCAATCCCGCCATTAACTTTGGTTATCTGATTACCCTTTACGTGGATATTTTTATTTATGCATACCTTCGGGAGTTTCAGAGGAATGTGGTGATTGTTGTGATCAATAATGGCAAAGAAGGAATGTCATCACCACTTAAGATTAAGATTCATGAAAATGCAAATATCCCCACAAGAATTAAAAATATCCTCTCCAATGGCATAACAGTAAAAAGTAAATTTTCGAACCTGGCGGATATTAAAATACAATCCGGTGATTTCAGTGTTCAATTACCAAGAAAGACGGCGGGTGTTTATTGTACTAATTAGGTAAGAAAATAACCATTATAAGGGATAATCTGCTTATACGGAGAGCTTGATTATTCCAAACATGGGGATTATTTCGAAGATCGGGGATGTGCCGCTGATCTATTTTTCCATTTCTTAATAATAGACTTAGGGGGATCTGTATTCAATTCTAGACCTGAAATCCAGGTCCATTTTCCAGTTCGATACACTTAAATATTCCTGTTCATTTTTAGCCCTCCAATTCTTCTCAGAAGAACTTTTCTCCCAATTCGTTTACTCATGATTGCCATGGCCGAGCCATGCATCAGCAAAATCCAACCACTCCAATATTTCCATTGCATTCAGGATGTGCTTTCAGATATTGAAAAGCAGCAATAAAATCCTGTAACATTTCATTGCCATCCCGCTTGCGTTGTAATTCTCTTCCTTCATCATCATTCCCGGGATATCCACCCAGTGGGGTAAGTGCATCAGGTGCTATAGATATAAATCCTGCAAGAGCGGCTCTTCGTCCAACATCCGCAATGTACGGATCCAGCCCACGGTTTTCATTAACCAGCGCAATCCCTGGTAATTTTTCATTGGCATCCGCCGGTCTTGATAGCTGAGCTTTGATTTCCCCATCCCCTTTCGGGGAATTGTAAGTAATGAACTCTGTATTTAACCTTGCATCGTCCGGGATCAGGATTTTTTAACCATTCCTGAATTCATAACGAGGTCTAATCTCTGCGGATATTTTAACAGTTTGAGCAAGAATATTGCCCCCCATCAATATAACTACTCCAAAAACTAAAAAAATGGGCGAAAAAGTAGTTCATTGTTTTTCGTCATTTAAAAAATGAAATTAAAACAACAAATTCTGAACTCACTATTTAAATCTAAGGATTAATTGAGAAATTTTAAAGAATTACACTCGGGAATCTGTTGTTGTGTGCGATTTCTAATTATTTATACATATCCTTCAAATCTGATTTCTTTTCATTTTTCAGATCGGAGAAGAAAACAGGCCTATGATTATCTGAGAAGGCAGAATCATATAAGATGATGATGAAAAAAAGGTAAACCGTATAAAAATAAGAATAATCCACTGGTTGGAACTCGATTTTTTACTCGTTATAAGCATATCCAAGGGAGTTAATATTCCTTCTTTGCCGGTTAATTCTTCTCCTTGTTTTAACCGTTCAATGGCTTGTTGGCTGAATGTTTCAAAGTTGAAGTCTTTAGGTAGTTTCTCTTTCATTTTCATCTTGTGTCAAGTTATAAATTTTTATCCAATTATTCACTTGACACAGTTCGTTGAACACCCTCGTTGGGATCAGAGAAAACGGGGATTATGACTACATATGGGCAGAAAACCAGTAAAAATGATGATGGAATTATAATATAATCTGAGGGAAAAATAAGAACATTTCGTAATTTTTGACTGTATAAGCAATTAATTTACAGCACCTCCCGCTACCAAACTTTTTTTAGAATCGTTTACATATTCTGATAATAAATTCTATTTTTGTACCTCCAAATTGGATGGGTCTTGTCCGATGGTGTAACTGGCAACACGTCTGATTTTGGTTCAGAAGAGTCCAGGTTCGAGCCCTGGTCGGACAACTAAGTTGGTTAATCCCGGTTGCAACATCGGGATTAATTTATTTTTACAATCGCGTAATTAAATCTGTAATAATATTACATGGCGCCCGTAAAGATCTTCTCTGGCACAAATTCCAGGGACCTGGCAGAAAAAATCGCACAACAGTTCGGGAAACCTCTTGGATCGCTGACCATTCAGCGGTTCAGCGACGGTGAAATGTTGCCCATTTATACGGAATCCGTTCGCGGTTGTGATGTGTTCATCATAAATTCCACCAATGCTCCGGCAGAAAATCTGGTGGAAACCCTGCTCCTGGTGGATGCGGCACGTCGTGCCAGCGCAAAATACGTAACTGTGGTCGCTCCCTATTTCGGTTATGCCCGGCAGGATCGCAAGGACCGGCCAAGGGTTTCCATTGGCGCCAAGCTGGTGGCCAACCTGATCACTGCGGCCGGAGCCAACCGCCTGATGACCTGTGACCTTCATGCCGGACAAATCCAGGGCTTTTTCGATATTCCTGTGGATCACCTCGATGGTTCTTATATTTTTATACCTTACCTAAAAACATTACGACTGAAGGACCTGGTATTTGCCGCTCCGGATGTGGGAGGTACCACAAGGGCACGCGGCTTTGCAAAACATTTTGCCGTTGAAATGGTGATCTGTGACAAGTACCGTAAAAGAGCCAATGAGATTGCCTCCATGCAGGTGATTGGTAATGTGGAAGGAAAGGATGTTGTCCTGGTTGATGATATGATCGATACCGGAGGTACCCTGAGCAGGGCAGGTCAGCTCATTATGGACAAGGGCGCCAAATCGGTACGGGCAATTTGTACGCATCCCATTTTATCAGGGAAGGCCCATGAAATAATCGAGAATTCCGTACTTGATGAACTTGTTGTGACGGATACCATTCCCCTGAAAAAGGAATCGGCAAAGATCCGGGTGCTGACCGTATCCGATCTGTTTGCGAAAGGTATTCGGAAAACACATAATCATGAATCCATTAGTTCATTATTTATACATTAAAATTTAAAAAGTATCATGAAGACAATTGAGATTATAGGGTATAAAAGAGCAAATCTCGGTAAATCCGATTCAAAAAAATTACGGCAGGAAGGAAATGTTCCCTGTGTGGTTTACGGGGATGAAGGACAGATCCATTTCTATGCGCCCATGATTTTATTCAGACCGTTGATCTACACTCCTGAAGTTTATTTTGTGAATCTGAACGTTGAAGGAGAGATTTTCAGGTGCATTCTTCAGGATGTACAATTTCACCCGGTAAACGATCTTATTCTGCATGCGGATTTTCTGATTCTACATGATGAAAAACCGATTAAGATGGGTATCCCGATGGAATTTGTTGGAAAAGCGCCCGGTCTGCAGAAGGGTGGTAAATTGCAGGTAAAGCTTCAAAAAATCCTGATCAAGGCATTGCCCAAGGATATGCCTGAAAAAATTTCCATTGATATCGGGAATATGGAGCTGGGTGATACAATCAAGGTTAAGGACGTGGAAGAAAAGGATTTTGAAATACTTAACAGCCCCCGGGTAACCATTGCCACCGTTTCTATTCCGAGGCTTACCAGGTTGGCTGAGGAAGAAGAGGCTGCAGAAGCAGAAGCTGAAGCAGAAGCTATGCTTGAAGCGGAAGAAAGTGGCGCGCTTCCCGCCGAAGGAGATACCGGCGAAGGGGCAGCTACCGAAGAGAAAAGTGAATAACATACAATACCAGAAAACTGAATATAAATCCCGTCATCCGTTGGCGGGATTTTTTTTGCCATGAAGTATTTAATTGCCGGTTTGGGGAATATCGGGCCGGAATACGAACTCACCCGACATAATATCGGATTCCTTGCCCTGGATCACCTTGCAGATCAGAAAAAAGTTCAAGTTGAGATTTCGAGGCTGGCTTTTACAGCTGATTTTAAACATAAGGGAAGAATCATTCACCTAATCAAACCTACAACCTACATGAACCTCAGTGGAAAAGCCATCCGCTACTGGCTCGACCAGCTTAAAATCCCGGTTCAAAATTTGATGGTGGTCGTGGATGATATTGCCCTGCCTTTCGGGAAGATCAGGATCCGGGCTAAAGGCTCTTCAGCCGGTCATAATGGATTGATCGATGTGGAAAATACACTGGGCACCACGGTCTATCCGAGGCTACGGATCGGGATCGGAGATAATTTTATTAAAGGGAAACAGGTGGACTATGTGCTGAGCAGGTTCAGTAAGCAGGAAATTGAAGAATTGCCATTTATTTTCAATAAAACATCGGAAGCAATCCTTTCTTTTACGACCATCGGACTCGAACGGACGATGAATTTTTATAATGATTAAAAAAAGTAGCCTCAGAATCCCTATTGAACCTCATCCTGCTTCGCTTTCGTCAGTGACGTAAATCTTGTAGGTGGTTGAAAGCCGTGCTGCCGGGAAGGCTGGCTGGTTTCTGTTAATACTTGCGGAAACTAGCTTGCAGTGATCTAGTCACCAGATATAAAAAGGCCATCTGAAATGATGGCCTTTTTATGTTTACTATTATGTTTCCTGTGCGGAACACAGAATCATTCGTCTATAATTCCTTTATTTTAATATTCCTGTACCAAACATCATCCCCGTGATCCTGAAGTCCGATATATCCCTCCTGAGCTACCTCGGCCCAGTTTTCATTATAGGACGGAAATTTACTTCCCGCCACAAGTTCATTCCACTCAGGAGTCCAGAGATGATATTCCAGCACTGTGGCCCCATTCTGCTTATGGACGACCGTTCCCTTGTAAACCAGGATTTCGACCGTATTCCATTCTCCTACAGGATTTGCATTTTGCGGTTTGGCGGGAATAAGATCATACAACGATCCAGCCTGACGATTACCATCGACACCCAATAAAGCATCGGGATGCCTTTCATTGTCAAGGACCTGCATTTCAGGAGCCGTTCTCCAGATTTCTTCAAATTCAGGTAATTCCTGTCCAAGATAAAAAATTCCCGAATTGCCTCCTTCAGAAATCTTCCATTCCAGTTTTAAATGAAAATCGGAAAATTTTTTGTCGTAGATAATATCTCCTCCTTCAGCCGAGCCTGCCTCGCCACGACCGGAACCTTTCATATGTAGCGTACCGTCAACGATCTCCCAGTCGGCAGGAAAACTTTCTTTTTTAAATCCCCTCCATCCCTTGGAAGAAACACCATCGAATAATAATTGCCAGCCATCCGCCTTTTCTTTCTCTGTCAGCGTGTTAGGAGCCTCCGTTTCTTCCATTGCTTCTTCGGTGGAGGTATCCTCAGCAGCCTGCTCTGTTTTGCTTCCTTGTTGGCAACTGATCACGAAAGCAGCCCAAGCCAGAAAAAGGAATACGTTAATTTTTTTTAAGGTGTTCATAACTTTGAATTATTGTGAAAAATGAACCAAATGTTTAATTACACTTAGATTTTCAATAAAAGTATTATTGTAAATGGGAGTACGAAGTAACAAAAAAAAATGGATAAAATTGAGTCTTTACAAAATTTTTGAAAGACAGGAGGTATTTAAAATGCAATTCGTAATGAGCTTTTCTATGAATATATTCACCGATCCATTGGATCACAAGGTTAATACATTGATAAAAAATTTTAAATATAAAACCCGGCCGATGAAACATCCGGAAATATTAGCGAAACTGTATACGAAAGAATAAAATATTGTGATATATATAACAAATGCCGATGGATTTTTTTTTTGTATTTCATTTTTTTTGTCTAAATTAAAACCAATAAGCTGAACCCAATAAGTAGGTATTTTACGTTTCTAATTTTTTAGCCATGAAAAGTACAGTAAAAGAACTTTTGGAAGAAAAGGGAAGCAATGTTTGGACCATCAATCAGAATGAAACCGTTTACGACGGATTGGTGATGATGTCAAAAAAGGATGTGGGTGCACTCCTTGTAGTTGATGCCGAAGGAAAGCTGGTCGGGATCTTTTCAGAAAGGGATTACGCACGCAAGATCATATTGCTTGGTAAGACATCAAAAGATACCAAGATCGGGGACATGATGTCAACCGAGATCAGTGTCGTAAAACCAGAAAATACAATTCAGAACTGTCTTGCCCTGATGACCAAAAAGAAGGTCCGCCATTTGCCGGTAATCGATCAGAACAAACTGGTTGGAATCGTGTCCATAGGAGATGCCGTGAACCGGGTTATTTCCGATCAGGAAGAGACCATTCACAACCTGGAGGATTACATCTACGGACGGGCTTATGGCGCCCGGGTAGAGTTATAATCTAAGGGGCTTGTATGATGCATGAAATGATCTGATCTGCCCCCTTTTGAATAGGCAGGGATGGTCTTTTACCCAATCCAGTATATTCGGAATGAATTCCGGGAAGGGAGCCCGTCATGCAGAAAAAATAAGCTTTGATTCCAAGGGAGATATTATGGTTATGCATATCAAAACGGGTAATCTGGCTGACCGGTGACCAATCATAGTAACCTGCTTTTTCGATTGGGAAATACAGACATCCGATCCAAACAACCTCATCGGGATTAAGTTCATTGATTTTCCCAATATTTTTCAATACTTGCTTCCGCACTGATCCGCCGGAAGTCCGGATTTTTTTGAAGTTGCTGACAAATAGTAATCCCGACTCAGGAATTCTTAATTTTTTTCCTTTCAACGAATGGAAAAAACTACCATTAAATTATAAATTCACTGAATCGTAGACGAGCACCCTGGTCCACATAGGGCTGTATTCATTCCTGAATTTGTCATGTATCGGATGCTCCTGATAAATGTCGTGACCTGCTTTATCTTTGAATCCGACCAGGAAGGAATAATGGTACGTGTTGTCGATCACGGGCCGGTCAGTATCGGCAGGTTTCCCGATATGTAATAATTTTATGGATCCGATTGAGCCTAATTCTTGCAAAGCATCTTCAAATATCTTTCTTTGTTCCGGGTCATCCGGATTTTTCAACCAGAAAAATACATGGTGAAGGAATAATTCCTTATCCGGACTTTTCGCCCGGGTGGGATGGAATATTCCAATCATTGCCGTGCCCAGGCTGATTCCCGCAATTTTCTTAAAAAAGGACCTTCTATTGTTCATTTGATCATTTATTTTTTTACAGGGATTGAAAATGTAATTTTGATTCCAATTTCATGGATCCTTGAATACCAGGCATTTCCATGGAAAAGACTTAACAGGTCTTTGGCAACCAGTACCGGTATCAGGGTCCGGTCGGTCAGCTCAGGTAATCTGTTGGGTATCCAGGATTCGGAAAATAAAGATTTGAGAGCGGGATCGTTGTCTCCGGGACCGGAGTCTTCCAGGGATATCAAACATTTTTTTCCGGTTTTATCCGTGTCGAAATAAAGGGTATTCCCTGAAACCGATCGTTCGCCGATTAACCTGCCAAATGTCAATGTTACAAATTCCAACACTTCCGGCGTCATCAGCACCTGAATCGGTTCTCCGAGATGGCATATGAAGTTTAGTTTTTTGTGGGAATACTCTGAATTTAAAACTTCCGCCCATTTATTCAGCAATACACTTAATTCAATTTCATTTTGTTCAGGAATTTTTTTAAGGTATTTGTACTGAAACCATGCATCAACCGCTCCGGCCTGCTGGATAAAGGAAGGATCTTTCTGCTTCCGTTCATTTTTGTATTTTTTTGTTTTTACATTGGCGGGTTCTTTATCCAGGATCTTTTCAAATAAACTTTTCTTCAGAATAAAATATATTTTTTCATATTCCGTGTCCTGAAGTGCCTGCTGGTTTTTCTGAATGGTAAGTTCCCGGTTCAATTCACTGGATTTTTGAGATAGCTGATCGCGTTCTTTTTCCAGGTTATCAATGGACGACTTCTGTTTTTTAAGAAGAGGGACCATTTTTTTCCTGAACTGACGATCGATCCGTGTCTTGATGATGTACATGATCAGGAGAATGGCAAAAGCGCCGCCAAGGATATATATTCCGATTTCGATCAGGTTTTTTTCCATTCGCACTTTCCATATTGAGGGTTAATCAATTACCCAAGAAGGCACAATAAAAATTAATCTAAAGAATGCGAAATTACTCTTCAAGGGTGTCCGTATGTTTTATCCATTAACAATACAAAAGCTTCAATTACCTAATTCTTAAGCCGTAATGCAAATCATGCATTTTGGATAATTGCCGTTGAAATAAACTATCTACCGAAGGCGATGACCAGTCCTCCTCCAACATCCCCCTGAATGATGCTTGATCCGGTGGTGAGTCCGGCACCAGCTCCTCCGGTGCCGATCGATAATCCAGCGCCCACCCATTGCACAGGCAATAATAAACGGGCATGGACCATGATCCCGACGATATCATTGAAAAAATATTTGAGTCCGCCTTCCAATCCAACTGAGAACTTGGAGGCATTCTGATAGTCGGATTCCTTGGGACGTACCGTAGTCCAACCCAGTATTAACCCTCCATAAGGACGCAATTGATCCATATCCACTTCCTTGAGGATGCCAAACATCCAGTATTCCTGGGAAGCGTCAAAAAGTTTTTCAGTTGGTTGCCCCAGCGGCTGGATGGTTACTTCTGATTCCATATTGGTGAAGGAGGCTGAAATCGTTATTTCCTGAAATGGAAGCGTAAAGTGGAGACCTATCCCATAATTTCCATTTCCCTTGATCCTTAACCGGGCCGGTCGGTATCCGGAAATGCCATCATTATAGGACACATCGACTCCCGCCGGGAATTGATAACCTCCCATCGGAATGATCTGTATACCTTGTGCGCTGGATAATTCATTTAAACCGACAATCAGGAACATAAGTCCTAGTATTTTTGATATTTTCTGCATGACTTATTTAATTAAATTCAAAACTTTCGCCAAGATACTTAAAAAGCATATTTTATTTATCCTTTTCTTTCGATTAAAAGGAATCAGGAATACAGGCGGGCGTATAAAATTATATACAAAATAGTATAATTAGAATTACCCGGATGAAATATTGATTTTAACAATAGATTTTTTCATTTTGTTCCTTATTTTTGAGCGATCAATCTTAGTATTGAAAAAACTACTAAATCTAGTTCATATGAAAACGATCAACATCCTATTGATTTTTACCATCCTGGCTTTTGGAATATCCTGCCAGCAGAAAACGGAGCAACAGGAAGAACAGACTCCGGCTGTATCGGAGGAGGGCCAGGCTGATTTTAACAAAGTAATGCCTAATTTTCCTTCAGCAGCTGAATTTTCTGCCATTATTCAATCTACTGGAGCCGATTTCAATCCCGAAATTCTGACGGATCCTTCTGTCGCAAATCAATATACCAAGACCAGGGAAAAATCAGCCGCCATATTGGGAATGTATATGTACGACCTTGGATATTGTGTGGCTTTTCAGAAACCGGAATATACGGAACAGTTTTACAATGCCGCTCATGTCCTGGCGAAGAACTTGGGTGCGGAAAAAAGATTCCTTGATATGATCATGAGTAGATATGAGGACAATATCAATGCCAATGATTCGGTAAAAGCCTATTTCCGGGAAACTTATCAGCATGCTATTGAGGAATTCGGAGAATCGGAAGAAGAAAAGCAATATTTACGTACCATTTTCCTGGCCGGTTTTTATGTGGAAGGATTGAACAACTTGCTGCAGGTGATTAATACCTATCCCAGGGATGTTTTACCGGATGAACAGGCCACGCTCATCCTGATGCCCATCATCAGAGCCGTATTAGGCCAGAAAGAAAATGTTTATAATCTCTCGAGGATGCTGGATGAAAAGGTATTTGATCTGGATAACGACGTGGAATATCAGAATGCTTTTGCCCAGCTCAACGACACCTATGAAAAATTGAATGTGGATCAGCTGATTGCCGAGAACCGGGTCCAGGAAATCCTCAATGATGACGTGTTGCAGGAACTGATTACCCGGGTCGATGCAATCCGGGACCGGATTGTTGATGTGGGCGGATAAGTAAAAACGATTTGCAGCGGGAAGAGGCATTTTTTACTGAAATGCCTTTTTTTGTTTTAATGAAAATCAATTTTCAGCAAAGGATCCGATTTTATATCCTGCCTGTCCAGGAATTGATTAATTAAATTCTTTCCATATATTGTTCCTCTATTAAAAATATCCGGGAATAATCGGTGATCCTGATTGCAAATAATTCGGACTGGATAGGGGGAAACTCGTCAGGTTTTCTTGCCGGATTAGGCCGGGGGACCCTGATTTTTTAGATTGTCGCTTGGTTTGAGCAGAAATCGTGAAAAATACATGTTGATAAATGGAGGATATATAGCAATCCATTTTATACTGATAGGAATTGTCCTTGGGATCAGGCGTTAGTTTAAATGAATTAATATTATACTTCTTGAAATGAACAATTTCGTATGCATCGGGCTTTTTTTATTTGTAGCCTGCCAACCTAACGTTAAAAAAAATGATCCAATTGAAAAATCGACGGATTCGGATCGACTTAAAATTGCTTACAATGTTTTTCATAATCCGTATATGGACGACTATGAAATATTCGTAATGAACCTTGGCGGAAGCGGGAAAAAGAATATCGGCCAATGGGAAGGAGTGGATTGGGCGTATTACGCTTACCGAAATAAAATCTATTTCGTATCCGACCGGGATACGGTTCACAGCAGGTATTTCCTATATGAAATGGATGCGGACGGAAATAACGTTCGAAAAATTTCCGTTGTAAGATTGGCAGATAGCTTCATGGGAACGAGAAAGAACGGCACGGAATGGATCGTGAAACCTCACTCGCTTATTGATTCAGTATTTTATGTAGTGGAGGCTAATGGAGAGGTTGTTCAGAAGTTTGACGCCGGGAAGCCTTATCATGCCGATCCGTTTTTCTCACCCGATGGAACTGAGATCGTGTTCCGCGGGGCTTTGAAAAAATCCAAAAGGAAACCGGATTTGTTGACGAATTGTACATCATGAAAATAGAAGGACAGGAAGAGCGTCAGCCGACACAATATCCGGCCGGCGATACAACCGCGGAATGGTATGCTTACAAGGCAGGACCTCCCATCTGGGATTCCAACCGGAATTTAATCAGTTATTCATCCAGGCAGAATTCCAACTACAGCATTTTCAGTATCAAACCCGACGGCACCGGATTGAATCAGATAACCGCTGACGGATTAAACGAAATCTACAATTCCTGGTCGCCGGATGGAAATAGGCTTGTATATGATGGAAGTGATACCGATGAATCGAATTATGATATATTTCTTATGGATATACGATCAGGAAAAGTTAATCGTCTGACTACAGATTCTACCTATGAACAGGATCCCGTATTTGTGACGACAACTTGAATTCACAAAAAATGGAAAACTTATTAATCGACCTTGGATTTGATGATTTTTTTCGGCTAGAGGGCATAGCGGAACAATCCTATGCAAGGGTCATCAGGGAACACAGGGACCGCTATACGGTTCAACATATTAAGGGGATCAATGAAGCGGAAATAACCGGGAACCTACGATTTATGGCCGGATCAAGGACAGATCTTCCGGCAGTGGGAGATTGGGTAATCATCAATTCTCAGGTAGAGGGCACGACGCAGATTCTTGAAATATTACCAAGAAAATCCATTCTGGAACGGAAAGCGGTTCATACCTACGGCGAAAAACAGATCATCGGAGCCAATATCGATATTGCGCTGATCATGATGGCGGTAGACCGGGATTATAATCTCAACCGGCTCGAAAGATTTATCTCGATAGTTCATGCCGGACAGATTAAACCGGTCGTCTTACTTAGTAAATCAGATATCCTCGGTAAAAAAATTATACGCGATAAAGTACTTTCCGTCAGGAATCGCATCAAAATACCGGAAGTATTTGCCTTCAGTAATACAACGGGTGATGGTCTGGAAAAGATCAGAAAACTTTTTAAAAAAGGGAAAACGTATTGTCTACTTGGATCCTCGGGAGTTGGGAAATCCACCCTGATTAACCTCCTGGAGGGTCAGGAAAATCTGAAGACGAAATCTTTGAGCAAAAGTACCGGCAAAGGGAAACATACCACGACCTACCGGGAACTGAGACTCCTTAAAGAAGGGGGTATTCTGGTTGATACGCCTGGTATGCGGGAGATTGGATTGGTGGATAACCAGGAAAGTATTGAAATGACTTTTGAGGAGATCAAAGAACTGGCGGGGAATTGTAAATTCAATGATTGTACACATACCGGCGAACCGGGATGTGCCATACAGCAGGCCATCCAAGAGGGTGAAATCGATCTGGAAACGCTGGAACATTTTAAAAAACTGGAAAGGGAAGTGAGCCGTTTCACTACTTCTGTTGCTGAAAAACGTAAAAAAGACAAGGAAACAGGGAAACTGTATAAACGGATCAAAAAGGAAAGAAAAAATAAAAAATATTGATCCGGAAAGCCAAGATTCTTATGGATCAGTATTCGTTTATGAAAAATGGAATAACCACAAATTTGTAACCATCAAACCTGATTTAGTATTCAATTATTTTCCATCCTGGTGGAAACCCGCCACAATCTTTTCGACAACATCCGGATCAAGCAGTGTGGTAGTATCTCCAAAATTTTTGGTTTCACCATGAACAATATCCCGCAAGATCCTTCTCATAATTTTCCCGGAACGGGTTTTAGGTAATCCGGGAACGATCTGCACCTTGTCAGGTTTAGCGATCGGGCCGATTATATTATTAACGGTCACCTTGATTTCATTCGTCAGGTTAGCCTCCGTTCGATCGGTCATATCGGCAATCACGAAAGCACATATACCCTGTCCCTTAATTTTATGCGGGAATCCCACGACAGCCGATTCGATTACTCTCGGATGTTCATTGATCGCATTTTCGATTTCTGCGGTTCCCATTCGATGGCCTGAAACATTGATCACATCATCCACACGACCCAGGATCCGGTAATATCCATCTTCATCCCGTTTTACGCCATCACCGGTGAAATACAGGTTTTTAAACGGGGCGAAATAAGTATCATGCATTCGTTTATGATCACCATAGGTGGTTCGGAACATACCCGGCCATGGAAATTTAATACAAAGATTTCCTTCCACACTGTTGCCTCTTAATTCTTTCCCATTGCTGTCCACTATGATCGGTTGGATACCCGGCAATGGCATGGTCGCATAGGAAGGTTTTGTAGGCGTAACGCTTGCAATAGGAGAGATGAGAATTCCACCGGTTTCCGTTTGCCACCAGGTATCCACGATCGGGCATTTTCCTTTACCAACATGATCGTGGTACCAGTGCCATGCCTCTTCATTAATCGGTTCGCCAACGGTGCCCAGTACCTTTAATGAAGTCAAGTCATAAGGCAGGACAGGTTCCTGCCCGTACGCCTGCAGCGCCCGGATAGCAGTCGGGGCCGTATAAAACTGATTGACCTTGTACTTTTCGACCACCGCCCAGAACCGGCCGGCATCGGGGTAGGTGGGTATGCCTTCGAACATTATGGTGGTCGCTCCGGCGAGCAGTGGCCCGTAAACGATATAAGAATGGCCCGTTATCCAACCAATATCTGCAGAGCACCAGTAAATATCCCCCGCACTGTATTGGAAAACATTCATGAAGGTATAGTAGGTATATACCATATATCCTCCGATTGTATGCACAACTCCTTTGGGCTTTCCGGTGGACCCGGAGGTATAGAGAATGAATAAAATATCCTCAGAATCCATTTCTTCCGCTTCAATTTCATCGGGTTTGCCTTTTATCAGATCATGCCACCAGAGGTCACGTCCATTTTCCATTTTGACCTTCTGTGAGGTTCTTTTGTAAACAATGACCTTTTCAACACTTTTGCAGTTTTTCAAAGCCTCGTCAACTACTTCCTTAACACCGATTTTCTTATTTCCCCTAAAATTCCCATCCGAAGTTACTACCATTTTTGCACTGCAATCATTGATCCTGTCTGCCAGGGAGGTGGAAGAGAATCCGGCAAAAACCACCGAATGAATGGCGCCGATCCTGGCACAGGCCATCATGGCTACCGCTGCTTCCGGTACCATGGGCATATAGATCACAACCCGGTCGCCCTTACCAATCCCCTGCTCTTTTAAGACATGGGCAAACTGGCAAACCATATGGTATAATTCACGGTAGGAAATTTTTCTGGGTGGATCCTGCGGTTCGTTCGGTTCCCAGATTATGGCGGTCCGGTTACCGGTCGTAAAAAGATGGCGATCCAGTAAGTTTTCAGTAATATTCAGCTTCGCATTAATAAACCATTCGATCCGAGGTTCCTCAAAATTCCATTCCATGATGGAATCCCATCTTTTTCTCCAGTGAAATCCATCCGCTACACGCCCCCAGAATGCATCGGGTTCGGTCACGCTTTTTTGGTATTCATGGAAGTAGCCGCTCAGTGTCTGTATTTTAATGCTCATTGTATTATTTATATTTAATGATTACTAAAAAGCTTCGTAAGGATTCGATTTAATCTTTTTATTTATATTCCAGGCTATTCAGGAGTAATACTGAATTTTCAAGTGAAACGGAAATATGGTAAAAAATTGGAATATTAGCAAATTATGGAGCTTTATGAGAAAACTTTAGGAATTCAACTAGACTTATATATTTTCCTGGCTCTATTCCTATCCCTCTTATTA
>Ga0209536_100004706_pt1 | contig 21509 bp, 34 predicted proteins | sample DeeMarSeWOR28_12_FD_187461 | JGI IMG/M metagenome (GOLD analysis project Ga0209536, IMG submission 187461) | Marine sediment microbial communities from White Oak River estuary, North Carolina - WOR-2-8_12 (SPAdes) (version 2) | ecosystem: Environmental > Aquatic > Marine > Intertidal zone >... | reverse complement strand
CGTCTTAAGAAAGATGGCACTGAAGAAGTTAAGTTTACAGCAGACCAAACAGTGTTTACCAACATACCAGTTGTGCCCAGTTACACAAATACTTCATTGCCAGCAAGTGTTGCAGGTGGACAGATATTCATTAGTAACTTTGGTAAGCCAGCATATGGTGATGGTGCTAACTGGTATTACTATGCAGATGATTCGCAGGTGACATAAGATGAATAATATGTTTATTATAGATGAAAATCCAGCTAGTCTGACAAGAGCAGAAATAGATGCTATTGAAAATCCTCAGCATGGTGAGCAATATTATGATACCACAAATAATATGTATGTGGTATATATTGATCCACTTGTCAGCAGTGGTCGATGGGAACAAATACACAATCATCCAGGAGAAGCATAATGGCAACGTATAAAGGTTCACCATGTAAAACAGATTGCAGTGGACACAGAGCTGGTGCAAGATATGTGAGAGGTGGTGGTAGAAGTTTAACAAGAAGTTCAAGCAGTTTCAACAGTGGTATGAGACTGGAACAAAAAGCACTAAAAAACAAAGGTGTGCGTAGTAGATTGAGCATAACCAAAAGGAGTAAGTGATGCCTGTAATGAGAGTTAAAGGCGGATACAAGTGGGGCAAAAGTGGCAAAGTGTACAAGACAAGAGAACAAGCAGAACGTCAAGGCAGAGCCGCATATGCAAGTGGATACAGCAACAAACCTAAAAGGAGAAGATAATGGCTATGATGAAAAAGAACAGAGGTTCTTCAAAGAAGAAGAAAAAGAACAGAGGATCCAAGAAGAAGTAACTTGGATTGAGGACTACTTCCTAAGCATAAGAAAATTATGCCCATGGAGTTTAAAGTACTGGATGGAAAACAAAATACTTCACATAAAAGAACCAAACGGTTGTGAGCTGAATTGGTGTGCGGCATTTGCTGGAACACCACAACCTGGCAAAGAACATTTAGCACATGAAGCCATACTGTTTGAGTATAATAACAAAGCCAGTGTAGATATGCTTTATGCAATTACAGAAAAAATAGAAGCAAAATATAAAGAGTTGATAGCTTTTTGGAGTCACCCCATAGAAGGTGACAATAACACACCAAAACCGTGTGTGATAGTGCAAGATAGAGCACTGCTAACAGATCTAAGAAAACAAGTAGGATATACTGATGAGTGAATATGTGATTTACAACGATGGTGAGCAAATTATAGTCACCAAAGAAGAATATGATAACATAAAGGCCATAGAGGCAGAATTAGAGAAGCAAAATGGCTGAACATCAAGCAGAAATAATCAAACTGCAAAAGGATGTGGAGACGATTAGAGATAATCATCTAGCACACATGGCGCAGGATATCGATGAACTAAAGCTGGGTCTCAAAGACAACAGAAGTTTTTTCATAGACAGATTAGACAAAATCGACACCAAAATATTTTGGATAATGGGTTTCACAGTGACCACGCTGGTCACAGTGTTAGTCAGTGTTATAGGGAGCATGTGATGGCAACAACCAGTAAAAAAGTAGGTGCACTGTACACCAAAAAAGTGCCCACAAAGAAAATGCGTATCAAAACAGCCAAAAAGCCCAAGAGGAAAGACACATGGCTGTAGCACCAGGGTATATCAGAGACGTTGCTAAAAAAGCACTAGCAGACAGAGAAACATTGCCTCCTAGTAGACGTGCAGGCACATTGGTAGGGCTGGCAAGAGCAAATCAATTGGCAAGTGGTGAAGATCTCAGTTTGAGCACACTGATCAGAATGCGTAGTTATTTGAGCAGAGCAAAGTCTAACTATAGACAAGCAAAACAGCGTGGCTTAGACAACAAAACAAGCAAAGCAATACAAGCATACAACCTATGGGGTGGCGATAGAGCACTTGCATGGGTTAACAAAGAAATCAAAAAACAGCAGTAATTTAGCATTTTTGGATAAATAATATTGTGTAAAGAGCTCGATATCTTACTACATATTTTTCTTTTATTATGAGCTCCAATTCATATAATCGATGTTGATCTAATGTTTGCCAAAACTTTATACTTCAATCAAGATTCACTCTTTACACATTCAAATTAAATTATGCCAATTTAATTCACCTAAAACGAAAAACTCCCTTTGTGCACAGCATGGGGAGTTTTTTTTACCATTCTTTTCTTGCCCTTTTTTGCATATTTGTATAAATACTTGTGTAAGGTGGCAAACTAAACTTGACTTTTAAATTATATTCTGCTAACATAACATGGCATGAATAAAAAGTCATACACTTGTTATACAATATATATAAGGAGCTCAATATGTATGAACCTAATTTCAATGACCCCAGAGTGATCAAACGTTGTAAACGTGCACTAGGTTTTGCGTTTGGAATACTGGGCACAAAAGAAGAAAAACAGTGCCATGCCAGAAGCATGGACAAATACTTTGGTCAAGGGCAAACTCAAATCAGCCAATATCTAAAAGCACAACTACTAACACCGGTTGATCCGCACTACCAGTTTGGCGGTGAAAAAAGTCTGTGCAAAACATACAAGCTGAACAGAACAGGTGCACTGAAATTATACAGTGACATCAGTCATAATCTCACACTCACAAAACAGCGTGAATATCAATTAGTAATTGACACATGGGAAAAAGAACATCTCACTGAATTGCAAAGTGGCAATTTTGAATACAAGGACAAGTCAAACAGAAGTTGGCACCCACTGCAAAACATCAAAAGTGAGCCAAGAAAACAATTGTTTAACAAACACGGATACAGTCACATCTATGACATCAAAGCATGTGCACCCACTGTGATTGCACATCTAGCAAACTCATATGCAGTCAAACAAACAATAACTGTTAAACGTATGAATAACACATTCAACAACTTCTTAAACAACACAGCACAGTTTAGACAGCATATAGCTGAAACTGCTGGAATAGAATACAGTGTGGCAAAGAAGTTAATCAATGCACTGTTTGCTGGTGCTAATTTAGGCTGTAACACCAACTATGACACTTACAAGCTGTTGGCTTACAACTATAACAGTATGAGAGCATTGCAAGCTGATAGTCAATTGACTGAATTGAGAACTGCTATTGCCAAAGCATGGAAACTGATACAAGTGGGAGAAGATATTGAATTACCCAAACGCAAGAGAATGACCAGTAGAAAGAAGTGGGCTGTGTATTTTCAATATGAAAAACTCATAATGGATGTTATTGCTGACTATTTGGACAGAGAATATGTGCGTTACTTCAAAGAGCATGATGGCTGGAGCTGTAATGTGGAATTGGACGTGGATATAGTCAAAGAAGTGGTTAGATATAAAACAGGTATCAATTTGGAGATTGAATATGAACAGTTTAGTGATTCTACCAGCACTGCGTGCCAGTAGAGAAATACTCATTGGCTTCACAGCTAACGCTGTTTCAGCTCAATTGAGTTTTCTATGTTGTTGTTTAAAAAAAATTGCTTTACATTATAAGATATTAGCTAGGTAGTCAGCATATAGTATAACTTCTTTTTTAATCAGTTCAGTTGAACCTTAACAAACACAATGAGGAAAATGTTATGAAGATAAAATACAAAGACAACACCATGTATGTAGGACCAAAGAGCACAAAGCCCAAATGGTTGCACGGTGCATCAGCTGGTCAAGTGCGACAGCATCTCAAAGAACACAAACAGCGATATCCACAGTATTGGATTGACCTCACAGAAGGCACCTACAGCGAGCCTGTACGCACTGAACAACCACAAGTGGCACCAGAGTGTAAACATTTGACAACTATCACTGTGCGGGGCAATTGGGGGCCACACAGGGCTAAAAAGATGTGTATCGACTGCAAAGCATGGATAAAATGGGTAAGTGCGGCTAAGTAACAGTATGAAGTTTTCAGACAAAACACCATTCATAGTCAAAGACGAAAAAGATCAACAACTACTAGAACTACGCAGAGAGTTTGAGAAGTTCCTCAAGGGCCGCAGTGAAGTCACACGTGGCACTGGCGTGGACAGTGAAAAATACCTGCGACTGTTGAAACCTAAAAAGCCCAAAAAATAACTAAATCCATTAAATACTCACATATAGGAGTATTGATGGACACACAACACATTCAGATGCTGTTTGACGGCATAGACAAACGTCTTAGAAAGTTTAGAAACTTATCACTGTTACTGTGGGCAGACCACTACAAGCAGGTGAGAAGTAAATGGATACGCACTCAGCACATACACAGTGATGACATTGAGTTTTTACAGCATGTGAGTGTGAGAGAGTTTGACACACTCAAACACCAAGCATTCATGTGGGGCAAGTGGTATGATCTCACACCCAGAAAAGTAGAATACTACAACCTTTACAATCATAATCGTGCAAAACAAGTCAAAAGATGCAAGCATCCTGTGATATTTAGATAAATAACATTGCAACTTACAGCATGCGGTTTGTACTGCATGGTGATATACAGGAATAGCAAATATGACTGAGCAAACTGAACACAATCAGCCTTACACAGTGACCAACGTGAAGTATGGTGAGAAAACCGTACGGGGCAGAGTAGTGGGCAGAGACAAAGTGGTTATTCCAGAAGAACAAGTTGCTCAGTTAGCACAGTATCATTGCACCAACAAAGAGATGGCGGACTTTTTTGGTGTTAAACTGCAAACGTTTGTGGACAACTTCCGTGATATTATCACAAAAAATAGGATCTTGACGAAGCAACGTTTGCGTAAAGCACAACTGGATCTAGCACTCAACAAGCAGGACAGAGTGATGTTGATTTGGTTGGGCAAACAGATGTTGGGACAATCAGAAAGCCCAATAACAGATGATAACAATGCTGTCTTACCATGGACAGGAGAAGAAGATGATTAACAGTTCGAGGGGTAAGACCTCCAAGCAGTAGCCGCTTTGCATGATCCGTGACTTGAGTGAGGATCGTGTGTTACTGAACTGAGAGGCACCCGTTTTAATAGGCATAATAGATATGAAGATGAAAACTTGCAAAAAGCCCGGCTTAAAGGGGCAACCCCACAGAGTAGAAAACATCAGTGATTTCTACATTCAAAAATTCCATGACAGATGTGAACCTCAAGCAAATGGTTGCATATACCTCAAGGGCAACGTGCAAAACACTGGCTATATCAATTGGTGGTATAGATACCAAGAAGGTGATGAAAAGATACTGCGTTTTATCACAGCACACAGATTCAGTGCACTGATCAGCGGCAAGTTTGCTGAAAACTCTGTAAACGATTATTGTGTGCTTCATGATTGTGACCAAAATTATGCAAAGAATGATATCACATACCGTCAGTGTGTGAATCCAGATCACTTGTTTTTAGGCACAGTCAAAGACAACATACAGGACTGTATCAACAAAGGTAGATATGTGAAGCCACCTGCACTGCTAGGTGAAGACAACCACAATGCCAAACTCACAGAAGATCAAGTGTTGTTCATCATAGAGAATCGTCGCATGATCACACAGAAGAAATTGGCAAAACTGTTCAATGTGGGTGTGAGCACCATAGAAGCAATACACATGGGCAAAACATGGCAACACATAGCAAGATGAGTGTGCCTAGGAGGCACGTGCCTAGAGATATGAATGAAGTTAGGGATATCATTCTACAATGGGAACGTGGCTTTGACAGTGAAGAAGAAAAGATGTTTTTCTATATAAAACATTATTACACACTGAGAGAAGAATATTGGGATCTGTTGCCGCATGGCACTGCCATAAAAGATCATCCATGGGATAGATATGACGATTGATTACAGCAACACATACAATGAAGGACTGATGCATAAAAGTGATGGTATCAAAAATCTAAACATGGGTCAAATAAAGTTTGGTGATGCACTAGCCGCTATAGCATACGCACATGACATAACATATGAACAAATCATTGAGCGTTTCCCACAAGTAGGACCCAATGAAAGATTTGCAGGCGGTTATCCTGTGGATTGTCAATTGGATTTTATAAAGAAAAATGCTGTTCGCACACCCAAAAAGATATTGGAAATAGGTGCAGGCAGAGGAGAAGTCACACTGTTCTTAGCCGCAATGGGATATGATGTAACAGCAGTTGAGCCTGGTGTTGATTATGCAAGTTTATTCGATCACAGCAAACACAGTTTGTTTGAGGATATGCATTTAGACTACACAGTGATAAACAAACCCATACATGAGGCACAAATTGACTACAGTGAATACGACACAATCTTAATGGTGGAAAGTTTAGAACACATATTGGCAGAACATTTTGATCCAGAATGGCAAAAGATAAAAGCCAACTTTAAGGGTTATTTCATAGTGGTGAATTGGAAAAAGTATCACCCAATTGCTGTGGGTCAGTATGCTAGAAAAGAAATACACTGTAGGTTAGTTGATGATAAGTTGTATGACAGTTATTGTGAAGGGCACACAACAAAAGTAAGAGACAAAAGTCATTTGTGTATTGAATTATGAAATTAACTGAACCACAAAAGATTATATCAAGTGATGAATCCAGATTTAGAGTGGTGGTTGCCGGCAGACGTTTTGGCAAAAGTTTTTTAAGCATTAATGAATTGGCAAAGTATGCCAGAATACCCAACAGAAAATGTTTGTATGTTGCACCCACATACAGACAAGCAAAAACAGTTATATGGGATGAACTAAAGAATCAACTGTATGCAGTGAATTGGGTCAAGAAAATAAATGAAAGTGAACTGATGATACACCTCGTAAACAACAGCACAATAGCCATACGTAGCAGTGACAACAAAGAAGCACTCAGAGGTGCCAAGTATGATTTTATTGTGTTAGACGAGTGTGCAGACATGGATCCTGAAACATTTTACAGTGTGCTAAGACCAACATTATCAGACACAAAAGGACATGCACTGTTTATTGGATCACCCAAAGGCAGAAATTGGTTTTATGATTTATGGGTGCAAGCCGGTGCTACTCAAGATTGGAATGCACATCAATTTTCTACTTTAGATGGTGGCAACGTTGATGCAGAAGAAATAGAAGCCGCAAAGCGAGACATGGATGCAAGACAGTTCCAACAAGAGTATCTTGCCAGTTTTGTGGACTATGCTGGTGTGATATATTATGCATTCAGTGATGAAAACATAGCACAGTTTGACCAAAACAAACTCACACCCAGAACACCACTGCACATTGGCATTGACTTCAACATCAATCCTATGAGTGCCACAGTGGGTGTGTTGTTGGGCGACAGCATGCACATCATAGATGAAATAGAAATATACAGTTCTAACACCATAGAGATGATCAACGAAATAAAGAGTAGATATCCCCACAGAATTTATTTTGCATATCCAGATGCAAGTGGAGGCAGTTTGAAGACCTCAGCGGCAGGAATGAGTGACCACTTGTTTTTGCGTAATGCAGGTTTCACAGTTAAAGTAGGCAAAACCAATCCGCCAGTTGTGGACAGAATCAATGCAGTAAATAGTATGTTGTGCAACAACCTAGGCGAACGTAAACTGTTAATCGATCCAAAATGCAAACGATTAAGAGAGTGTTTGATAAAACACACCTACAAAGAAGGAACACGTCAGCCCAATAAAGATGATGGCTATGACCATTTGGTAGACAGTTTGGGATATTGTGTGTATCAAAACTTTGCCATTAGGCGAGAACAATTATTCGATGATGTGCGTGGACAAACTAGACGCAACACAGGAAGGATGGTAAATTAATATGAATAAAAAAAGCAATGTTCCAGAAACTGGCACTAGCCAATGGAAGAAAAACGAAAAGATAATCAATGAAAACCCTATACTGAAAAAAGCCAGAGACAAAAGTCAAGGCTTTAACACTGACGGCAAGAATTATGGTAGCAGTCATGGTGGCAAAGGTTCAGCTAGACGTGTAGGCAATGAGCAAGCATACAAAGACAACTATGACCAAATTGAATGGGGCAAGAAGTTGGCTAGCAACACCAGTTTTAGAGTCAAAATAAATGGGAAGTATGTAGATGACAAATAATCAACGGGGTGTGGCTGTGCCAGCTGAAAACAAAAATCCTTTCATTGTGAGAGTAGAAGCATGGTGGCGTGATCATGAAAACAACTTTGAACCAAGAAGTAAAATAATGGAATTCAAAGGTGTGGACAAAGCAGATGTGTACAGTTACATCAAATATTATGCATTGGCATTTGGACTCAGTGATGTAGCGCACAGAGGAGAAGGTTATGGTTCACCAGACAATGAACCAGACATGCAAGATCCCACAGTACAGCAAAACATTGTAGAAGCAGAACAGGATGAAATAATACAGTTATGAGAGCAACACAAAAATACAAAGGTTCAAAAAACAGAGAACATGTGCGTAGAATAGCACAAAGTTTAGGTTATAAAACAACCATATATGACATGCCCAAAATGGTTGCACTGTTGAAAAGAGCAGGCATCCAAATTGAAGGTGTTCAATATGCACCCGAACAACCAAGAATGATTGCAGGCGTAGGCAGTACCACAGAACACACCAATCCTGACACCATAATTATTTCATAAATAAAGGTGTGCACTTAGTGTGTGTGTGTTGTTAGAACAAGTAGTGTAGTGCACAAAAAAACCCTGCATGTGAGGAGAATAATTCACATGCAGGGTTACTTGTGTGTAACAGGAAAATGAGAAAACTGTTACAACAAGCGAACTGGTTTTTGTGGATAAGGTTTACACCAACGCACAGCAAAAGCACCGCCATGTTTGGCATTTAATATTTTGGCATAACTGGATGCAACATCATAGTTCTGCCAATACTTCTGTTTGATGTGTATAGGCTGATTGGGAGAATATATTTCCCAATTGTGCAACACTCGAGGTTTACTGTCGCCAAATTTGATAATCATTATGCACCTTCTCTAAGAGACTTTTTTGATGCCAGCCATATGGCATAATTTGTGCATTTTGCGTTCGAGCTCTTGCAAACCAGTAGCCCACCATAAATCTTCTAGACCGTTACCCATTTCAATATGAGGAGTTTGATCTGGATTTTGGTGACCGTCTTTGATCCACAGAGTGAAATAAGGCTTACATGTGTCACGCATTTCTTCAACAACATAACGACCATATGGAACTTCTTGCCCATCGCGACATTTAACCATTATACGATTTACAGTTAGGTTATATCGAGCACAAAAGTTTTTAAACCATTCAACTGCTGAATCATCTGTAGCAAACACTTTTTTGTATGTTTCAATGTCATTCTTGTGACTTTCAATAGCATTTGCCGCTTCAATAATATCAGCAACACTGTAATTGTCCAACAACTTTGCTAATGTGTTAATATGTCTTTTTTCTAACTGTGCCATTACGCCACCTCCTCGATTGGAAAATAAGTTGACTTACCAGTTTTAGGATTGTATATGGTTTCTAGGCAAGTTCTGTCACTATAGCCTGCGTCGTAGCAATCCCAATACCAAATACTGTTTCCATCAAAATGATCTAATATAATAGACGGGTCACAGTTTTTAAATCCAGCTAACTCTTTTGCTAATCTAGATTTTGAACTACTTTTACTTTTACAGATAAAGCCATTTGTTTCATCATACGCTCTCATACTCCATCCGCACCAAGATAAGATTCTGCTATAAGGATAATATGAAATAAACTGATCTTCACCTATATGATCCTTATTAACAATCTCTTCATCATAATAAGGATTACATATTCTGTAACGATCTGCAACATCTTCACGCATTCCGGGGAAAGGCGTAGTTCTGTCTAACCAATATTGGTGCTCTTTATCACACACGACTCTTTTTGTACAAAATAATTCAGTAGCCATAATAGTAAGGGCCTCCAATAACCCGTTAATTCACTCTATTAGTATATGAGAAATGCAGGCAGAAGTCAACCTTTTTTCGTGGTTTTTTGAGGATTTTTAAGGGATTTTGGCTGGCAAGGCTGGGCTCGAACCAGCGACTACCTGATTAACAGTCAGGAGTTCTACCAACTGAACTACTTGCCAACACATAAAAAAATAGCCAGGGGATTAATCTGGCTATTTGTCACGTTATTGCTATCACACCATAACGCCGTAGTTAACGATGTACGTCGGTTGATACACCTAAAACACAACTATAACTTAAACATGTTTAGATTTAAGTTTGTTTTACCGACTACAAAATCATTTGCGTGATTATTGCTTATGTACTTACCCATAATACACCGATATCCCACAAAATATTGGACACAGTGATAAATACAATCGTACAAATGCATTTATACAAATTGGAGATCTAGTGAATAATTTACTTAATTTTATCACAGGTGTCCACAATTTATACGACCGATACATAGGCGACTGGAAATTAGCAGTAAACACCTTCTGGGGTGGACCTGAGTATAGATTGGGACAATATCTAAAACAATATCAAGTCGATACTCAAACCCCAGCCGAAACAATTAACACTTACATGGTGGATGCCGATGGCAGTTATGTGAGCAAAGTTAAAGCCCAAGTAGAAAACGTAAGAACCAGCGACGAAGCCAGAAAAGGCATAGACCACCTAGATGGCACATTTTATTACGAGAAGTTACACAATGTGCCCAACATGAATTACCTCAAGTTATACGTTTCAGAGTATAACAGCATGTTGTTCAAAAGCCCACCTCACAGAGTATTACCAGAAACACCAGAAGTAGATGCATTTGTTAACGATGTTGACGGTGAGGGCAACAGCATAAATGAATTTTGGAGTCAAGTGGACATCCTAACCACAGTGTATGGTGTTACATGGGTTAGTTGTATCAAATTTGGCGATGATGACATACCAAAATGGAGAGTGCATGACCCAATCAGTGTGAAGAATTGGGAATATGCATATGACAGAAACGGAAATTTAACACTGAACAAGATTCTAATTGAATTAAGCAGTGATGACAACGAAACTGTGTACAGATACATGGACAAAGACACTATTGCCACAGTGTTCATGGGCAGTGAAGACGATGATGAGTATGCACCAGTTATCGATGACCCAGAATTAATTCAATTGGCAGACAACATTTTCGTAATACAGCAGGAGAATCCCCTCGGATATATCCCTTGCAAAGCAATCTATCAAAATCAAAAAATCTATAACGGTGTTGGTAGCACACCAACATTTGACCTAGCACAAATACAGAGAAGTGTGTATGGTGACATGGCAGAAATATACAGCACTATTGCTTACAGTGCTCATCCCAGTTTGGTAGTTGATGAAGAAACAGACAACCTAAACAATGGAGATTTAGGGGCCGAACCTGGTTCGATCGTAAGAGTGCCAAACAGCATAAACGGACAACCAAATTATGTTTATGAGTTTGCCGCACCTCCATTAACAGCACTCAGCGAAATAAGAGCACTAGTAGATCAAAAAATAGACAAGATGAATGAACTTGCCATGATCAGAACAGATGATTTGATTAAAAGTTCCAGAAGCGGCGAACAGATTAGAGAGTATGATGCAAAAATGGAAGCATTCATACGCAAAAAAGCAACCAATTTAGAAAATGCTGAATACAACATGTGGGAAATATGGTTCGACTGGACAAATCAAACCATGCCAGATGATTTCAGCATCAGCTATAACAGACAATACAACACCAGAGCAGTTGAAAAAGAAATTGATGAAATAAACAAACTGATCTCAGTGTTTGAAAAATATGACACAGTGTTCTACACAGACGTTGTACGTTTTACAGCAGAACACTTTGCAACACCCACTGAAGCAGAAGCAAGGGCTGTGCAATTGGGTGGTAGAGGCTATCACGAGCATGTGTTAAATGACGGTACCACAGTGTACATGCCATTTGAAACACACAGCGAATACGAATTAAGATTACAGATTGCAAACCAAGGTTCAGACTATGAAGAAGGTTTAGCAATCAATGCACAGGATTTAAAAGAAACATTGCGTGACCAATTGCGCCTAAGAATGGAGGAGTTGCTGAGTTCAACAAGCAGTTCCAACAGTCTTTAAACAATTGATATTACGGCTACTCAGCCGATAAAAAGGAGATACATATGAGTGAGGAAATCACTACAGATACGCTAATTGCAGGCGAGAACGTGCAATCCGTAACAACAGAGACGGAAGCAGATACTTCAAAAGTTGAGCAAAACTCTGAAGAAAAGGCATCTAAGCCAAAAGCACCAAGTGTAGAGGTTAAAGATGGCAAAACTTATGTTGATGGAGTCCGTGTTTATTCACGTGATGAAACTAACATGATTGCATCTAAGGCTCGTAAGGAAGTTGAACAAACAATCCTTAAGGACCTTGACGTTGACAGTTTTGACAAAGTTAAGCAAGTAGTTTCTGAATTAAGAAGCACTGATATCGCTGACAACAGTCTTAACGTACAAAGTCTAAGAGATGCAGTTGCAAAGAGAGAACAAACAGTTGAAGAACTGAGAGCAGAGCTTCAAAGTGTTAAAACCAGTTATGCCCTTAAGGAACATATTGGCACTCTCAAAGACAACATGCCGTCGCAGTGGAGTGGTGATCAGAAGTCAGCAGTAGTTGATTTGATGAAAGCCAGAGACATGCTACATTTGGAGGGTGATACATTTGCCATCAGAAATGGTGACAGTTATTTTACCCAAGATGGTGAAACACCAGACTACAAGACTGCTGTAGAAGTAGTTGGTAAAAGTTTAGGTTTACCATTTGCAAAGAAAGGAGTAGATTCCTTTGACGCAGATAAACAGCCTTCTAAGGCAAAAGAATCTGGTAAAGACATACAAAGTCTTATCAGAGAAGACAGTGCTCTTAGAAATGCTTATGTAAAACTGCGAGGCAGAGGACTTAAGGCAGGCGACATTACGGAGTCTAAATTAAGATCTTTTGTAGAAAAACAAGGTTATGGACAAACTAAAATGTCCTTATAACAAGCCAAAATATTATTAAACAAGGAGAAATACAATGGCAACAACAAGTGCAGGAATTGCAGAGTTATACGCTGATGTCGTGGCTGATTTGATCCCTTACTATGATAATATGGTTTTGCTTCCAAATCCACAACTCATAGTAAATCAATACAACCTAACTGGCGCAGTAGGTAACACTGTAAAGATCCCATTAACAAACGCATGGACCGCAGGTTCTGGCGTAGGCGAAGGTAATGACATTATCTCAGCAAACACTCAGGATTTCGATCCTACATCAGTTTCACTTTCAGTAACTAAGAAAGGTGCTGGTACACTAGTAAACGAAGAAGCCCTCGAAGACGGTGGTTTCGAAACTGTCAGAAATGCAGTAGTAACAAGACTTTCTCGTTCAATTGCACAAGAAACTGACAAAGGTGGTTTTAACATCTTAGGCACAGGTGCAGTAGCAGATCCTACTGACACTGCTAACATCGACTTAACTAAGATCTTTGCTGGCGGTAACGTTTCGGCATTAACAAACGCAGACGTGTCTTTTGTTATGAGCCCAGAAGCAATGGCATATGCTGTTAAGCGTGAGCCAACTGTAAAAATGTTTGAAGACATTCAAAACGATCAACACCAAATGGTTGCTACAGTTAGAAATGGTTTCGTAAGAACCCCTAACGCTGGAAATCAAATGGCATTTGCATTGATCGGTTCTGACCTAATTGCTGAAACAACAGATGCACTAAGACTAAGTCTTGACAACGTTTCTGAAGCAGTAGCAAGACTAAGAAGCATCAATGCTCCAACTGACGATGCAGGTTTCTTTGCATCAGTGGTCAGTGCCGCTCATGAATTCCACTTAGCCAAAGAGCTAAATGGTGTTGGCGGTATTAGTTCTGGATCTATTGGTTCAATCAGTCAGGATCTAGCTAACCAAGCATTGCTTGAAGGCTTGATCGGTCAGGCTGTTGGCTGTCGATTCTATAGAAGTAATAATGTACCAACAGGTATAACAGCTACATCTTAATAGTTGTTATTGAATATAGGAAGATAACATGGCATTTGTAACAGATGGATCAGGAAACGTAATTAGTTTTGCAGACAGTTTTGATTGTCGCGACATTGATCAACGTGTTTTTGAAGCAAACGAGATCAATTTCCAAGATGCGGCGTCACCTGCATTTGCAAGTCTTGATGATTATCTAGATGCCCTATGTGAAAAAAGCACCGACAGAATACTGTTGAAATTAAAGGCGTCAGCGTGGTGGAGAGATTATAACGCTTTTGTTGGTAGTTCAATTACCGACATTAATAATCTCCCAGACGTTGACCCCACTAATATTAAGAGTAGACAGCAGGACTTTACTGATATGTGTGTGTATTACACGCTCAAGGAATATATTTTGCCCAAGATCGCTGACTTCACTGAAGACAGCCAAGATCCACTCAAAATACGTTACTATGAGAACAAATACAGCGACATGTTCAATGAACTAATCAGTTTAGCAGACTGGTATGACTATGACGGAGACGGCACAGTTGAATCAGGCGAGAAGATGACTACTTTTAGAAAGACACGTAGGACTCGCGGTATGCGATACGTCACAAGGGTAAGATAAAATGAGAGACACGCTGTTAACTCAGATCACAACCAATTTAGCAGGCAGTAATGTTAAAGTCAGCAGTGAACTGCCCTTTAACAACGGGGGCGAAGTGCTTTATATGAAAAATAAAAAGCACTTCTATCTCGATGCTGAACAAGAGGCAAGAGAAGAGTTTATAAAATGTTTGGACAAAAACGATGTTGAACAAACTACAACCACGTTGAATGGCTATTTGACTGTGGATGCCAAAAATCAACCAGGCGACATTTCAAATGTTGTCGCCAGTATCTTATCGGCAAACAGTGTGATCACTAACACTATTGATAATAGTGCGGGTGTGACCACTGAAATAGAAAACGATGCAATAACTTATACATTTGAATTTAATTTTATTACTATTATATAGAGGAGATAACAATGGCAGTGATAAACGTATCAGCAGGCTCACAAGCTGTATTACAGTTAGCACCATCAGCTGATGATCTAGCTAACGTAGCCGCTAATGTCATGACTGTCCCACAGATGCAAGACATCACAATCAACAACAGCACAGGTGTTTTCAGATTTAAAACTCTTGACAACACTGCAGAAAGTGCAGTAACAACTCCAGCAACTAACCAATTAAGTTTGAATGTTGTTGTAGATGAGACTACATTCTTCGGAAGCGGCAACGCAGACGTAGGCGCAGTTATTGAAACTGGATTGTTTGGTGTAAGCTCTAGTAAAACAAAAGTTTTCTTTAGAGCATACTTCAGTGATCCAGATACAAGTGGTAGCAAGTATCTAGAAGGATCAGGCTTCATTAGTGGACTAAGCCCAACTGTAAATATGGACGCTCCAGTTTGGATCAGTCCTGTGACCATCGAAGTCGATGGTGACTTCGCAGAAGGCGAAGAAGCTTAAAAGCCAAGCTAACAATGTAACAGCACCTTCGGGTGCTGTTACAACTTTTAAGGAGATATAATGAAATCAGCAACAATAGACAGGTATTGGAAATGGAAAGCAAAAGCCAAAAAATCAGCACAATTTAAAGCTGAAGGTACTTACTATAGCCAAACAGAATTTGAAGCACTTATCGGTCATAAACCAGCGCCAAAAGCTAAAGCACCGGTAAATACATATGAAGATATAACGGACGAAGATTATGGAGATTTGGAAGAACAGGACTCAACCGGAGATACTGAAGAGTCTTGAATCAGAATTAGCCAAAGCCACTAAAGAGCTAAAGTGTGCAATGGCAGATGTTGAAAAAACATCAAACAGAGTGAGATTTTGCCTCAGTGCAATCCACGAATTAACGGGTCGACAAGATCCTAAAGATATGAAAGTTCATTAAGGAGATATGAAGATATGAAACTAGCAGAATTAGCCGCAGAACCCAAACTAATCAAAATTATTTTAGACGATGAGGATCTTGTTAAGAAATATAACGAGCCCCTAGAGTTTTGGATCTGGGATAGACAGCCAATCGACAGTTACATGAGAATGGCTAAGAGCACAACTGAAAACTTTGACGACATTGTTTCAGCAGTAAATGAAATGATATTGGATGAAGAAGGAAAAAGAATTGTGCAAGGCAATGTGATGTTGCCAACAAATGTGTTGATGAAAGCATTTACAAAGGTCATCGAAACGTTGGGAAAGTAACAGACCTCACCTTCGATGAAACAGACAGAGAATTGGGTCTAGTTTTACTTGTAGACGCAATGGCAGAACGATATAGCACACTACCTACACACATATTGAGAGACGCCACAACACTTGACATGATTGTTTTTGATGTTGCCGCAACTTATAGGCATCACATAAACAAAAAGAACAGTAAAAACTATGTTCCTCCTGTTGACAGTAAGGAACTAGAAGAAATAATGCGTAAGCACAAGGAAAAATATGGCAAAGATTAAGGTAGACACCAGAGATTTTGACAAGTTGATTGCACAGTTAAAAGATTTACCAGGTGCTGTGATGAAAAAAGCAGAACCAAACATGGTAAAAAATACTCCTGTTGACACTGGCAATGCTAGACGTAACACAAAACGTCGTGGTGAAACCAAAATTGTAGCCGATTATGGGTATGCAGGCAGATTGGACGATGGGTGGAGTAAACAAGCACCCAAAGGATTTACTGCACCCACTGAGGACTTCATAGAAGATGAGGTAGCGAGACAAGTAGGTAGGATCGACTGATGGCAAGAAGTATAACAGTAGCATTAGAACTAGATGATAGAGGTTTTAATCGCGGAATTAGAAGTGCAGACGGACAAGTAAACAAACTGTCCGGCAGTTTTGGCGGGTTAAGCACCGCTATCAAAGCCGCTACTGCTATTGGTGCTGGTTTTGCAGTCAAGGGTGTGCTGGATGCAACACTTAAAATGGAAAACTTTAGGACCACGCTCACAGCATATTTGGGCAGTCAGCAAGCCGCAAACAGTGAGATTGAAAGACTAACAGAGTTAGCCAACAAACTACCCCAAGATTTAGATAATATCACTGAAGGTTTCATCATATTACAAAGGAATGGTATTGACACTACCAGCGCAAGCCTTGAAGCGTTCTCTAAAGTAGCCGCAGGTAACAGCAAAGACTTTACACAGTTAGCAGAAGCAGTAGCAGATGCATTGACTGGTGAATTTGAAAGATTAAAAGAATTTGGTGTTAAGGTCAGTAAGGAAAATGACCAATTTGCAATACGTTTTGCTGATGGCAGTGAAAAGGTTGTAAATTCAGCACAGGAAGTTGTAGAGGCAGTTAGAGCTCAAGGTGAGGAAGGTGGTAAATTTGCTGAAGTTGTTGCTGGTCCATTGAACCAGGCATTCAGTAACCTCAACGGTGTATTATTTGAAGTATCAAGTGCATTTGGTGAAGGCTTTGCTCCAGCAATAGCAGAAGCCGCTACTGGTGCAAAAGAAATGATCAAACAGAACAAAGAACTGATTGCTGGCTTTGGTCAGTTGATCGGTGAAGCACTACAATGGATGTTGGAAAACTTAGACACCATTGTGGTAGGTATCAAAGCATTTGTTGCCGCATGGGCAACATTCAAGATAGCCAGCCTAATAACAAACTTAGGCACATTGGTAACAGCAATGGCATCATTGCGTACAGCAGTATTGGCTGTGAATGCGGCATTGTTAGCAAACCCAATCACAGCAATTGCCACAGCATTGGCTGCGGCGGCAGTGTTGATAGTGACCAATTGGGAAACTGTTAAGAGTTTCTTCGAAACACTGTGGCAAAACATCATGGACTACGGTCAGTTAGCCGCACTTAACATAGAATTATATTGGGAAAAGTTAAGAGCATGGTTCCTAGGCACATTTGCACCAGCAATACAATTAATTAGTGATGCATTCTATGCTGTAAGCAGAGAAGCACAAGCGGCATTTGCAGGTGTTAAGGCTGCCGCAGAGGATCCACTGGATGCATTTGATGCATACAAACAAGCCGCAGAAGAAGTTAGAACAGCGTTGGATGAACAGAGAGCCGCTCAGCTGAATGTGGCAGACAGTGCAGAAATAGCGGCATGGGGAATTGCAGAAACAGAAGCAGAAATTGCCGCACTAGAAGCCGCAATTGAAAACAGAGCAAAGCAGAGCACTGAAGAACAAGCAGAAGCACTAGATGCAATAGCACCTGCGGCTGAAGAAGCGGCTGACAGTTGTCAAATGTTCAAAACAAAAATTGAACAGTTAGAAACTGCATTAAAAGATGCCAAAGAAGAAACAGATGATCTTACTGATTCGACAGATGAGCTTACTAAGGCACAAGAAAGAGCACAGAAGCAAGCAGAAAGAATTTTAAGTCAAACAGAAGGTGCATTAGCAAAAGAACAAAAAAGAGTCGAAAATGAAATTGAATTGTTGGATTACTTTGGTGAAGAAAGAGAAGTAAAAAAAGCAATCAACCAGCTGGAAGAAGAAAGAGCACGGGCACTTGCTAGAATTAATGCACTGGAAGATTATCCAGGAAAAGCAGAAGATGTTCGAAGATTAAATGAAGAATTTGCTAATGCAAAGGAAAGGGTAGAAGAACTCACCAGAGCACATTACGAAGCAAGCAGAAGTTTTGAACAAGGTTTCAAAGAAGCATACAACAAGTTCAAAGAGGACAGCACAAATGCCGCAACATTGGCTAGCGATCTATTCACAACAGCGGCTCAAGACTGGAGAAATGCTTGGGTAGAAGCCAGTGAAACAGGTGACCTCAGTTTTAAAACATTGATAGACAACATGAAGAAGCGTATTGTGATGTTTCTTGCAGATGCGGCATTCATCAAACTCACAGAAGCACTTGCTGATGCATTTGGCATCAACATCAGCGGCAAAACAGCTGGCAGTGGTGGCGGTGGTAGCTCAAGTGGAGGCGGTAGCAAAGGCGGTGGCCTAGGCGGATTGATTGACAAGGGTGTTGACTTTGTTAAAGGATTGTTCGGCTTTGCAGAAGGCGGATATGTTGCTGGTAACAAGAGTGTGATAGTTGGTGAAAGAGGACCAGAAATATTTACACCAGCAAGCAGTGGCAGTATTATTCCTAACTTTGCAGGCATGGGTGGTGGTGCAACTCAAGTAACATACAACATCAATGCTGTGGACAGTGCAAGTTTTGTTGAAATGCTTTCAGAGCAACCAGAAATTATTCACAGTCTTGTGATGGATCAAGACAGCAGAATGTTTAGCAGGAGATTATAATGGCAGTTATACAAACTTTATTGAACACTGCAACTCAGTTAACAATTGACAAAAGAAAGCCTACTGCCGTTACTGTGAGCAGAGGACAACACTTAAAATCACAGAGTAGAGCACCTATGGTGTACAAATTTGTGGTAGGACTAAATCCCGGTTTAAGGTATGACCTTGACGGCAACAGAGGATTTTTAGAAGAATATGATGACACCGGCAGAACCACAGAAGAAGAAGTAAGCCTCAGTAATGTGAGTGGCAGTGCATACTTGATGGAATATCAAGGCGCACTTTCAGGCGCTGATCAATCAGCTGTAACAATGACCGCATTAACTGTAGCAGGTGATACTAGAATTGTGCTGGATGTATCAAGCACAACTGCTTTAAGTTCAGCAGTTGTAGTTGAAAAAGGTGATTACATACAGCCTGATGGCAGTCGTTATCCTTATCAAGCAACAGCAAGAGTATTACGAGGTGTTGGTAGCACAGTGGAAATACCAATAAGCAGAGCAATATTTGATGAAGATGGTTACACATACAACGGCAATGGTGTGGTATTTGGCAATGATTGCACATTCAGAGTTAAGATGATAGAACAACCCACATACACTATTATACCAGGAAGATATATTCAGTGGGATGGCGACATGGCACTGATGGAGATTATTACATAATGACATTGGCAACAGATACAAGTGGCGACAATTTATTTCATGCATATCTTATAGATCTTGAAATAGCAGACGTAACATACTACATCAGTGATTTGTATGTCGATTACACGTTCGAAGGAAATGTGTATCAACCTCTAGGAGAATTAATGGGTATTGGTGACATAGTTGCAGACATAAATCCGGGTGAAAATGCCACCAGTATTGTGGTCAGTGGAATAGCAGGCGATAGAGATTTCAAACAACTAGCACTAGCACCAAAAAGCAAAGGTGGCAATGTGGTTATCAGAAGAGGACTATCACCTACCAGCAGTGAAGACATCATAGAAAATGACAAAGTGTACACAGTGTACAGAGGATTTGTGAGAAACATAAACTTTGCAGAAACTTTCCCACAACTGGGTGTGGATCATGATGACACTGTGATTTTTGAATGCAGTAATCTGTTTGGACTCAAAAAGAATACGTCAAAAAGTAGAAGGTGTAACTCAGAAGACTGGAATGATTACACAAGATTTACCCAAGGTTTTAACTATGATAAAGCTATGGATGATGTTGCCGCATTGAACGGCAAAAAGTTTGCATTTGGTAGGACAGGTTAATGAGTGATAAGTTATTTAAAACATTGGCATACCTAGGTGGTGCTGCCGCAATATACAGTGGTTTCAGAAGAAAGAAAAAAGCAGAGCGTAACAGAATTATTGCCCAGCAAGCAACCATGCGGGCACAACAAGCGGCTTTCAGTGCCACACAGACAAATGAGCAAATGGGTCCTACACAAGTTTCAAATGCAGATCCCAGTCAAGGATCAGGTAGCCAAACAGGCGCAAGTGTAAACACCAGCATAACAGGCACAGGCAGTTATCAGATCACTGCAGATACCAATGCCAGTTTGCCTTTACTGTATGGACAATGTCAAGTAAGAGGCAGTGTGGTAGGCAGTGAATTAGAAAACAACACAGTGTTGAAGACTGCATTTGTGTTAGCAGAAACTGTTGGCGAATATCCAGATGTGGGAGATTACACATTAAACAAAGTATTTTGGAATGATGTATCCTTAAACGTGAGTGCTAATGGTGCTGTTAGAGGTGCTACCCTGAATGATGGTACTAGTACAACAAAATATGATGACAAAATAGACATAGCATTATACCAAGGTGATTTTTACACACCATTTGCTAATGTAATGGGCAGTACACCAGATTATTCAGGGAAAGATAAGCCCGGTATTCCCAAATGGAACACAAATTCAGCTGATTATTATGGCAGAGGTGCACTGTGGGCTTTTGTGAATTTAACATATGATGCTGATGCTGGCATACAAGGATTAGGCACGTTTACTTTTGACATTACAAACCAAGATTATTCAAATCCTGCTAATGTGATATATGATTATTTAACAGTGGGTAGATATGGACATGGATATCCATCAAGTGCAGTTGACTCAGGGTCGTTTTTTAGTGGTGCAAACAGTTTAAGAAACATCAGTGATGAATTAAGATTCTTTACCAGTGAAGATGCAGATGATGATGCAAACGTTGATATCACAAATGCTACTATTGCTCCACAATTTGTGACCACAGGCAACAGTTTTCAAACCTTAAACATTGCAAACAGTGATGTGTTGGGCACAATGAGTGCTAACACTGCCAATGTAGGGACCACAGACACAGGTTCTTTAAGC
>Ga0209536_100004705_pt1 | contig 21509 bp, 13 predicted proteins | sample DeeMarSeWOR28_12_FD_187461 | JGI IMG/M metagenome (GOLD analysis project Ga0209536, IMG submission 187461) | Marine sediment microbial communities from White Oak River estuary, North Carolina - WOR-2-8_12 (SPAdes) (version 2) | ecosystem: Environmental > Aquatic > Marine > Intertidal zone >... | reverse complement strand
GAGCAGAATCAAGGTCTGTGGAGACGTTCCTCTCTTGGCCGTGAATCTCAGCTCTTGGAGAAGATGACTGGTTGGGTAATCCCAGTACTTGAGCTGGCTAACGGAGCCATGGATGTTCGATATCGGGATTCCCTGCGGCGTTCAGGGTCGCCATCTGCTCAGCCGGCAGGGTCACATTCAGGGCTCCGATAGTCTCCTGCAATTGTTCCGGCCTGCTGCCTGCGATGATCGGCAGAACCGCCGGTTCACTCTGTCTCATCCAGGCAATGATGACCTGGTTGGCGGTAGCGTCAACCTCATTCGCGATATGACCAAGCGCCGCCATACGTTCGTCGGCGTCGGGCCCGGCGTAGTGCGCCGGGATCGGTCGATCCTCGCGCGTGTAAGCACCCTGCAAGAGGACCGAATAGGCCACCAGAGTGATGCCTTTCTTCTGTGCGAAATCCTTAAGATCGTCATTGATACAGATCTGCGGTCCAAAGCCGGCTCCGTGGCGAGGACGAAGATACGTATAACGCTGCTCCACAACGCTGTACTGGGCCCAGCCATTGGCTTGACTGACAGCGTTGGCTTCTGCGATACGCCAGACACTCAGATTGCTCGCACCGATCATGCGAACCTTGCCCGCCCTGATCAACCGATCGAATGCCGCCATCGTCTCTTCAAGGTCGGTGTCGAAATCATCGCGATGGGCATAGTACACATCGATTCGATCTGTCTGCAGACGCTTGAGGCTCTTTTCACATTCGCGTTCGATTTCTGCCGCACTGAGCCCGCCCGCACAGCCCGGGTAATCGAATGCCACTTTGGAGGCGACAACCATCTGATCGCGATTGCCCCTTTCGGTAAGCCAGGCCCCGATCGTGGATTCACTCTCACCTCCCTGACATCCGGGCGCCCAGCAGGCATAGAAATTTGCCGTATCGAGAAAATTGCCGCCCCTTTCCCAGTACAAATCCATCAGTTGAAATGACGTCTCTTTGTCTATCTTACTTCCGATGGAGTCCGTGCCGAGGCAAAGCGCGCTTACTTCGATATCTGACTGTCCTAGCTTAAATCTCTCCACAAGGTATTCCTTTCTCCATTTTCCTGGTAGTCTATGTCGACCACATGTATTGTACACGAAAGCAAGTTATGAGGATAGAAGATGAAGGTTATGCAGGACATTTTCAGATCGTGTGCTTGGGGCCTCCTTGCGCTATTGTTTCTCATCTCAAGCACCTGCTTTAGCGAGACGCTCTACATCTCGCCGGATGGAAATGACGGCTGGACCGGCAGACTCGATAGCCCCAATGCAGGCCGGACCGACGGCCCCCTGGCATCGCTGACGGCCGCGCGCGATGCGATACGTGCGCTCAGATCTAAGGGCCGGTCAACCGAACCGATGCGCGTAATTGTTGCCGATGGAAGGTACCAGCTGGAACAGACGCTGCAGCTGGAAGCCATAGACAGCGGCACACAACAATCTCCCGTGGTTTACGAAGCAGCAGAAAATGCCAGTCCGGTATTTAGCGGAGGTCGCGTTATTGACGGTTTGAGGCCCGACAGTGACGGCATATGGAAAACACACATCAAGGAAGTAGCCGACGGCAACTGGTATTTCGAACAACTGTTTGTCGACGGCAAGCGCGCTGTACGCGCCCGAACGCCGAACAAGTTCTATTTCTACATGCAGACCGTCAAAGAGGAGAAACTGCAGGCTGCGACGCCCGGCGGCCCAACGCACAGGCAAACGGTCGGACTAAGAGGCGAGGATTTCAGGCACCTGGCCGCGCTCGACGCAAAAGCGCTCGGCGACGTCAATCTCATGATATATCACAAATGGGACAACACGCAGCGGTTTGTCAAAAGCATCGACGTCGACAAAAACCAGATAGTCACCGAAGGCAGAAACATGAAATCCTGGAATCCCTGGCAGACCAACACCCGCTATCATCTGGAGAATTTCAAGAATGCCCTGGACGCGCCCGGAGAGTGGTTTCTGGATAGAGACGGCACACTGTACTACAAGCCCCTGCCGGGCCAGGATATGACAGAAGTCGAGGTCGTTGCCCCGATAGTGGACAAATTCATCGTGTTTAGAGGCGATATCGATACGCAGAGGTACGCCGAACACATAACCATCAGAGGGCTCGCATTTCGACACGGACAGTACATCACGCCGCCCGGAGGTTTCGAGGCCTCACAGGCAGCCTCGCCGATTGAAGCGGCCGTAATGGCCGACGGCGCAAGAAACATCGCGATCGAGGATTGTCAAATCGCGCACGTAGGAACCTATGGAATATGGTTTCGAAAGGGCTGCCGTGACTGCAAGATTCAACGAACACTCGTGCACGACCTCGGCGCAGGCGGCATAAGAATCGGCGAGACGCGCATCCCGCCGCAGGAACACGAACGTACAAGTCACGTCATTGTGGACAATAACATCGTTCATTCGGCGGGGCACATCTTTCCTTGTGCCGTCGGAATATGGATCGGCCAAAGCGGCGACAATAAGATAACACACAACGACATCGGCGATCTCTACTACTCTGCGGTTTCGGTGGGCTGGCGCTGGGGATACGCCGAGAGTCTCGCCAAACGCAACAAGGTCGACTACAACCACATGCACCACATCGGCTACGGGGTATTGAGTGACATGGGCGGTGTATATACCCTGGGCCCATCCGAGGGGACAACCGTCAACAACAACATAATCCACGATGTGTACTCCTATTCATACGGCGGATGGGGCCTGTATACCGATGAGGGCAGCACGGGAATTCGAATGGAGAACAACCTGGTCTACAACGTAAAGAACGGCGGCTTCCATCAGCATTACGGCAAGGAGAACATCATCCGCAATAACATTCTCGCCTTCAGCAAACTCTATCAGGTTCAGGCGACACGCGTCGAAGACCATCTCTCTTTCACGTTCGACAACAACATTGTCTATTTCAACGAGGGCGTCCTCCTCCAGGGCCCATGGACACGAGTGAGAATCAACATGAACAACAACTGCTTCTTCAACGCCGCCGGCCAAGAGATATCGTTCGCCGGAAAGACCATGGATGAATGGAGACAACTCGGCCGAGACACCGATTCGATTATCGCAGATCCGTTGTTCGTCGATGCAGAGAATCTGGATTTTCGCCTCCAAGCCGACTCGCCGGCGGTCGAAATCGGCTTTAGGCCCTTTGACTTGTCAAAGCCGGGAGTCTACGGAGATCCTGAGTGGATCGAGCTTGCGCGAAGTCTGCCGGTCAAGAAACTCGAAATCGCACCGGAGCCCCCCGCCTCTTAATGTTCTCGGCTACTGGCGAGATTTCGCAGCAGGTTCTCAATTAGGCGCCGCCGAGAGAACCACGCGGGACTCGATGTGCTCAGCCAGATCCTCCGCCAGCCACCAGGTTGGTTTGAGCTTTCGAACACTAAAGAGTTTCTCCGCCTGGTCGCGGTAGTGGTCCGAGTCGGCGCGGTCACTCTGGCCGATCGGGACATAGGTCCAGCTTCGAATTGGCTTACGGAGAACGATCACCTGAGTTGAAGTCTGGCCACCGCTTCCCCAACGCGTATGGTCCGCGCGCTGCTGACCATAGCTGACGTTTCGCAGGGTAGTCAGACCATTACCGCCGCCGCCACCAAGAGGCCAGGACTTGTCGTCGCGCCCCACTCTGAATGTATCGCCGTAGGTTGCGTCGAGTGAGCCGTGGTCGGCCTTTAGGCTCGCCATCGCCGAAGCGAGCGAATCGGCCGCCGCTGTCAGTTCATCGTCGCTCAGATCAACCTCAGGCGCAGGGCTACCAAGAGCAGCAAGATGATAGTCAATTCGGCGGGCTGCATCTGATACCGCCTCGGGCCCGTAGTCTTCCATGATCTGTTTGCGCCAGTAGTAGTACTTCAGCGCGGCAGTGGAATCCTTTCGTAGCTCACAATTCCACGACTTCAGGTCCCTGATACCCGCCGCATAATCCGGATTGGACCGATGGTAGTCGCCGAACTTTGCATCGGCCTGCTTGAGGACTTCCAGCCACCGCTCGACACCATAGGGGTGAACATCCACCGCATAGGCCAGAGCCTCCTCAATCGTCACAGACGAATCAGCATGCAGAAGTTCCACCGCCCGTGCGCCTCGCTGATTCGTATGGCCGCCGGCCGAGCCATACAGATACCTGAGTGTCTTGTCGGGCGAAAAGGGGCTGTCAACCATCATCACATCCGGCGGAATATTGCAGTTCTGCATGTACCCCTGCGGTGGATTCAGTACCTGGAGGTGATCCGACGCCGGATGCAGGTCCTGCCACTCGGTCGCCGAAGTCGAGCCATCGACAGGTCTCGACCAGTCATAGCCCGAAGGACGGCGCGGCACCCTGCCGGTTCGTTGATAGTAGATGTTTCCCGAGGTATCAGCCACCATGACATTCTGCGGAAACAGCTGCAGCGCACTCATCGCCTTGATCGCACCGCGGTAGTCCTTAGCCATGTTGAACTCGTGCCATGCCTCGCTGATCTGGACCTCGTCGGTGTACGATATCCTGGCGGCATAGGCTTTGCCCCCTCGCATAGCTACAACAGGGCCGTGGTGCGATGACCAGATTGTAATGTTCCTAGGCCCAACACCTTTGACTTCAATTGTCACCTCTCGTCGATCCAGCGTGCGCCACTGACCGTCGTAGAGATATTTGGTCGGATCATCTTCTTTGAGCTTCAGCTCGTACACATCTGCCGTATCCGGGCCACCTGTCGTCATGGCCCATGCAACATTTTCGTTGTGTCCCAGACCGATGCTAGGCACCCCGGGCAAGGTGACGCCGCTTCCGTTAAGCTCACCGGCATGTATTCGAAATTCCCAGAACCGCGAAGGGCCCCACCAGGAAAGGTGCGGATCGATGCAAAGAATGGCTGCCCCCTCGGCGCTTCTGCCGGGAGAAACAGCCCACTGATTAGACCCTCGCGAGTCCTGATCGAAACCCGGCCGGACACCGCCGGCCTCAAGGTCTCCGAACGCCTGACCGATCGACCAGGCGTATAGAAACAGACGGGCGAACGCGACCACCATGTGCTCATCAACCTTTCGTTTTCCCCACCAGGAAGGTACATCACCAGGATGCGCGGCATAGAAGTCGTTTACGCCTTTGACATACGCTCGAATCTGCCCGCGTATCTCGGGCCGATTACGGTCGAAGTTTCGCTTGCTCGTACCGTAATGATCCCAAAGGTGGGCGACCGTGTCAGATTGCACCGCGCCGGGTCCGTCGAAACGCGCACTTTCGCCCATAGCCCGCAGGAAATTCTTCAGCAGCTCCTGCGGCCTGTCTTCGGCCTGCGCCCAGCCGATTGCGTACATTCCTGCCTCCACCGTCGGAGCATATATATGAGGCACGCCCCACGTGTCTCGGTACACTACAGTTTTCCCCAGATCAGTACCTGTGCCGGGTAGATCTGCCGCACCGACTGGCGAGACCAGCATCGGCACAGCCGCAAAGATCAGAACTGTTCTCCATGTAAATGTAGCCATTTGTTGGTCCTTTCATTGAGTAACAGATTGGAATCAATATGACGCCAAGACAGATTCAACGACGCCTGCGGGCTCATGCCACTGTTCTTCTCATACGGCTACCTGTTCGTAGAGTTGAGCGTACGTACAAGGCTTCAGTCCTGTGCGCCGCACATGAGCAAAAGTCAACTCGAGCATCTTCATCTCCGGATCGAATTTACCCAGAGACCACGGATGCCAGATCAGCGAAACAAAGGATCTGCCCGTCTGGCGAGCCTCATTAAGAAAGACCTTGTTCACTTCGAACTCATCGGCAGCAGTCTTGCAGAAAGCCTCCGGCACCGCCTCAGGAAAAGGCGGCGGCCACAGCGTCAATCTTCTTGGACCCCATCGGTTGTGATCTTTCAGGAGGTTCTCATGCCAGCCGTGACCGGGCAGTTCCCATATGTCAGGGAATCCTTCCTTCTCGTAATTGAACGGCTCGGTCAGCAGCGCCGGCAGCGAGTAGTCCGGTCCCCAGAGAAGACTGCTCACATAATGAATGCCCGCTTCCCGAAGAAGCGCCAACACTTCAGGCTCACCTCTGAGGGCATTGTCGAAACCACATCCCGGTCTCAAACCGATGCAGGGCCGCTCGAAGATGCGCTCGACCGCCTCTTTTCCCTTGAAGATCTCCTCTCGTCGCTGCTGCTGCGAGACAGACGGGCCACAGAAATCGTTGTCACGCAGCATTCGATGCGTGTAGGTGTGGGTCGCAACCTCGAAGAGAGGATCATCCAGAAGTCTGCGATACTCGAGGGGATTAGCGTCCAGCGTCCTTCCCAGCATGAAAAACGTTGCGGGCATGTCAAACCGCTTGTGGACTTCCACGATCTTTCGGCAAGCTGCCAGGCAGGCGGGCGACTCCGTGTCATAGGCCGCTATGTAGCGAGTCTGCTTTGCCCTGGCATCCTGAAGTTCAGCCGCGCAGGACGCAACAGCCGCCCCAACCCCGCACAGAACTGTCGATCTCAGAAAGTCTCTTCTCGAAAAATAGCGCATCCTGCTTCTGCCTCAAATACCTTCCCAATGGATTCAAGCCTACGTATTCGGTGACAGTATCCTTCTCATCAGTCAGTTCATCATCGGTGATAAGTACGGTGGGCACTGAGCAGCGCCAATTGGCTACTGGTATTACGCATGCTCTAAGTCCGTACGGGTCGTCTTGGATTTCTCGCCCACCATCTTGTAGTGCGTCAGCGCACTTTCTTTAGTGTCGAAATCCTTCTCTGTAAAGAGTAGGCTCGTCTCGCCAACGACGATTCGATCGCCTTCGGACAAGGCAGTCTTATCTGTAAGCCGACGCATGTTGATGAGGGTACCGTGCTTGCTGTTCATATCCTCGGCGTAGTACTTGTTTGAGTCCTTGTCGAAGTGGATCCGAAAATGTCTCCGCGAGACTCTATCATCCACTATCTGCAACGGCAGCGTTTCGGCTCTGCCTACGACACTTGTCCGCTGGCCAAGTGGGAGATATTCCCCTCTTTGTTTTCCTGATATTATGATTAGCGATCCCATGGCAATTCCTCAAATAGAACTCTTCTCTGCTCCCGCCAGCCAGACAGGACTATCTACTTGTAGAGTTACATAATAGGGTATCAGACGATTGTATTCTATCATATCCCCGAGGAATAGCCAGAAACTATGCCCTTCAGGGTAGCACATTCTCGCGAGCAAGATCATAGACTGTTATTGTAAACCTACTACCTATGGGACAAGTTGCCCGCTCAATAACAGGAATCGTCAATTGGGAACACTACAATTACGCGTTGTGTGCCAGTCCTGATGGGCGTAGATGTTGCGGTGTGGTGTCTTTCAAGCTTCTGAGAAAGGCGACTTTTCGGAGAAACCTGCCGATCTGCAACTGCCGTTAATGAGGCTATTCTCTCGATTGTTTGACGCCGCAAACGGTGGATTGGACTGGCGTGGAATTCTGCTCTGATCAACTACTAAGTAGCATTTGAGCTATCGGCGGGTTCTCGTTACAATGGCGTCACGCAATTGCCAAACCGAGATCCGAGAAGCATCATGACCGATGTCACACGAATTCTAAATGCGATCGAACAGGGAGATGCCAAGGCTGCGGATGAACCGCTTCCATTGGTCTATGAGGAACTGCGTCGGTTAGCTGCCCAAAGGATGTCACAGGAGAAGCCAGGCCAGACACTCCAGGTAACCGCGTCTGTGCCACACAGGCGCGAGCAGCCTTTTAGAATCGGTTATTTGAAAAAAGGGTCTTGTATCGGATCCACGGATGTCTGAATTGGGCTCCCATTTTGTGAACTTCTGCAAAATGGGGTTCCGGTAATATGCTCCCAAACTGCATTGGAACGAGGATACGGGAATGACAAAGGTTCGAAAAGTCGTATTGCTGATCACGCCCTCTCGTCAGTACACGCGAGGTCTTCTGCGCGGTATCGCCAAGTACTCTCGTATTCAGGGTCTATGGGCATTCTATCGGCCATTGGATTACAGAGAGCCCAAGGGCAAGGAAAGATTGTTGCCACTGATGAAGACGTGGAACCCAGACGGTATTCTGATGCGTGAACCTCATAAGATCGAAGACATTATTGCGATGGGGGTGCCTACCATTTCCTGCCCATATACCAGAGAGAGAATCCCGGGCATAACCAATATAATGACCGACCATGTCAGCATTGGAAGAATGGGTGCCGAGCATCTGCTCGAGCGTGGATTTCAGCGGTTCGCTTATTGCGGTTTCGATGATTGGTGGTGGTCACGAAGACGTGGTGAAGCTTTTGGCAAAACCGCAGCGGAGACAGGCTATCCAACACACTTCTATCCACAACCACGCGCTGAAGCCAAACGGACATGGGATAAAGAGCTGCCGATAATTGCCGATTGGTTGCTTAAATTGCCAAAGCCAATAGGCCTAATGGCCTGCAATGATGACCGTGGCGAATGGGTCATAGAAGCCTGCAAGATCGCCGGGCTAAGCGTTCCTGATGAAATAGCTATTGTAGGGGTCGACAATGACCCCTTGATTTGCGATTTGTGCAACCCGCCTCTATCGAGTATCGTTCTAAATGTTGAAAAGGCCGGCTATGAGGCTGCTGCGCGGTTGGATAAAATGATGGCCGGCGAAAAGGCAAGCAGCTGCGACATTCATGTTCGACCGATACACGTGGCCATACGGCAATCGACGGACGTGTTGGCCGTCGGGGACGCCGAGGTTGCCGCGGCCGTACGATTCATTCGCCAGCATCCAAAGACCGTACTACAGGTCAACGATGTTGTGAGCGGCGTCGGACTGTCGCGACGCGTCCTCGAAAAGCGATTTCGCACCATTCTCGGCCATTCAATTCACGACGAGATCCGCCGGACCCGAGTCGAACAGATCATCCAAATGCTCGCAGAGACGACAATGTCAATATCTGACATCGCCCAGACTTTGGGATTCTCCGATGTGGCGCACATTTCTCGCTACTTCAGGAGAGAAAAGGGAATGAGCCCTTTGGCCTATCGGAAACGTTATCTCAGACAATGAGTTGGCTCCTATGCAGCAGCAGTCCGTCCTTCATTTCCGAAGCCGTTGGGCCCTATCCTTGGAGAAACCGTCTATTCGCAAAATGGCAAAAAACAGACGCAAAATGGCGTTGTACCAACACCGAAGAACGACGATAATGCGTGAGGTACAGTGCTTCCTGAGGGTCAAATTTTGCAGAAACGAGACGGATTTACTCTGATTGAGTTGTTGGTGGTGATTGCAATTATCGCCCTGCTTATGGCGATTCTCATGCCTGTTCTCGGCAAAGCCAAAGACCAGGCACGGACCATCGGGTGTCGGGCGAACCTAAAGCAATACGGCATCGGTATGAGAATGTACCTGGATGACAACACGTATCTTTTTCCAGATTCTCGCACTTGGCTAAAGTCCGAGGGCCATGATTATGCTCGCAAGGGTGAGGAACCGGATGGTGTGTTCTGGCCTTACCTCAAGGACATGGACGTCCATATGTGCCCCAAGTTCTCCTCGCTGGTCAAAGGTACGAACTGGGAAGATACGGCTGTCAGTTACGTGATGAACTCGTATGTGGGCAGGGGCGGTACGATTTGGTCGAGTTGGTTGGGTTCCAACGTCACGGGGGTCAAGAAAGAAACCGAGGTTTACAGCCCCTCCAAAGTAATAGTATTTACTGAAGAGAATACGTGGACGATTGAGGGCTATAGTAACTATCCCTTTAATGACACCCACTTTACCGTTGGCAATTGGACCAGGCAGATTGACAATTACGCCACCTTCCACAACCCCCCGGGAGATCTCGATAAAGGTGGTACAAACATCGTTTTTGTAGATGGTCACGTGGAAATCCTGCCGAGGGTGTCTGATTTGGATGAAGGCTTCAGAATAGCTTGGCCCAAGAAGGACCTGCCTTACTGAGTCTATGAGGTCTCGCATCTTCTCATAGACGCAAAATGGTGAGGAAAAAACGCAAGACGGCCTTTTTGGGTTGGCAAGGATTTGGTAAACTACGAGAATATAAGGGAGCACAGGAGGTGTCGATAGCTCATCGAAGGTCTGCGAGCCATGTGCGGCTCGTATTGGCTGTCATCACACCTCTATGTTCGTCAAAACTCCAAGTGAAGAGGGTGTTCATAGGTCTTGTTTGTACGTTTACACGTGTTTTCGGGAAAAGCTTTCCGGATAGAACTCTGCCTTGGTTTGTTGCCAGAGCGGGCAGAATCATTCATTGGTTTTTTTGAAGGAGGCATATCATGTGTAGAAAAACAACTATTACCGTTTTGGCATTGTCTCTTTGGCTGATCTCATCGGCCACTGCGGCGACAGTTTCCTGGGACTTTGAGAATGGGAACGACCATCGCTTCAACTTGTGGTGTGTAGTACCTGCGGTGGTTTGGACCGATGATCCCACCATCGCGGGTGATGAATCAATAACCGGTGTAGGCGGACATACTGGCCTGCCGGATGCCGGTGTGGCCTGGTCAATTGGCCGGCCCGACCAGTATGACGGCCAGAAGCCCGCCGTTGATGAAGGCGACAAGGCCAAGGCTGATGGGACGATGGAGTACAATCAACCCGGCAAGAATCACCCCTTTACCTTTCCTGTGAATAGCCGGGGCCAAGAGAGTTATCTGAGTACCTATAACCTCACTCAGTGGGGTGACAACGTCCATATCGCAGGGAATGACCAGATTGCTACCTCGCCCCCGGTGATGCTCGGTGAGAACGCAGTATTGACTGTCTGGGCCCACGGTGGCGGAAGTGGAACCCATGCGCCCGAATATGATCCCAATCCGAACCTGCTATATAGTGACGGTTCTTCCGGCGTTGCCGTCATTTCGGCCGATGATTATACGCTCCTTGCCAGCGTGCTGACCGATGGTCATGGTACGTTAAGGGAAGATACTCTCGACCTTTCCGCGTTCGCCGGTCAAACAGTCCTCATTGAGGTGGTCGACGCCTTTGACGGCAGTTGGGGCTGGCTTGCGGTTGACGAGATCCAAATTACCAACGCTACACAGCTGCCGCTCGTAGGGTTTGTCGTACAGATGACGGACGGCGTGATGGACTATGGCTTTGATCAGGCGCAGGTTGACCATCTCAAAACGCTGGGATACGACGTCCAGGTCATAGAGCAGGGGGAGATCGGGGACGGGACTTTCACAAGAGCCGATGCCAATGCCCTTGACCTGTTGGTCATATCCGAGTCGATCGGCTCCAGTAACGCCGATCCGCTGCGAGGTACATCGGCGCCGGTGATGCACCAAGAGGCCTACGGCTGGGACAACTGGGCCTTCATGGGTCCAGCTGATAACATCCATTGGCTGGCGGAACAAACCGAAGTGGAAGTCGTCAACGATACCCACCCAATTGTCGTGGGCGCCAATTTCCCCGTGGGGATGTTACCATGGTTCACTGCCCCGGACCAGTACACTACCGAGAACATCAGCAATATGGCTCCGGGAACCGAACTGCTCTGCAAGGCAGCTGCCGAAGACTCAGCGGTCGTCTTCGCGGTCGAGAAGGGCGCGGAATTGGCCGATGGGTCCCGGGCCCCCAACCGGAGGGTCGGCTTCTCCATACCAGGCAATCAGGACGGTCTTAACCAAATTGGCGGCATCATCGACGCCAGCATAATGACCGACGAACAATGGGCATTATATGACGCCGCGATCCGCTGGCTGGATGCTCCGCTTCCTCCGACCGCAGCGATGATCGTCAATCCCGACGACCTGTCATCCGGCTTTGATCGGGCGCAGTATGATCGTCTATCATCGATGGGATACGAGGTCACGGTTGTACCGCAGAGCGACGTCGGCTCGGCGTTTACAATCGCCGACGCCGAGAGATTTGACCTATTGCTCGTCTCTGAGTCGATCAGTTCCAGCGGTGCCGATCCTCTCATCGGTGCTAATGTGCCGATGATGCACAACGAGAGCTATGGTTGGGACAACCATGGTTTCATTGATCCGGAGCTAAAAGGCGCCACATGGGTTGAGGGCAGTTCCATAGACGTTGTCAATGATGCTCACTCGATCGTCGTGGATGCCGGACTCAGCGCCGGACCGCTGCAGTTTTACAGTACCGATGCAGCGTGGACCGCAGATTTGGTCGGTGCTCTGGCCCCGGGCGCCGAGGTCATCGCTCAGACATCCGTCGTTGATGGCGATAACGTCACCGACTATGCGCTAATCTTCGCGATCGAGCAGGGTGCGGAACTGGCCGGTGGGGCCACAGCAGCTAACCGGATTGTCGGCTTCAGCATACCAGCAGACCAGCCCTATGATGCCAGCAGAATGACTGACGAAGCCTGGGCATTCTGGGCGGCCGCAGTCAACTGGCTGAATACGCCGGTGACTCCGGTAACTCCGACTCCGGCTCCCCCCGGGACACCCGCCCAGGAGGTTGTCTGGGACTTTGAGAACGGAAACGACCATGGCTTTACCTTGTGGAGTTTAAATCCGGCGACTCCTGCTGCCGATGATCCCGCTGTCGCCGGTGATGAAGCAATCACAGGTGGATGGGAGCCGGGTAACCCCAATAACCTGCCGGAGGCCGGTGTGGTTTGGACCATTGGCCCCCCCACCCAGATGGACGGGCTTTTACCGGGCGCCGATCCAGACAATGCCCGTACGGGCGCGAACGGGTTGCTGGACTATTCTTCCGGCACGGAGCGCATGACCGCTGATCACAGTTTCCTCAATACCTTCAATCTGAACTACCACGGTGATTTTGTCCACGATCAGAAAAATGACCAGATTGCGACCTCACCCGCCGTACTTCTGTATGAAGGGGCTATACTCACAGCCTCAGTTGCAGCTTCTGGGGCCGATCACGAACCGGCCCTTGATGAATCCGGCAAGGGATATACAGACGGTTCTGGCGGCATCGCGGTGCTTTCGGCTGACGATGGTTCACTGCTGGCAAGCATGGAAACGGAAGGTAGGAATTTTGAAGATGATTTCGTCCTTGACCTGTCAGCCTTTGCCGGCCAGAAGGTCATTATCGAAGTCGTCGATGCCCATGAAGGCGGTTGGGGTTGGATGGCTGTTGACGAGATCAGAATTACCAACGCGACTGTTGTTCCCGGACCCTGATAATGGCAAGCTCCTTTGCGCTGGAACGGACTTTCGCCAGGTACTGATGAAAATCGGCTCCTGGCTAATTACCGCGAGCAGGTTGGTTTTTTGAGCGGCAACTGCAGTTGCACGCACAGTGGTAGTGCTCACGATTGGAATTTCGCGTTTTTGCGCGGGTAACTTGTGCCATAGGTAGTTGTTTTGCGCTAACAGTTTATGATCTTACTCGAGGGAATATACTACCCTGAAGGGTATATACAATGTTGGCGGGGCCTTTGCTAACGACGCAAGGGTCTCTTTCTATCATTGGGATGACATCACGTATTGCGATGAATTCTCAAACTTCGATCTATTGTAAGGAAGTAAAGTCATGTACAGAAGAGTATTGTATATCGTTCTAGCAACGGGCTTGTTGGGATCGGTTCCCACGAGTGCAGACGTTGTATGGGACTTCGAGAACGACAACGATCACGGCTTTTCTCTCTGGAGCGTCAATCCTGCGATTCCTGTTGCTGACGATCCCGGTAAGGCCGGTGATGAAGCATTGACGGGCGGTTTGCCGGATGCCGGCGTGGCCTGGTCAATTGGGCGGCCTGATCAGTATGACGGCCTAAAGGCCCCTGTTCAAGAAGGCGACAAGATCAAAGCCGACGGAACAATGGAGTACAATCAACCCGGCTTGAATCATCCATTTACGTTTCCTGTAAACGGCCGGGGCCAGGAGAGTTATCTCAACACGTACAACCTCACTCAGTGGGGCGACAATGTCCATACTCAGCAAAATGACCAGATTGCCACCTCGCCTCCGGTCTTGCTCGATGCAGGGGCGGTACTGACTGTCTGGGTACACGGCGGGGGCAGCGGGACCCACGCACCCGAACTTGATTCGAATCCAGACAGGGGATATACAGACGGTTCTGCCGGAATTGCCGTCCTCTCTGCTGTTGATGGCTCCATTCTCGAGAGTGTCCTCACCAATGGCCATGGAACGTTGAGACAAGATACGATCAACCTCTCAGCCTATGCCGGCCAGAAGGTCTATATTGAGGTGATCGATGCCTTTGAGGGTAGTTGGGGCTGGATTGCGGTCGACGAAATCCAAATCACAAACGCAACCGACCTAGGGGTAGTCCCACCCGGCCTGGCAACAACACCGCAACCGGACAATGAGACCACAGATGTGCTGCGCGATATCATATTGAGTTGGACGCAGGGCAATTTCGCAGACGCGCACGATGTTTACTTCAGTACGAGTTTTTATGACGTTAATGACGGTGTAGCCCTAGTCAGCCCAAGTCAGGATGCCAACTCGTATGATCCGGGCCGTCTCGAGTTCGGCCAGACCTATTTCTGGCGAGTAGATGAAGTCAACGCGCCTCCGGATCTTACGGTATTTGAAGGTGATGTCTGGAGCTTTACGGTCGAACCTCTTGCCCGTGTGATATCAGCTGGCGACATAACTGCCACAGCTTCCAGCCAGGCCAAACGTCAGGGACCCGAAAATACTATCAATGGATCAGGATTAGTTGACGGCCTTCACTCGGCAGAGATCGAGGATATGTGGGCAACTGCTGATGGGCAGGAATTACCGGTCTGGATCCAGTATGAGTTTGATAGAACCTACAAACTCCATGAGATGTTGGTATGGAACTACAATGGACCATCTTTTCTTGCAAAACTTGGTCTTCAAGATGTCACGGTAGAGTATTCAACCGACGGTGTAAATTGGATACTGAACGACAGCGTATCCGTATTCAATCAGGCGCCAGGTACTGAGGATTATGCCGCCAATACCACAGTTCCTTTCGGCGGCGCGGCGGCTAAGTATGTGAAGATTACCGTTAACAGCAACTGGATCGGCGAATTATTCAAACAATACGGTCTTAGTGAGGTTCGCTTCTTCTATCTACCCGTTTGGGCAAAAGAGCCACGTCCGGTCTCCGGTGCAGAGGATGTGGCAGTGGATGTAACGCTAAGCTGGCGTTCCGGGCGCGATGCGGCCGCACACGATGTGTACTTGAGCACCGACGAACAAGCTGTGAGAGATGGCACTGTCGAGCCGGTCAGTGTCGCTGATGCCAGCCACAGTCCGGATCTCGACCTGGCCAGCACGTACTACTGGCGAGTCGATGAGGTCAACGAGGCCGAAACACCCACGATGTGGGAGGGCGATGTTTGGAGTCTTACTACCTTTGACCACCTTGTCGTGGATGGTTTTGAGCTCTACAATGACCTTGAGCCAAGTGATCCCGGCAGCAACAGGATATTCATCGTATGGAAAGATGGATATGGCTACGGCTCTCAAGCTGCTCCGCCCTACTATCCGGGCAACGGGACCGGCTCGACCATTGGCAATGCAGCGCCTCCTTTTGCCGAGCGAACTATCGTTCGCAGCGGTAAACAGTCGATGCCGTACTTCTACGACAACAGTGGCTCGGCTGGTAAGGCCCGTTACTCAGAGGCCGAGGCGGATGTTTCTGATTTGAAAATTGGCTCGGATTGGACCAAAGGCGGTGTTGAGATTCTGTCGCTGTACTTCTACGGGGCCCCGGAGAATAATGCCAATGCCAGCGATCGGATATATGTGGCCCTCAAAGACGGTCTCGGCCATCTGGCTTCCGTATCGTACGGCGGTGAGCCGAGCGAGATGAAGGAAGCATGGTGGCATAAGTGGGCGATTGAACTGAAGGAATTTGCGAATGCCGGAGTGGATCTGACGAACATCACCACTATGTACCTTGGCGTCGGTAACAGGGTTGCGCCGCAACTTGGAGCCTCGGGTGTTCTGTTCTTTGATGATATCAGATTGCTTCCTTCCCGCCCCGCCCCGTCTCTACCTGGGCCGGAACCAATCAGCCAGGCCCCGGTTGCGCATTGGACGCTTGATGAGGGCACGGGTACCATTGTTAGTGACACGTCTGGTGGTCACATTGGTACTGTCATGGGCGGCGTGGGCACAAGTTGGGTGACCGGGAGAAAAGGCGCCCATGCACTACATTTTAACGGTGAAGACAATCACTATGTCGATTGTGGTGCGCTCGATCCTACAGGCGGAAGGAACGAAATGACCTGTGCCGTTTGGGCTAAGTGGGACGGAAGTACGAGTAACTGGCAGGGCCTTGTCTGTAAGAGAGACACCTGGGCTGCGGACGGAATGATGTGGCAGATAGAACTCAATCGGGACACTGACCTGCTCGGTGTGTTCATGCATGATGGTGGGAGACTTTACACTCTTGAACCGTTGCTGGTGTCTGAATGGCAGCACGTTGCTTTCACTATTGACAACGCGGGCAATTCCGTCCTCTACATAGATGGTCAGGCCGTTGCTACTTCTACCACTTTTGAATTAGGAACGGGCACCGGTGCACACTTGTTAATTGGCGCCACATTCTATCAGAACGGGACGGGCCAGGATTGCTTCAATGGCGCTCTTGATGATGTTTACCTTTTCAATGATGCCTTGACACAAGGGCAGATTATTACACTTATGGATCTTTAGAAGAGACTTCGCACTCCGAACGGAGATCAGGTTAATCAGCAGGCAAGACGGCCGTGGGCTGTACACGAATGGTCCGCGCTACGCGCTCAGAAAAGGGGATGTCCCGGCACAGCCTCCACAAGCCAGTGACAACTGGTCCGCAGAAACGGTAGACTTCAAGGCCATAACAGAGCGATGCGTTCGCAAAATGACAGAAGATAGACGCAAAATGACATTGTATCTTAAACCCAATGCAGACAGAATGAATCTTAATAGTGCTATCAGAGGAAACCCGTTTGAACGGAGGACAGCATGACAGCCTGGAATGTGATCAAACTTGTCACTCTGGCTTTGGGGACTCTGGCAGCGACACGCGCTCGCGCCGAAGTCCATACCTCGAATAGGCCAGACAGCACCCACAGCGGCGCGCTGGCTGGCGTACGCCACCGTGTGCTGGTGTCAACGGACATCGGAGGGACAGATCCTGACGATTTTCAGTCCATGGTGCATCTGCTCGTTTACGCAGACGTCCTCGACATCGAAGGCCTCATTTCGTCGCCCTTCGATCGGGGTCGCAAGGAAGACATATTGCAAGTCATTGACTGCTATGAGAGAGATTACGCCAATCTAAAGACGTATTCCGATCTATACCCCACGCCCGCTGCCCTGCGTGCGATCACCAAACAGGGCGAAACCGAGCGCGCTCCCTACGCGGGCGTGCGACGCTCAACTGAGGGATCGAGGTGGATCGTTGAATGCGCACGTCGTGACGACCCGCGGCCACTCCATGTTCTCGTCTGGGGCCTTATTGAGGATCTCGCCCAGGCGCTGCACGACGCGCCCGACATCCTGCCCAAACTTCGCGTGTATTGGATCGGCGGGCCGAACAAGAAGTGGTCACCCGATGCCTATCAGTACATCGTAGAGAACCATCCCGATCTGTGGATAATCGAGTCCAATGCCACGTATCGCGGCTGGTTCACGGGCGGCAATCAGTCAGGTCAATGGGGCAACAGAGAATTCGTAAAACAACACATCGCCGGCAAAGGCGCTTTGGGCGACTTCTTTGTCAGCAAAAAGGGTGATATCAAGATGGGCGACACACCGTCAGTCGGCTGGCTGCTCAAGGGCCGGCCCGATGATCCCGCACAAGCCGGCTGGGGTGGGCGCTTCGTGCGGGCCTGGGAGCGTCCTCATAGCCGATTCGAACGCATGACCACGAAAGCGGATCGCATGGAGGTCTTCGGCATTCTGGAGCTTGTGTTACCAACGGGCAGCAATGTCCCGGAACAACCCAAGGCCGTATTGAGGGTGTCGAATCAGAAGTTGATTGGGCATGCGCCCAGGGACGGCACTATGCGATTCCGTTTCTGCCCGAAGGGCAGGGGCAGCTTTGGATTCAAGATTGAGAGCAACGTGCCTGCGCTAAACGGAAAAACCGGGGGTATTACGGCTTACCTCCCCTCACCCGATATCGTGCAGCGTCCGGCAGCTAATCTACCCAACTGGTGGACAGACGACCCGCGTCCGGACCTAGCAGAGGGATCGCATCATGGCGCCAAAACAGTAAACCGATGGCGTGAAGACTACCTGGACGATTTTGCCCAACGCATGCTTCGCTGTCAGTTACCGGCATCAGCGCTAAAGCCCCGCATCATTAATACCACCGACCTCGGCGCCGATCCTGACGACGAGCAATCCATGGTACGCTTTTTGGTTTGCTCCAACGAATTCGATACAGAAGGCTTGATTGTCTCAACCGGTTGCTGGAAGAAGAACCAGAGTTCGACTGCCATGCTCGACAGGTTGGTCAATGCCTATTCCGAGGTGTATGACAATCTCAAAGTCCACGCCGATGGTTATCCCACGCCTGAATACCTGAAGTCCATCTCTGTAATGGGGCAGACGGGCTATGGTATGGGCGACGTGGGCACAGGCAAGGACAGCCCCGGTTCTGAACTGATCATCGCTGCCGTGGACAAGGACGACCCACGTCCCGTCTGGGTGGGTGGTTGGGGAGGTGTGAACAACGTTGCCCAGGCGATCTGGAAAGTCAGGGCTACTCGCTCCGCAGCCCAGCTTGAGAGATTCATCAGTAAGCTACGCGTGTTTGATATCCTAGGTCAAGACGACGCCGGGGCCTGGCTGGCCAAGAACTTCCCCGACTTGTTCTATATCCGCGCCACCGGTGTCTATGGCTGGCAGCCTCCTAAGAATGGTGACTATCAACGCAATGACATCCAAAGCCATGGCCCGCTAGGGGCTGTATATCCGAATACGAAATGGGCAACCGAAGGTGATACCCCGGCTTTTATGCATGTCTATCCCAACGGCCTCAACGACCCTGACCAGATTGAACAGGGCGGCTGGGGCGGTCGCTTCAGTTTTGCCAAGAGGAAGAATATTCGCAGCATGTCGGGTGTAACCAAGATTCAGAAAGACGGAGAAACACAGTACGACCCGTACTATATGTATGGCAACACACCGGAGACGGCTGGAGCCATCAAGCGCTGGAGCAAGGGCTACAACAACGACTTTGCAGCACGCATGGACTGGACAATGACCAGTGATTACGCTAAGGCCAATCACCATCCTATTGCCGTTGTCAATGGCGATAGGACTAGACAAGTTTTGGAAATCTCAGCCTCTCCCGGTTCCACGGTTGCTCTCAGCGCGCATGGTTCCAGCGATCCCGATGACGATTCACTGGTTTATGCGTGGTCTTTCTATAAGGATCCCAGTTCCTGCAAAGTATCTGTGTCTATCGAAAATGAGTCTTCCCAATCCGCCTCGGTGGTCGTTCCCTCAGATGCGGGTGGCAAGACCATTCATATTATTCTGGAGCTCCACGATAACGGTTCTCCCAATCTCTACGCCTATCGCCGTGTGATTATTGATGTACAGTGATTCTATGAGAGGGAGAATTGTGACTATGAATTGGTGCGTAGCGTAAGTTGTTCGAATTTGACAAGAATTAAGGGTAGCTCTATTAATTGCTTTTGAGCGACAAGTAGAAGATTCTTGTATTCTGGCAAGGAAGGAAAATCAGCCTTAGTTGAAGCTAAGGCGGCTTTTTCCTGACGCTGTCCAGAATCAAGAAGATTCGCTTGCACGCCAAATTGAATTATTAGAGGTATCCGCAATGCCAAGGAGAATCGTATGAAGCTCTCAAGGGCTACGAACGGTGTTCATCGATTGTTTGCAGTAGTATTGTTCTTTTGTATGGTTTCCGTTTCGTTTGCTGCACGTGTCAAACCGCGTGTGATTGCGACAACGGATGGGGAGATTGATGACCTGAGTACCATGGTCCGTTTTCTGTTGTACAGTTGTGATTTTGATGTGGCTGCCATTATTCAGAACAACTCAAGATTTCAAAAGGACGGTCATAGCAGAGACAAAGCCAAAGATCTCATCAAGGGCAAAGAAGGACCGTGGTTTCCCGTCATGATCGATGCCTATAAGACACTGGTGCCACAACTGAGAAAACATAGTCCCGACTATCCTACTGCAGAATACCTGATGAGTGTTATGCGTGTGGGTAATGAAAACAGGAAAGATCTCTATGTTGATCCACCCTATATGCAAACAAAGAATACAGAGGGCGAAAAGCTCATCATCAAGATACTGCTTGATGACGATCCTCGCCCTGTGCATATCGGTTGTTGGGGAGGATCCAATACCGTAGCTTCCGCACTTTGGCGGCTCAAATTCACCGGTGAATACACAAAAGAACAATTTGAAAAAGCAGCCGCAAAAGTCCGCATCTACTGCATCTGGTACCAGGACGGAGGCGGCCATTGGATCGAAGAGTATGTCAAGGAAGCGCAGATCTTTGAAGCCTGGGGCTGGTGGCACACCTGGGACTATGGCAGTGGCGGAGGAAGAAGGGATACCTATAATCCCCCCGAAGTAGTTGAAGTCATGACACCTGAATGGTTCCAAAGAAACCAAAAGACTAACCATGGACCGTTGCCCTCAATAACACCTCAGAAATTCATCAGCGAAGGCGATACTCCCTCTTGGCTCAATCTGATCAATAATGGTTTAGAAGCCCATGTGGATTATACCTTGGGCGGATGGGGTGGCCGTGCAATTTTCCCATATCCTGACAGCAAGCCAAACTATCTTACCGATGATCCGGGTTGCGAGAAACCGGGTGACAGGCCCTCTAAAAAGGCGATCACCGATGATGGCGATCCCAAGAAGATGAACTGGCGCTGGACCATTGCTGCGCAAAACGATTTTGCCGCCCGGTTGGACTGGTGCGTCATGGATTTTGACAAGGCGAACCATGCTCCTGTCGCTAAATTCAATGGAACAACGGTTGATGATTATCCCTTAGTAAAGATTAAGGCGGCCCCAGGTGAGACGGTTGCTCTGGATGCCACCGGTTCTACAGATCCGGATGAAGACACGCTTTCTTATACGTGGTGGGTCTATAAAGAGGCCGGAACGTATGATAAGGCTGTAGAAATAAAGGAGTCGAAAAGCCAAAAGGCCTCTCTTACGATTCCTGCAGAAGCCGCCAATAAAACGATCCAGGTCCTTCTTGAGGTGACAGACAACGGTGAACCGCCCCTCAGAGGTTGGCGGCGAGCAATTATTAACGTAAAGGCAGACTAAGGGTCGGTTCTTGCAGTTCCCACTGCACTTAACGGCTCCGGCGAAGTGCTGTAGTAGGTTACCTGCAGGCTAGTTGTGTGAAAAAAAATAGCAGAAATTGGAGTAGATTTTTTTCATAGAAGAATCGTATGAAGTTATCAGGATTTATGAACAACAATCACCGATTGTTTGCAGCAGTATTGTTCTTTTTTATGGTTTCTGTTTTATTTGCTGCGCGTGTCAAACCGCGTGCGATAGCGACCACGGATGGTGAAATTGATGACCTGAGTACTATGGTCCGTTTTCTCATGTATAGTTGCGATTATGAGGTAGTCGGGATTATCCAGAATA
>Ga0209536_100004704_pt1 | contig 21512 bp, 17 predicted proteins | sample DeeMarSeWOR28_12_FD_187461 | JGI IMG/M metagenome (GOLD analysis project Ga0209536, IMG submission 187461) | Marine sediment microbial communities from White Oak River estuary, North Carolina - WOR-2-8_12 (SPAdes) (version 2) | ecosystem: Environmental > Aquatic > Marine > Intertidal zone >... | reverse complement strand
ACACGGCGGTCGCCGAGCAGTTGAAGAAGGAACGGCGCTACTACCGCGGTGCGCAGCACCCGCTGGTGATCATCGCCGACCAGCGCTGGAAGCCCCTCAGCGGCGGACACAAGCAGCTGACGCTCGAGGTGCTCACCGAATGGCTCGCCAAGCGGGTGGGCATGGACTACATGCACATCGACCCGCTGAAGGTGGACTTTTCCGCGGTGACCGACGTGATGTCGAGCGCCTACGCGACGCGCTTCCGCGTGCTGCCGGTGGCGGTAACGACCAAGGAAGCCGTGATCGCGACCGCCGAGCCGTTCGTGCGCGAGTGGGAGCGCGAGCTGGCGGGCATTCTCAAGCTCGAGATCCGGCGCGTGATCGCCAACCCGGTCGACATCGAGCGCTATCAGTCCGAGTTCTACAACCTCGCCAAGTCGGTCAAGGGCGCGAACCGCGCGGCCGGTGCCGGCTCCGGGCTGTCCAACTTCGAGCAGCTGGTCGAGCTGGGCGCATCCAACAAGCAGCTCGACGCCAACGACGCGCATGTGGTGCGGGTGGTCGACTGGCTGTGGCAGTACGCCTTCGAGCAGCGCGCGAGCGATATCCACATCGAGCCGCGGCGCGAGATCGGCATCGTGCGATTCCGCATCGACGGCGTGCTGCACCAGGTCTACCAGATTCCGGCGGGGGTGCTCAATGCGATGACCAGCCGCATCAAGATTCTCGGCCGCATGGACGTGGTCGAGAAGCGCCGCCCGCAGGACGGGCGCATCAAGACCCGTATGCTGGACGGTGCGGAGGTCGAGCTGCGCCTGTCGACGCTGCCGACCGCGTTCGGCGAGAAGCTGGTGATGCGGATCTTCGACCCCGAAGTGCTGGTGCGCGACTTCCGCGAGCTCGGCTTCTCGGAGGACGACCACCAGCGCTGGAAGCAGATGACCGAGAAGCCGAACGGCATCGTGCTGGTGACCGGGCCGACGGGCTCGGGCAAGACCACCACGCTGTACTCGACGCTCAAGCAGCTGGCGACCGCCGAGGTGAACGTCTGCACCATCGAGGATCCGATCGAGATGGTCGAGCCTTCGTTCAACCAGATGCAGGTGCAGGGCGCGATCGATCTCGGCTTTGCCGACGGGGTGCGCGCCCTGATGCGGCAGGACCCGGACATCATCATGGTCGGCGAGGTCCGCGACCTGGAAACGGCCGAGATGGCGGTGCAGGCCGCGCTCACCGGCCACCTGGTGCTCTCGACGGTGCACACCAACGACGCGCCGCTGTCGATCACGCGCCTGCTCGAGCTCGGCGTGCCGCCGTACCTGCTCAACGCGACAGTCAACGGGGTGATGGCGCAGCGCCTGGTGCGCACGCTCTGCCCGCACTGCAAGCGCAAGGTCGAGCTCAACCGCAGCGAGGACGAGGCGGCCTGGGACGCGCTCGTCGCGCCGTGGAAGTCGAACCGCCCGGCGTCGATCTGCAAGCCGGTGGGCTGCCTGGAGTGCCGCATGACCGGCTTCCAGGGCCGGGTCGGCATCTACGAGACGCTGCTGTATTCGAATGCCGTCAAAGGGCTGGTTGCCAGTGGCGCGGATGTCTCGCAGATCCGCGACCTCGCGCACAAGGAGGGCATGAAATCCCTGCGCGTGAGCGGTGCGATGAAGGTCGCCTCCGGGCTGACGACGATCGACGAGGTTCTCAAGGTGGCGCCGCCGGTGCGGGACGCGGCCGGCGGACACTGAAGCGGGCGTGAACGGACTCGGCGGATTCCTCGCCCGACTGATGCGCGACGCGCCGTCGCGCGGCATCGTCATCTACCTCGCGGCCGGCGGGCTGCTGCTCGGCGCGGTGCATCTTTACGTGCAGGCCACGCTCGACAGCCAGGCCTCGGCCGCGGTGCACGCGGTGGCGCTGGCGTTGTTCATCGGCGGCCTGGTCTACGTGCTGGCGCGCGCGCTGCGCGCGCGCGACGCGCAGGAAATCGAGCAGCTGCGCACCGACAGCGAGCGCTTTCGCAACCTGACCGCGCTGTCGGCCGACTGGTTCTGGGAAACCGATGCCGAGAATCGCGTCTCCTGGCTCGCGGGCGGCGCACCGCTCACCGCGCTGTTCGGCGAGGCGCGCCTTGTCGGGCGGCGGCTGTGGGAAGTCGAGCCGGTGACGATCGACCCGGCGGCGCTCGAGGAGCACCGCGAGCAGCTCAGCGCGCGGCTCCCGTTTTTCGACCTCGAGCTCTCGCGCCGGGCGTCGGACGGCGCGCGCATCATGCACCAGGTCTCGGGCGAGCCGCGGCACGCCGCGGACGGTCGATTCCTCGGCTACCGCGGCGTCGGACGCGACGTCACCCTGCAGCGCGCGGCGGAGGCCGCCGCGGAGGACGCGCGCCAGCGGCTCGACCTTGCGGTCGACGGTGCCGGCCTCGCGCTGTGGGATCTCGACGTGCCGACCGACCGCCTGTTCTTGAGCGCGCGCTGGGCGGCGCTGTTCGGCCGCGAGCCGAAAGACGAGATCATGCGCGCGGCCGACCTGATGGCGTTGGTTCGTCCGGAAGACCGCGACGCGGCGCGCGCGGCGTTCACCCGGGCGCTGAAAGGCGAGGTGCCGGTGTACGAGGCCGAGTACTGCTTCGCGACCCGGCCCGGCGAGTGGCGCTGGCTGCGCGCGATCGGTCGCGTCGTCGCGCGCGAGCCCGACGGACGCGCGAAGCGCATTTCGGGCATCACCATCGACGTCGATGCGGCGAAGCGCGCCGAACAGGCGCTGCGCGACGCCGAATCGCGCTACCGGGCGCTGGTCGAGCTGGCGCCCGATGCCATCCTCGTGCACAGCGGTGGCCTGATCGAGTACGCCAACCCCGCCGCGGCGCGGCTGCTGGGCGGCACGCCTGCGCAGCTCGCCGGCATGCGGGTCGAGGACACGGTGCATCCCGACGATCGCGCCCGCGCGCAGGAGCGTGCGCGCTTTCATTCCAGCGGCCCGGGGGCGAGCGGCTTCGAGACGCAGCGCCTGCTGCGACTCGACGGCTCGGAGGCGGTGGTCGAGGCGGCGAGCATCTCGTATCTCGAGAATGGCCGGCTGCTCATCCAGACCGTGCTGCGCGACGTTTCCGAGATGCGGCGCGCGCGCGACGCGCTCGCCGAGCGCGAGCGCCGCTTCCGCGACGTGGTCGAGGCGGCAGGCGAATTCGTCTGGGAGGTCGGCACCGACTGGCGACTGCGCTACCTGTCGGGGCGCGTCGAAGCGGTGCTCGGCTACGCGCAGGCGGAGATGCTGGGCCGTACCCTGCTCGAGTTCATGCCGCTCGGCGAGGCGCGGGCCTCGCAGGCCTGGTTCGACGAGCGCAGCACGCAGGGCCGGCCGTTCCGTGACCAGGTGTTCCGCGTCATGACCAAGGCCGGGCGGGCGATCTGGCTGTCGATGAGCGGGGTGCCGGTGCTCGATCGCGGCGGGCGGCTCGCGGGCTACCGGGGCACCGCGGCCGACATCACTGCGCGCCGCCAGGCCGAGGAAAGGCTCGAATACCTCGCCAAGCGCGACGCGCTCACCGGGCTGCCCAACCGCGCGCTGCTCGCCGAGCGCATCCAGCGCGCGATCGTCGCCGCGGCGCGCAACCGCGGACAGATCGCGCTGCTGTTCGTCGACCTCGACCAGTTCCGCCTGGTGAACGATTCGCTCGGCCACCAGGCCGGCGATGCGCTGCTGCGCGCCGTGGCCGAGCGCCTCGCCAACACCGTGCGCCACGAGGATATGCTGGCGCGGCTCGGCGGCGACGAGTTCGTGCTGCTGTGGGACGGCGTGCGCACGCCGGCCGACGCCGCGGCTGCGGCGCAGCGCGTGCAGGCGACGCTTGCGCGGCCCTTCACCATCGATGGCCGCACGCTGTCGATCGGCGCCTCGATCGGCGTCAGCCTTTATCCGAACGATGCGCACGATGCGGCCACGCTGCTGAAGAACGCCGATGCCGCGATGCACGCGGCAAAGGAGGCCGGGCGCAACATCTATCGCTTCTACCTGCCGGAATTCGCGACGCTCGCGGCCGAGCGCCTGGCGATGGAGAATGACCTGCGCGGCGCGCTGTTGCGCGGCGAGTTCCTGCTCAATTTCCACCCCGTGGTGCGCGGCGTGCCGGGGCAGGGCGCGCGCATCGTCGGCGCCGAGGTGCTGGCGCGCTGGCAGCACCCGGAGCGCGGGCGTGTGATGCCGGACGTCTTCGTGCCGGTGGCCGAGCAGTCCGGGCTGATCCGCGCGCTGGGCGAATGGACCCTGGAGCGCAGCCTGGCGCAGGTCGCCGCCTGGCAGCGCCGCTTCGGCGAGCCGCTGTGGTTCGCGATCAACGTCTCGAGCGCAGAGCTGGCGCTCGGCGACGCCTACGTCTCGCGGCTGCAGGCGGCGCTGCAGGCGAATCGCCTCGACGGCCGCTGGCTCGAGATCGAGGTTACCGAGCGCGTGCTGATGTCGCATCTGCCGGAAAACATCAACACGCTGCGCCGGGTCGCGGCGCTCGGCGTGCGTGTCGCGATCGACGACTTCGGCACCGGCTACTCGAGCCTGGCCTACCTGCGGCGCCTGCCGATCGACAAGCTGAAGATCGACCGCTCCTTCCTGCGCGAGCTCGACTCGCATCCCGCGGACGCCAAGATCGTGCAGGCCATCGCCTCGATGGCGCACGGCCTCGGCCTGGCGGTCGCCGCGGAGGGTGTCGAGACCGCCGCCCAGCTCGAGCGGCTGCGCACGCTGGGCTGCGAGGAGTGGCAGGGGCATTACTTCAGCGAGCCGCTCGACGCGGCCGCCTTCGAGCGGCTGCTCGGTACGCGCAGCGCGGCGGCGTCCTAGAGCCGCCCGGATCGCCTGCGGCAGCGACTTGCAGAGTTGTCCGAAATAACGTATACGTTAGCGAATGCAAAGAACGCGGTTCTCGCAGCCACTGGCGCTCGATGCACTGCGCTTCGTCGGCACGGGCCTGCAGCGCCCGGAATGCGTGCTCGCCACGGCGCGCGGCGACCTCTATACCGCGGACTGGCGCGGCGGCGTCGCCGAGCTGCGCGCCGACGGCAGCCAGCGGCTCACCACGGGCGCGCTGCCGGGCGGCCGGGCATTGCGCCCCAACGGCATCGCGCTGCGCCCTGACGGCAGCTACCTGCTCGCCGACCTCGGCGAAACCCAGGGTGGCGTGTTCCGCCTGGGGCGCGACGGCGGCCTGCGGCCGCTGCTCGAGCGTGTCGAGGGCATCGATCTGCCGCCGACCAATTTCGTGCACCAGGATGCGCAGGGCCGCGTCTGGGTCACGGTGAGCACGCGCCGCCAGCCCCGCGCTGCGGCGTATCGGGCAGACGTCGCCGATGGGTTTATCGTGCTGCTCGACGCGCGCGGTGCGCGTATCGTGGCCGACGGCCTGGGCTACACCAACGAGGCATTGCCGAGCCCCGACGGGGCATGGCTCTACGTCAACGAAACCTTCGGCCGGCGCCTGACGCGCTTTCGTATCGGCATCGACGGTGCGCTCACAGGGCGCGAGACGGTCGCCGAGTTCGGCGCGGGCACCTACCCCGACGGCCTGGCGTTCGACGCCGAGGGCGGTATCTGGATCGTGAGCGTGGTGTCGAACCGCGTGATTCGCGTCGCGCCCGACGGCGCGCAACAGCTCGTCGTGGAAGACGCCGATCGCAGCCACGTCGAATGGTGCGAGCAGGCGTTCCGTGCGGGCGCGCTCGGACGCCCGCATCTCGACAAGGCGGCGGGCAAGGTGCTGAAGAACATTTCCAGCCTGGCGTTCGGCGGGCCCGACCGGCGCACCGTGGTCCTCGGCTGCCTGCTCGGCGACCGCCTGGCGACGTTTCGCTCGCCGATCGCCGGCCATCCGCCCGCGCACTGGACATGGTGAGCCCCACTGCAGCGCGCCGCGGCGCGCGTCGCCCGCAGGGCGGACGCAGGCGCGAGCGCATCTCTCGCGTCGAGCGCGCCTACCGTGAAATCCGTGCGCGCATCCTCGACAACGTCTGGGCGCCGGGACACCAAGTGCTCGAGGCGGCGCTCGCCGACGAGCTGGGTATCAGCCGCACGCCGGTGCGCTCGGCCCTGATCCGACTGCACGACGAGGGACTGGTCGAGCTGGTACCGCGTCACGGCATGCGGGTGCTGCCGCTTTCGGCGCAGGACATGCGCGAGCTCTACGAGGTGCTGACGGCGCTCGAATCGACGGCGGCCGAGCTCGCGGCGCGCCGTCGCCCGCCGGCCGCGGCGCTGCGCCCGCTGGAGCGCGCCACGCGCGACATGGCGCGCGCGCTTGACGCCGACGACCTCGGCGGCTGGGCCGAGGCCGACGCCCGCTTCCACCGCCACCTGGTCGAGCTTTCCGGAAATGCGCTGCTTGTGCAGGCGGTGCTGCGCTACGCCGACCGCGTGCACCGGGCGCGGCTGCTGACGCTGCGCCTGCGGCCGCGCCCCGATGCCTCGACGCGCGAGCACACGGCGCTCGTCGAGCGTATCCGCGCCGGAGACGAGGCCGGCGCGTACGCGGCCAACCGCAGGCACCGCGAGCGCGCGAGCCGCGAGCTGGTGGAGATCTTCGAACGTTTTCAACTGCACGGGGTGTGAGGGACATCGGGATATGAGCAAAACGTCTGCGTTGCGCATCGCCGTCCTGCCGGGTGACGGCATCGGCATCGAGGTCAGCGCTGCGGCGCTCGAAGTGCTGCGCGTGCTCGAGGCCCGCCTGGGCGGCTTCGCACTCGCCTTCGAGGAGCATCCGCTCGGTGCCGCCTGCTACCGGCGCAGCGGCAGCGCGCTGCCAGAGACCACGCTGCGCGCCTGCGAGCAGGCCGATGCGATGCTGTTTGGTGCCGGCGGCCTGCCCGACGTACGCTACGCGGACGGCACCGAGATCGCGCCGCAGCTCGACCTGCGGCTGCACTTCGAGCTCTATGCCGGGGTGCGCCCGATCCGCGCGCTGCGGGGCCTGCCCGGTCCCCTGTCGAGCCCGCGCGCCGCGGAGATCGACTTCGTCTTGGTGCGCGAGCAGACCGAAGGCCTGTTCTTCGCGCGCGGCAATTCCGACGTGCGCGGCGACAGCGAAGTGCGCGACACGATGCGCATCACGCGCGCGGGCACCGCGCGCGTGGCGGACTTCGCCCTGCGCCTCGGCACGCGTCGCAAGCTGCGGGGTCGGCCGGGGCGGGTGACCTGCGTCGACAAGGCCAACGTGTTTGCCTCCATGGCGTTCTTCCGCCGAGTGTTCGAGGAACGCGCACGCGCCTTTCCGGACCTGCAGGCCGACTGCGCCTACGTCGACGCGACCGCGCTCAACCTGGTGATGAAGCCCTGGACCTTCGACGTCATGGTGACCGAGAATATGTTCGGCGACATTCTCTCCGATTTGACCGCGGCTCTGGTGGGCGGCATGGGCATGGCGCCCTCGGGCGACATCGGCGACCGGCATGCACTGTTCCAGCCGGCACACGGCTCGGCGCCCGATATTGCGGGCCAGGGCAAGGCCAACCCGACGGCGATGCTGCTCTCGGCCGCGATGATGCTCGACTGGCTCGGCGAACGGCATGCCAATGAGACGCTGGTCGAGGCGGGCGCGCTGCTCGAGCGCGCGATCGAGCACGCGTTTGGCGCAGGGACGCTGCGGCCTTTCGAATTCGGCGGCGCAAGCGGGACGGCCGACATCACCCGCGGCGTGATCGCCGCACTCGAGACCACGGCGTGAGCGCGCTTCGTGTCGCTGCGGTGGGCGCGGGCTACTTCAGCCAGTTCCACCATCTCGGCTGGCGGAACCTCCCGGGCGCCGACTGCGTGGCGCTCGCCGATCGTGATGCGGCGAAGGCGCAGGCGATGGCGCAGCGCTTCGGCGTGCCGCGCAGCGACGACCGGCTTGAGACCATGCTCGATGCGGTGCGGCCGGACCTGCTCGACATCATCACGCCGCCGGCGACGCATCGCGGCTTCGTCGCCGCGGCAATCGAACGCGGCATCGCGGTGATCTGCCAGAAGCCGTTCGGTGAAAATACGGCGGAGGCGCTCGCGATGACCGAGCAGGCGGAACGCGCCGGCGTGCCGCTCGTGGTGCACGAGAACGTGCGCTGGTCGCCCTGGTATCGCGAGGCGAAACGCCTGATCGACAACGGCCAGCTCGGCGCGCTGCACGGCGTGGCTTTCCGCCTGCGCCCGGGCGACGGCCAGGGGCCGCGCGCCTATCTCGACCGCCAGCCGTACTTTCAGGGCATGCCGCGCTTCCTGGTGCGCGAGACCGCGATCCACTGGATCGACAGCTTCCGCTTTCTGATGGGCGAGGTGCACGCGGTCAGCGCGCGGCTGCGCCGCGTCAACCCGGCGATCGCCGGCGAAGATGCAGGCATCATCGTGTTCGAGTTCGACAGCGGCGCGACTGGGCTGTTCGACGGCAACCGGCTGAACGATCATGTCGCGACCAATCCGCGCCGCACCATGGGCGAGGCCTGGATCGAGGGCGCGCACGGCGTGCTGCGCCTCGACGGCGAGGCGCGCCTGTGGTGGAAGCCGCATCAGGGCGCGGAGACCGAGCATCGCTACGATCGGGGCGCGGAGGATACGTTTGCCGGTGGCGCCTGTCAGGCGCTGCAGGGACACGTGCTGCGCCACCTGCGCGACGGCAGCGCGCTGGAGAACTCCGCTCGCGCCTACCTGCGCAACCTGCACATCCAGGACGCGGTGTACGCCTCGAGCGACGAAGGTCGGCGCGTCATCATCGACACATTGCGGACGAACGCCCCGCGTTGAGTCTGCAGGTCTGCGGGTATGATCGGGCCATGCTGATCGGCTGCATCGCGGACGACCTCACCGGCGCGACCGATCTCGGCGTTACGCTGGCGCGCGAAGGGCTTTCGGTCACCCAGGTGAACGGCGTGCCCGACGACGCGCTCCAGATCCCCGCCGCCGACGCCGTGGTGGTGGCGCTGAAGTCGCGCACCAATCCGCCCGAGGACGCGGTGGCCTGGTCGCTCGCCGCGCTCAAATGGCTGCAGGCGCGCGGCGCCGAGCGCATCTATTTCAAGTATTGCTCGACCTTCGATTCCACGCCGCGCGGCAACATCGGCCCGGTCACCGAGGCGCTGATGCGCGCGCTGCACAGCGACTTTGCGGTCGCGACGCCGGCCTATCCGCGCAACGGCCGCACGGTCTACCTCGGGCATCTTTTCGTCGGCGACGTCCTGCTCTCGGAGTCGGGCATGCAGAACCATCCGCTCACGCCGATGACCGACGCCAATCTGGTGCGCGTGCTCGCCGCGCAGACCGAGGGCAAGGTGGGGTTGCTGTCCAGCGCCGACGTCGAGGCCGGGGTCGACGCGCTGCGCGCGCGCTGTGCGCAACTGCGCGGCGAGGGTTATCGTCACGCGATCCTGGATGCGACGCGCGATGAGCATCTGCTGGCCGCGGGCGAGGGTTGCCTCGATCTCGCGCTCACCACGGGCGGCGCCGGGCTCGGCATGGGGCTCGCGCGTGCGCTCGCCAAACAAGGCCGGGTGGCGCGCAAGGGTGCGCCGTCGCGGCTGCCCCCCCTCGACGGTCCGGGCGTGGTGCTCTCGGGTAGCTGCTCGAAGGCGACGCTGGGTCAGGTCGCCGCGGCGCAGGCGCGTTACCCGAGCTTCGAGCTCGATCCGCTGAAGCTGGCGCAAGGCCCCGGTCAGGTCGACGAAGCCCTGGCCTGGGCGCGCACGCGACTCGGCGCGACGCCGATCCTGATTTCCGCCTCGGCCCCGCACGAACGCGTCGCACGGGTGCACGACGCGCTCGGCCAGGCGCGCGCGGCCGAGCTGGTCGAAGATGCCTTCCGGCGCATCGCCACGGCGCTCGCGGCGGCCGGCGTGCGCACGTTCGTCGTCGCCGGCGGGGAGACCTCGGGCGCCGTGGTCGAAGCGCTCGGTGTGCGGGCGCTGGCGATCGGGCCGGAGATCGCGCCGGGCGTACCCTGGACCGCCGCGGTCGGCGGCGCGCCCTACCGGCTCGCGCTCAAGTCCGGCAACTTCGGTGGGCCGGACTTCTTCTCCCGGGCGTTCGAGGTGCTGGCATGAGCGAGTCCGCGCTGCGCGAGGCGCTGGTGCTGTTCGGCCAGTCACTTTATGCGCGCGGCTACGCGCACGGCAGCTCGGGCAACCTGTCGGTGCGGCTGCCCGACGGCCTGCTGGTGACACCGACCAACTCCTGCCTTGGCAGGCTCGACCCCGCGCGCATCGCCAGGGTCGATGCGCACGGCCGGCACGTGGCCGGCGACGCGCCGTCGAAGGAGGCCTTCCTCCACCTGGCGATGTACCAGGAGCGCCCGGCTGCGCAGGGCATCGTGCACCTGCACTGCACCCACTGCGTCGCGCTGTCCTGTCTGGTCCACGACACGCCGGACGATGTGCTGCCGCCGATTACCGCGTACTACCGGATGCGCATCCGGCAGCTGCCGCTGCTGCCGTATTTCCGGCCCGGTGATCGCGCGCTCGCCGAGGTGGTGCGCGAAAAGGCGCGCACGCACCACGCGGTGCTGCTGGCGAATCACGGCCCGGTGGTCGCGGGCAAATCGCTCGAGGATGCGGTGTACAACGCCGAAGAGATGGAGGAGACCGCGAAGCTGTTCTTCCTGCTCAGCGGACGCGCGACACGGCTGCTGGACGGCGCCCAGATCGCCGACCTGGACACGCATTTCCCGAGCTGAAAACCCCTCGCCGCATGCACCTGCTCGACGTCGTCGCGCTGCTCGTCTCGCTCACCGCGCTGCTCGCCTACGCCAATCACCGCTTGCTGCGTCTGCCGACGACGATCGGCGTGATGCTGATCGCGCTGCTGCTTTCGTTTGCGCTGATCCTCGCCGGCGAGCTGGGCTACGGCGTCGAAGCCTGGGCCGAGAGGATCGTCGCGCGCATCGATTTCAACGAGGCGCTGATGCACGGCATGCTGAGCTTCCTGCTGTTTGCCGGCGCACTGCACGTCGACCTGAACGACCTGGCGCGGCAGAAATCCATCATTGCCACGCTGGCGACGGCCGGCATCCTGCTGTCGACCGTCCTCGTCGGCAGTGCGCTCTACCTGCTGCTGCCGCTCGCCGGCATGGCGCTGCCTTATGTCTGGTGCCTGGTGTTCGGCGCGCTGATCTCGCCGACCGACCCGATCGCAGTGCTCGGCATCCTGAAGAGCGCCAAGGTGCCGCGCAGCCTGGAAGTCAAGGTCGCCGGCGAGTCGCTGTTCAACGATGGCGTGGGGGTGGTGGTGTTCCTCGTGCTGCTCGGCATCGCGACGCGCGGCGGCGACGTGTCGGCGACTGCGGTGGCCGGGCTGTTCGCGCTGGAGGCGCTGGGCGGCGTGCTGCTCGGCCTCGGTCTCGGCATGCTGACCTACGGGATGCTGAAGAGCGTCGACAGCTACCAGGTCGAGGTGCTATTGACGCTCGCGCTGGTGATGGGCGGCTATGCGCTCGCCACGGCACTGCACACCTCGGGACCGATCGCGATCGTCGTTGCCGGGCTTTTCATCGGCAACCAGGGGCGACGCTTCGCGATGAGCGACACCACGCGCGAGCACCTCGACACCTTCTGGGAGCTGGTCGACGAGATCCTCAACGCGGTGCTGTTCGTGCTGCTCGGCCTCGAGATCCTGGTGCTCAGCTTCCGCGGCGAGTACCTCGTCGCCGGGCTGTTGACCATTCCGGTGGTGCTGCTGGCACGCTGGGCGAGCGTCGGGCTGCCGGTGCTTGCGATGCGCCGCCGGCGCCGCTTCACGCCGGGTGCGATCACGGTCATGACCTGGGGCGGGCTGCGCGGCGGCATCTCGGTCGCGCTCGCGCTCAGCCTGCCGGCGGGCAGCGAGGCACGCGAGCTGCTCATCGCGATGACCTACGTGGTGGTGGTGTTCTCGATCCTGGTGCAGGGCCTGTCGGTCGGCGCGGTGGTACGGCGCGTGGTGCACGACGCCACATAGAATAGGCGCCCATGTCGACGAAGCCGCCCGCCCGCCGTCACAGACCGAAGAAGGTCATCCCGATTCTGCCCTCGCGCGTGACGGTCGAGGGGCTCGATCGCGCACCGCACCGCGCATTCCTGCGCGGGCTTGGCCTGTCGGATGCCGAAATCGCGCGGCCCTTCGTCGGCATCGCCTCGACCGATGCGCGCAACACCCCCTGCAACGCGCTGCTCGGCCGATTCGCGCAGGCGGCAGGCGAGGGCGTGCGCGCCGAAGGCGGCGTGCCGTTCGACTTCGCCTGCGCCTCGGTCGCCGACTCAATGTCGATGAACCACGGCGGCATGCGTTACTCGCTGCCCTCGCGCGAGCTGGTCGCCGATGGCGTCGAGGCCGTGGTGCGCGGGCACGCCTACGATGCGCTGGTGACCTTCGCCGGCTGCGACAAGACCCTGCCCGGCATGATGATGGCGATGGTGCGCCTCAACCTGCCGTCGGTGTTCGTCTACGGCGGCGCGGCGCTGCCCGGGCAGTGGCATGGGCGCGACGTCACCGTGCTCGACACCTACGAAGCGGTGGGCGCAGTGATGGCGGGCGACCTGCGGCCCGAGGATCTCGACGAACTCGAACACGTCTGCCTGCCGGGGCTCGGGTCCTGCCCCGGGCAGTTCACCGCCAATACGATGGCGATGGTGTCGGAGACGCTCGGCCTTGCGCTGCCGGGCTCGGCGACCCTGCCCGCGGTCGCCGAGGCGCGCCTGCCGCAGGCGCGCGCGGCGGGGCGCGTGGCGATGGACCTGCTGAACAACGGCGGGCCGCTGCCGCGCGAGCTGGTCACGCGCAAAAGCCTGGAGAACGCCTGCGCCGCGGTCGCGGCAACCGGCGGCTCGACCAACGCCGGCCTCCACATCCCGGCGATCGCGCACGAGGCGGGGATCCGCTTTTCGCTCGACGATCTGGCGCGCGTTTCGCGCCGCACCCCACTGATCGCCGACATGAAGCCGGGCGGGCGCTTCCTCGCCAAGGACCTGCATGCGGTGGGCGGCGTGTACGCGGTGCTCAAGGCGCTGCTTGCGCGCGGGGTCTTGCATGGCGACTGCCTGACGATCTATGGCACGACGCTCGAGCAGGCGTTGCGCGATCATCCCGGCGCCGACGGCGAAGTGGTGCGGAAAGAACCGCTGCTCGCCACCGGCGGGCTGGTGGTGCTGAAAGGCAACCTCGCGCCGGACGGCGCGCTCATCAAGGTCGCCGGCCTCAAGGCGATGCGCTTCGAAGGGCGCGCGCGGGTGTTCGATTCGGAAGAAGCCTGCGCCGACGTGGTGCGCCGGCGCGCCTACGCGGCGGGCGACGTGCTGGTCATCCGCTACGAAGGCCCGAAGGGCGGTCCCGGCATGCGCGAGATGCTCGGCGTCACCGCGCTGATCTATGGCCAGGGCATGGGCGAGAAGGTCGCGCTGCTGACCGACGGACGTTTCTCGGGCGCGACGCGCGGCATGATGGTCGGCTATGTATCGCCCGAGGCGGCGCTCGGCGGGCCGCTCGCCTGGGTGAAGAACGGCGATCGCGTCGTCATCGACTGCGCGCGCCGCCGGCTGACGCTCGAGCTGCCGGCGGCCGAGCTCGCGCGCCGGCGCAGGCGTTGGCAGCCGCCGCGCGCGCGGCGCCTGTCGGGGGTGCTGGAAAAATACGCGGCGCAGGTCGGTTCGGCCTTTCGCGGCGCAGTCACGCATCGGGGGGGAAAGGGAACATGAGCGATCAGCCGAAACTCGGCTACATCGGCGTCGGCCTGATGGGCAAGCCGATGGTGTTGCGCCTGCTGGCAGCCGGCTACGCGGTGTGCGTGTGGAACCGCTCGGCGGAGAAGCTCAAGCCGGTGCTCGAGAAGGGCGCGCGCGCGCTCGGCTCGGCGGCCGAGGTGGCGCGCGCCGCGGACATCGTCATGCTCTGCGTGACCGACCAGAAGGCGGCCGAAGCGGTGCTGTTCGGGCCCGAGGGCGTGGCCGCGGGTGGGGCCAAGGGCAAGCTGGTGGTGGACTTCTCCAGCATTGCGCCGGCTTCGGCGCGCAGCTACGCCGAGCGGCTGGAAAAAGAATGCGGCATGGGGCTGGTCGACGCGCCGGTGTCGGGCGGCGTGCCCGGCGCCGAGCAGGGCACGCTCGCGATCATGGCGGGCGGCAAGCCGGAGCATTTCGCGCGCGCGAAACCCATCGTCGCCCATCTGTCTTCGCGCTTCACGCACATGGGCGCCTCGGGTGCCGGCCAGGCCACCAAGCTGTGCAACCAGATCATCGTCGGCTGCCTCTTCCCGGTGTTGGCGGAAGCGATCCGCGTCGCCGAGACCGCGGGCGTCGATGCCGCCAAGCTGCCCGAGGCGCTCAAGGGCGGCTTCGCCGACTCGGTGCCGCTGCAGGTCTTCGGCCCGCGCATCGCGAAGCGCGCCTACGACCCGCCGATCGGCGACGTCGCGACGCTGCTCAAGGACCTCGAGAATGCCGCCGTGGTCGCGCGCGAGGCGGGGGTGCCGCTGCCGATGGCGCGCAGCGCGAGCGAGCTCTACCGCATGATCAAGGTGCTGCGCCCGGAGGGGGCCGAGCCGACGATGCTGATCGAGCTGCTCGCCGGGCGTGGGCGCTAGCGCAGGCAGCCCTCACTCTCGCGCAGCTCGCGCCGCGCGAGGTGATGAAAGCTCGCCTCGACGATCTCGGGCTTGAGCAGGAAATCGTGCGCGCCGCGCGCGTGCTGCGGATCGACCGCGCGGATCGTGCCGGCGGCCATGGCACGAACCTGCATGCGTGCCGCGCGCTCCAGATTGACCGCGAGATAGGTCGCTTCGGCGACGCCGGTGCCCACGGCGAGCTGCCCATGGTGTGCCAGCAGAATCGCGCGCTTCGCGCCGAGCGCGCTCGAGATCAGCTCGCCCTCGACGTCCGCGACCGGCACGCCGGGCCACTCGGCGAGGTAGGCGCAGTCCTCGTAGAGCATCGCGCTGTCCATGTGCGCGACGACCAGCGGCGTGCCGATCAGCGACAGCGCGTTGCAGTACGGCGGGTGGGTATGCACGATCGCGGCCACGTCGGGGCGGCGCCGGTAGATCCAGAGGTGGAAGCGCACCGCCGGGTTGGGCATGCCCTGGCCTTCGAGCAGCCCGAGGTCTTCGTCGACCCGGATCAGATTCGAGGCGCGGGCCTCGTCGAAGCCCAGCCCGAGCGGCAACGTCCAGTAGCCGCCGCGGTCGGCGCGCGCGGTGACCTGACCCGCGAGGCCGGAGACATGGTCCTCACGGGCGAGGATGCGGCAGGCGATCGCGAGCTGCTGGGGCGGCGTCCAATCGGGCGGGCGCAGCCAGCGGCGCATTTCGCCCTGCATCGCGTCCTCGATTTCCTGCTTCCTGATCTTCATTCTCAAATGCCGGGTGGAAAGCTGCGGATTCGGCTGCAATTCGCTACTATAGCCGCGCAAGATCTCGGGGAGGCGGGCGTTCGACGCCTGCGGCCTCGCCTAATCGGAAACCGTGGGAGGAGAGGGAGATGAGAAAAACCGTTATTGCGCTCGCCGTTGCGGGCATGGCCGCCGGCTTCGCCGTGCCGGCGCAGGCCCAGACCGTGCTGACGATGTCGAACTGGGTGCCGCCGGCGCACCCGATCGTGAAGTACATCATGGTGCCCTGGGCGAACGACGTCGCCAAGGTGACCAACGGGCGCGTGCGCATCCAGATGCTGCCCAAGCCGGTGGCCCGGCCGAACCAGCACTATGACGCGGTCATCAACGGGCAGGTGGATGTCGCCTGGTCGACCTACGGCTATCAGCCCGAGCGCTTCCAGCCCTACCTGATCGCGGAGCTGCCGCAGCTCGGCGACACGGCGGTGGACAACGGCGTTGCTTTGTGGCGCACGCACAAGACGCACATCGAGAAGGCCGGCGTGCACAAAGACGTGCACCTGCTCGGCGTCATGACCCACGGCCCTGGCCTCATGCACCACTCGAAGAAGTTCATCCTCAAGCCGTCGGACCTCCAGGGGCAGAAGATCCGCGTCGGCGGCGACGTGCCGCGCGCCATCGTGCAGACCTTCGGCGGCGTGGTGATCACGCAGCCGGCGCCGAAGTCCTTCGAGGTGCTCTCCGCGGGCATCGCCGACGGCATCATGTTCCCCACCGAGTCGCTGAAGAGCTTCAAGATCGCCAGCATCGTCAAGTACAGCACCTTCGTGAAGGGCGGGCTTTACAGCTCGTCGTTCTGGTTCGCGGTCAACAAGAACAAGTTCGCCGGTCTGTCGAAAGCCGACCAGGACGCGATCATGAAGGTTTCGGGCGAGAAGTTCGCGCGCCTCGCGGGCGCCGGCTGGGACCGCGCCGACAAGGAAGGCGTGGTCGCGATCAAGGAAGCGGGCGGCCAGATCAAGCCGATGTCGGCGGAGTTCGTCGCCGAGCTGAACAAGCTCACCGAGAAGCTCGAGCTGGAGTACGGCGCGAAAATGGACGCGATGGGCATCGACGGCAAGGGGACGATCAAGTTCTTCCGCGCCGAAGTCGCCCGGGTCGCAGCGGGCAAGTAGCACTGCGCACGGCCGCCCCCGGCCCGGCCCGGCATGGCCGGTCCGGGAGCGGCGTTCGCTTCACTTGATCCGGCATGAGCAGCCCGCACGCCACTGAAGACGCGATCTTCCACGGCCCGCTCGGCCGCTGGGCGGGCTGGATCCTGGGCAGCGTCGTCGCCGCGGACCTGTTCGCGATGATGGTGCTCACCTTCCTCGACGTCTCGGGCCGCAAGCTGTTCACCAGCCCGATCTACGGCGCCTACGAGGTCACCGAGTTCATGATGGGCGTGCTGATCTTCTGCGCGCTGCCGCTGGTCACGGCGCGCGAGGGGCACGTGACGATCGACATCATGGATCACTTCGTGCCGCGTGGCGCGATGAAAGGCCAGCGCATCTTCATCAGCCTGCTGAGCGCCGCCGTGCTCGGGGTCATCGCCTGGCGACTGTGGGTGCTGTCGGTCAGCCACCTCGAGACGACCGAAGTGACGATGACCCTGCACATCCCGCACGGCCCGTTCACACGAGCGTTCTCGATCATGGCCGGGCTCGCGACGCTCGCCTGCCTGGCGGTGGCCTGGGACTACGTCCGCGGCTGGCGGGTGGCGCACGACATGAGCCACGGCGCCGGCGCGGGCAGCGCGTGACGCGTTGAGCGCGTGACCGAAACCCTCATCGCCTTCGCGATCCTTCTCGGCCTCGCCTTCGCGCGCATCCCGATCGCGTTCGCCATGCTGATCGTCGGCGTCGGCGGCTTCGCCCTGACCCGCGGCATGCACGCGGCCTTCGACCAGCTGGCGCAGACCACGTTCGCCGCGGGGATCGACTACGAGCTCTCGGTGGTGCCGCTGTTCGTGCTGATGGGCAACTTCGTGTCGCGCGCCGGCATGTCGCAGGAGCTGTTCCGCGCGGCCTACACCTTCATCGGCCACTGGCGCGGCGGGCTGGCGATGTCGACGGTGGTCGCCTGCGCCGGCTTCGGCTCGATCTGCGGCTCGTCGATCGCGACCGCGGCGACCATGTCGAAGGTGGCCTATCCGCCGATGCGCCGGCTGGGCTACTCGGACAAGCTGTCGGCGGCCTCGATCTGCGCCGGCGGCACGCTCGGCATTCTCATCCCGCCGTCGACCATCATGGTGATCTACGGCATCATCACCGAGACCAACATCGGGCGGCTGTTCGCCGCTGGCGTGTTCCCCGGCATCCTCGCCGCGGGGCTGCTCTGCCTCGCGGTGCGCTGGGTGGTGTGGCGCGACCCGTCGGCCGGCCCGGCCGGCGAGCGCTCGTCCTGGGCCGAGCGTTACGAGGCGCTGAAGGGCATCTGGGGGGTGGCGGTGCTGTTCCTCGTCTCGATCGGCGGCATCTACGCCGGCATCTTCACCGCCACCGAGGGTGCCGGCATCGGCGCCTTCGGCGCCTTCATCTTCGCGCTCGCGCGCCGCGCGCTGACCTGGCGCGTGCTGCGCGAGGTGCTGATCGACTCGGCGCGCACCACCTCGATGCTGTTCATGATCCTGATCGGCGCACTGGTGTTCGCCAACTACATCAATTTCACCAGCCTGCCGTTCGACCTGACGAACTTCGTCGAGCAGTTCAAGGTGCATCCGATCATGGTGGTGGTCGCGATCTGCGCGATCTACGTCATCCTCGGCACGGCGATGGAGGAGCTGTCGATGGTGCTGCTCACCGTGCCGATCTTCTTCCCGCTGGTGACACAACTCGGCTTCGACCCGGTCTGGTTCGGCATCCTGATCGTGGTGATCGTCGAGATCGGCCTGATCAGCCCGCCGGTGGGGATGAACCTGTTCGTGCTGAGCTCGCTGCTGCCCGAGGTGCCGACGCCGACGCTGTTCCGCGGCGTGATCCCGTTCGTGCTGGCCGACATCGTGCGCCTCGGCATCCTGATCGCCTTCCCGGCGATCTCGCTATGGCTGCCCTCGGCGCTGAATATCGCGGGCAAGTAGGCCGCCGGCGGCGCAATGCAAAAGGCCCGCTGACGCGGGCCTTTTATTCATAAAGCCCGCGACCGCGGGCTTTTTGCGTCCTGCCGCCTGCTTAGAGCGGCTGGATCTCGGTGGCCTGGAGCCCCTTGGGACCCTTGCGAACCTCGAAACGCACTTGCTGGTTTTCCTTGAGCGACTTGAAGCCGCCCATCTGGATTTCCGAGTGGTGCGCGAAGAGATCTTCGCCGCCGCCGTCCGGGGTGATGAAGCCAAACCCCTTCTGGTCGTTGAACCATTTAACTTTACCGGTAGCCATGTTGTGTTTCCTTGCTTGAAGTGCGTCGGCGGAACCGGGCCGATGCGACCGGGCACGACGATCAAGTAAGGGAACTGGGTACCGCTACTGAAACCGCCCAGACTGCGCGGTGGTGAGGGGACTTCGTCACTGCTTGAAAATCTTGCGGGGCGGAGTCTATCACGAAAACCGGGCGCACGGGTGATTGGCTATGATCTCGACCGATTCCTGAAGGAGGCGATGGTGAGCACCCGGCGCGGCTGGCAGTTTTTCATGCACCCTGGACCGACCAACATTCCGCAACGCGTATTGCAGGCCATGGCGCGTCCCGCGGTCGATTTCACCGGCGCCGGCTTCGTTGCGCTGCGCGACGCCTGCCTGCAACGCCTGCAGCGGATCCTGAAGACCGAGCGCGCGGCGGTGGTGGCCTACGCCGCCTCGGGCAACGGCGCCTGGGAGGCGAGCATCGCCAACCTGTTCTCGCCGGGCGACCGGGTCTTGGTCTGCGAGAGCGGCTATTTCTCGCGCAACTGGGCGGCGACCGCGACGGCCTTCGGCCTGGAGGCCGAAAGCCTGCCGACGCCGGAGCGCGCCACGGTCGATGTGCGGGCGCTTGGCGAGCGCCTGTCGCGCGACGCCGGGCACGCGATCAAGGCGGTGATGCTGGTGCATAACGAAACCTCGACCGGCATCCGCCACCCCGTGGCCGAGGCGCGCGCGGCCATCGATGCCGCCGGTCACCCGGCTCTGTTTCTCGTCGACACCATCTCCTCGCTCGCCTCCTACGACTTTCGCATGGATGAGTGGAAGGTCGACCTGGTGGTCGGCGGGGCGCAGAAGGGGCTCATGCTGCCGCCGGGGATGTCGTTTACCGCGGCCAACGAGAAGGCGCTGGCCGCGGCTCAGGGCGCAGGCAACCCGCGGCGCTACTTCGACTGGCGCAACATGATGAAGGACGGCCGTCAGGCGGCGTTCGTCGGCACCGCGCCGATGCATTTCTTCTATGGCCTCGAGGCCGCGCTCGACCTGCTCGAAGCGGAGGGGCTGGAGAACGTCTTCGCGCGCCACCGGCGCCTCGCGCAGGCGACGCGCGCCTGCGTCGATGCCTGGGCCGCGGGCGGCGGTCCGGAAGTGTTTCCGCTCGAGCGCGCCTTCGCCTCGGATTCGCTCACCGCGGTGCTGATGCCGCAGGGCCATGACGCCGACCGCGTACGCACGATCGCGGAAGCGCGCTACGGCGTCGCGCTCGGCCGGGGGCTCGCCGGCCTGCAGGGGCGCGTGTTCCGGATCGGACACATGGGGGACCTGAACGAACCGATGCTGCTGGGTGCGCTCGCCGCGATCGAGCTCGCGTTGCGCGACGCCGGCGTGCCGTTCGGCCGCGGCGGGCTGGAGGCGGCGCAGGCGGAGCTCGTGCCGGGACCCGACGACCTGCGCTAGCGCTTACGCGGCCCGGCGCAACTCGGCGAAGGCCTCGTCGACCACGCCGAGCGTGTGCTCGACGTCGGCGTCGCTGTGGGCGATCGAGATGTAGAACTTCTCGTTCGGGTTGACCAGCAGACCGCGCTTGAGCAGCGCCATCGCCCAGCGCCAGCCCAGGCCCTTGTCGGCGTGGGTCAGGTCCATCCAGTTGCGCAGCGGCCGGCGGTCGGTGAAGCGCACGCCGAACACGGCGTCCTCACCCGGTACCTGCACCGCGAAGCCGTGGCGCGTGCCGGCCTCGACGATGCCGGCGCGCAGCCGCGCGCCGATGGCGTGCAGCCGGTCGTACACGCCGGGCTCGGCGAGCACGTCGAGCGCGGCGCAGCCGGCCGCGGCGCAGATCGGGTTGCCGTTCAGCGTGTGCGTCGCCCAGACCACCTGCTCGCGCGGGCGGTTGCGCGCATCGAGCACCGCGAGCACGTCGGCCCGGCCAACGATCATCGCCATCGGCAGTCCGCCGCTCACCGCCTTGCCGTAGCAGGCGAGGTCGGGTACCACGCCGTAGCGCTCCTGTGCGCCGCCCCAGGCGATGCGGAATCCTGTGACGATCTCGTCGAACACCAGCACGATGCCGTGACGCTGCGTCACCTCGCGCAGCGCCTCGAGGAACCCAGGCTCGGGCAGCAGCACGCGCTGCAGCGGCTCGACGATCACCGCAGCGAGTTCCTGCGCCTGCGCTTCGATCAGCGCCAGCGCGTGCGCGGTGTCGTTGAACCGCGCGACCAGCACCGTGTCGCCGGTTTGCGCCGGCACGCCGATCGAGTCAGGCCGGGCGTGCGGATAGTCCGAGGGCGCGCTCGGCACCGTGCCCCACAGGCCGTAGTCGTGCATGCCGTGCCAGGCGCCCTCGAACTTGAGGATCTTCTCGCGGCCGGTATGCGCGCGGGCGATGCGCAGCGCGTAGAAGGTCGCCTCGGTGCCCGAGCCGGCGTAGTGCACCCGCTCGCCGCAGGGCACCGCGTCGACCAGGCGCTGCGCGAGCTCGATTTCCGGCTCGTTGAGGAAAAAGTAGGTCGTGCCCTTGTCGAGGCGCGCGGCGATCGCCGCACTGATCGCCGGATGACCGTGGCCGAGCAGCGCGGGCCCGGAGCCGAGGTGGTAGTCGATGTATTCGCGCCCGGCGACGTCCCACACCCGGCTGCCCTGGCCGCGCTCGACCACCAGGTTGAGTTCGGGCGGCAGCACGAACAGGCCGAGGCCGCCGCCCGCGAGGGTACGCCCGGCCTGGGCGAGCAGCTGCGCCTGCCGGTGCGCCGGGTCTGACATCGGCGCTCAGCCGCCCTTCTTTTTCTCGGCCTCCGCAGCGGCGGCGAGCGCGGCGGCACCGGCGGCCGCCTTGGCGGCAGCGGCCTCGTCCTCCGA